>OLVY01001899.1_pt1 | contig 12315 bp, 12 predicted proteins | sample 1674261 | NCBI WGS metagenome assembly OLVY01 (sample SAMEA103958155, study PRJEB25191) | human gut metagenome | biome: human-associated habitat [ENVO:00009003]; feature: intestine environment [ENVO:2100002]; material: feces | place: Germany | collected 2013/2015
GACACCGCCCTTTCACGGCGGTAATATGGGTTCGATTCCCGTACGGGTCACCAAAGATCCCAGACGTCGTCCGATGTCTGGGATTTTTCGCGCTCCATAAGTCGGAATCAATCCATGTGAAGCTGGCGCGGCGGTGAGATGTAGAAGGTTATGATGTCTCGGCCGCATCTTACAAAAAAGCGGGCGAGAACTTGTGAGAGTGTACAAAAAATAATAAAAACTCGTTTTTTCGTTGACAATCATGAGATTTTACTGTATTTTAGTTTCATAGACATCATATCATCTTCTGAGCGGCTTGCCGCGGGAAAGGAATCCGGATTGAACGAGCAGGTTGAACGCAGACAGCTTTCCAAATGCGATTATGTTGCGCAGGAACTGAAGACGCAGATCATTGCCGGAAAATATCGCTCCGGAGATCAGCTTCCGCCGGAGCCGGCGCTTTGTGGGATGTTTTCCGTCAGCCGCATTACGGTGCGGGAAGCGCTGAAAAAGCTCAGCATGATGGGCCTGGTGGAGATCAAGCAGGGGAAAGGCACGTTTGTCAAATCCGTGGATCTTGGCCTTTTTATGAAGCCCATGCTGCAGCTTGTCGATTTTGATGAGATCGATATCGAGACGATCTACTCTGCCCGCGAATATATCGAGGGCGGGATCGCCTATCTGGCCGCGCAGCAGCGCACCGACGGCGAGCTGGCCATTCTGGAGAGCATCCTCGGCAAGCTGAAAGCTGCCATCCAGGCCGGTGATATCCTGTCCATTTTTGAATACGACCGCGCGTTCCATGATGATCTTGCCCGTGCGGCGCATAACCCGATCCTGTTCGCCTGCCTGCAGACCATTGAGGAGATCAATGAGGCCTGCGTCAAGCGATACGATAAGTTTCTGATCATGCTCGATGACTGCTACAACGAGCACTTTCAGATCTTCACGGCAGTGGCCAATCAGCAGCCGGAAAAAGCGCAGGCTGCCATGGCGCAGCATGCCAGAAGCTCCAAAAAAATTCTGCTCTGAGAGCGGATCGCCCACGTTTGTCTGAAAAACAGAAGATCCGTGCTTCGCGATCCGCGTTCTTCTTTCCCTGTAAACAGCATATCATCATATGTTTGGAAGGGGATAATAAGATGCGCCTGAACCATCAAGACTGCCTGCTCAAAGGATATCCCAACGATCCGCTGATCCCCCAGCGCGGTGTGCAGCAGTACGTCTATCCGCGCGGGATCCACAACGCGATCTGGGGACAGCAATGCCGGCCCTGACGGCAAGCTCTGGTATGGCCTTGCGACGGAGCTCTCCAGCAGCGGCTATGTCCGGCTTTGCTCATACGACTGCAAAACGGGGCAGGAGCAGGAGCATTTTCGGGTGGAGGATGTTATCCTTCCGCACGACCGCCAGATCCGCGCGAGCAAATTTCATTCGTCCATCTGCTTTATGCCGGACGGCCGGCTGATCATGACGACGCATACCACCGATAAGAGCCCCTGCCATCCGACATGGATGCCCATCGCCTACTATCACCATCTCTGGGAAGGCTTTGCGGGCGGCCACATCCTGATCTATGATCCGCAGACCGGACATGTGGAGAATCTGGGCTGTCCTGTTCCGCACGAGTCCATCTACGGGGCCTGTTATGACCCGGCTACCGACAGCCTGTTCTTTACGGGCTGGATCCGGGGCCATCTGTATTGCTTCTGCCTGCAGGAGCGGCGCGTGCATGACCTTGGGAAGGTCAGTGAAAACAACGCCTTCCGTCTCGTGCGGGCAAAGGATGGAAGGATCTACGGCTCCTCACGGACCGGGTACCTTTACCGGGTCGATCCGAAGACCCTGCGGATCGAGGATATGGATTTCCAGGTCCCGCACGAGACGTATGATCACCATTGCCGCTATAATGAGCTCTCCATTGCGCGGACCGGTCCGGACGGCAGGCTCTATATGGCCGGAATGTACAGCCGGGACTTCTTTGCGCTGGATACCGGGACCGGCAAGATCGAAAACCTCGGTCATTATCTGCCGGCTACGCGCTACAGTCCGGATGGCCGCTATCTGGCCGTCGGCGCGGATGAGCGGCTCGGAACGGTCCTGATCTACAGCCTGGAACATCTGTAATTTATGCGGCTCGATCCGTGTAAAAATACAAAATAAAACCAAAAGGAGAATGTATCATGAAAAAGACTCTTGCCCTCCTCCTGGCGCTTCTGATGCTGGCGGCTTGCCTGGCAGGCTGTGCGGCGAAGCAGGAAACCCCCGCCGCTGCGGAAACGACGGCCGCAGAGACCTCCAACCAGCCGGTAAGTGAAGAAACCTACTATTACATCTGCCCGCTTGCGAACCTCGAATACTGGCTGGCCCATAAGGCCGGTCTGGAAGACGCCTGCCGTGAGCTGAATGTCACGCCGAAGTTCGTCGGCGACGACGGTCTGGATGTTGACGCCATGTGTGCGGTTATCGAAACTGCGCTCAACGACCCGAACTGTGCAGGCATCGTCATGCAGGCAAACTTTGCCGACGCCTATGAGCCGTATGTCCAGCAGGCCTATGAGAAGGGGATCCCGGTCTGCTATCAGACGGTCGACGGTGTGGACGGCTCCAAGCGCCTGTGCTTCCTCGGCACCGACTATGTTGAATACGGCAAGATCATGATGCGTCAGGCGGCGGAAGCTACCGGCGGCAAGGGCAGCGTGATCTATTCCAATGCACTGTCCGCAGGTTCTGCAGCTGTTGAGGATGTTACCACCGGCATCAAGGAAGAGATCCAGAACTGGCCGGATATGAAGCTTGTTGCGGAACTTGACGACAGCTCCGACGCAGCCGTCGCTGCGACCAAGGTCGGCGCAGCGCTGCTGGCCAACGACAATGTCACGGTCGTGATCGGCGGCCAGTCCACCTCCGCCATCGGCGCTGTGACGGCGATCAAGGAAGCGGGCATGCTCGATCAGGTCAAGGTCATCTCCATCGATCGTGACGCCGCTACGCTCGAGGCCATCCAGAACGGCGAGATCTATTCCACCGTCGCAGGCAAGCAGTACACCGAGGTCTACTACGGCGTCAAGCTCTGCTATGACTACAACCACGGCGCAAAGAATGCGTTCTCTGACGACGACGCGGCTGCCGGTCTTGTGATCGCACCCTCCTTCGTGGATACCGGCGCGCTGATCATCAACAAGGATAACGTTGACAAGTTCGCCAGCTTCTCCTACGCGACCCGCTGATGCAAACCATATGGGAACGCCGCAGCGCGCGGCGTTCCCCCTTCAACTGGAAAGAAAGAAGGGAAACGCAATTTGGAAGACCATGTTCTTGAACTAAAAGAGATCACAAAGACCTTTCCGGGCGTCAAGGCACTGGACCGCATGCAGTTCCAGCTTCGCCGCGGCAGCATTCATGCGCTGATCGGCGAAAACGGCGCCGGAAAATCCACACTGATGAAGGTCATTTCCGGCATTTATACACCGGACAGCGGGCAGATCCTGCTCGATGGAGCGCAGATCCACGTCACAAGCCCGCTCGACGCAGAGCGGAAGGGTATCAGCATCGTGCATCAGGAGCTGTCTGTGTTCAATACCTCCTCCGTTGCTGAAAACATTTTTACGATCCACGCACCCAAAAACCAGCTTGGTATGATCGATTACAAGCGCATGTACCGGGACGCCAGACAGATCCTGGACCAATACGGCTTCCAGGACGTCGGGGAGAAGGCGACCATGCGCAACCTGAGTGTCGGCCGTCAGCAGATCGTGGAGATCCTGCGCGCGGTCAAGCAGAACGCGAAGGTCCTGATTTTGGATGAGCCGACTTCGGCCTTGACGGAAAAAGAGACCGAGGTCTTAATGCAGATCATGCGCACCCTGCATAACGGGGGCGTATCCATCATTTATATTTCGCACCGTCTGGAGGAGATCTTCCAGATCTGCGATACGGTCACGATCATGCGTGACGGCCAGTACATCAAAACGCTGCAGGTATCGCAGACCAGCAAGGAAGAGTTGGTCAAATATATGGTCGGGCGCGACGTCGTGTATCAGTACGGCGCCGGCACCAGCCAGATCGGAGAAGAGGTCCTTCGGCTGGAAAACATCTGCTATAAAAACTACGTCAAAGACGTATCGCTGTGTCTGCATGCCGGTGAGGTGCTCGGCCTGGCAGGCCTGGAAGGCGCGGGCCGCACGGAGCTTCTCGAATGCATCTTCGGTGTACACCGCCCGGAGAGCGGGAAGCTGTATCTGGACGGAAAAGAGGTCCATATTCACTCCACCGGCAGCGCCAAGCGGCAGAAGCTGGCCTACATCACGAAGGACCGGAAGAACAAGGGGCTGTTTCTGCGGATGTCGATCGCGGACAATATGCTGGCTGCCAACGTCGACCGTCTGACGCGGCACGGCTTTATGCAGTTCAGGGAGGGCCGGCAGGACGCGGCGGAATACCGGGAGAAATTCGAGATCAAAACGCCGGACGTCAACAAGCTTGTCAAGCAGCTCTCCGGCGGCAATCAGCAGAAGGTGCTTCTGTCCATGTGGATCAGCCGCCACCCCAGAATCCTCCTGATCGACGAGCCGACGCGCGGCATCGACGTCGGCACCAAGGAATCCATCCACAATCTTATCCGGAGCTACGCCAGGCAGGGAATGGCGGTGCTGATGGTTTCGTCTGATATGCCGGAACTGATCGGCGCATCCGACCGGATCGTCGCCATGTACGAAGGACGCGTTTCCGGCGAATTGCCGCTGGACCAGATCTCAGAGGAACGGATCATGGCCCTGACCTCCGGCATGAAAATCGATACAAAGGAGTACGCGTTATGAAGCAGCCAATCCGTTATGACCGGAAACAAGAATCCGGTATCCGGCATATTCTGAAAAAAATATTTGCCATCCGTGAAATTGTGATCCTGCTGCTGGTCCTGGTCCTCGGCGTCTTCATGGCCCTGAACTCCAGACAGTTCCTGACGACCGCGAACTTCAAGACCATCGGCAATTATATGGCAAACGACATGATCATCGGCGCCTTTCTGACGATCTCGCTGATCGCCGGCAACACGGACTTCTCGGTCGGCTCCAATATGGGCTGCTCCGCGTTTGTCTGCGGTCTGCTGCTCAATGCGGGGCTCCCGGTCTGGGTCTGCATTCTGGTCGGACTGTGCGTGGGTGTTGCGATCGGCGCGCTGAATGCATTCTGCATCGTGCAGCTGAAGGTCGTCCCCATGATCGCCACGATGGGCACCTGGATGGCGTTTAAGGGCGCGGGCCTTATGATCATCAATTCCTCCACGCTTTCCAACTTCCCGGCTTCGTTCAAGGCCATCGTACAGGACTGGAATCTGTTCGGCGTTTCGACGCTGATCGTGGTCATGCTGATCGTCGCGGTGGTCGCCGCGCTGCTTTTGAAGTATGTTTCGTTTTTCCATCAGGCGTATTTTATCGGTTCTAACCCGGAATCTGCGCGCCTGTCCGGCATCAACGTCACCAAGTTCGTGTACGTGCTTTATATGATCATCGGCTTTTTCGCGGCGCTGGCCGGTATCCTCGCTACCTCGCGCTATGGCTCCGCGCCGGCTTCTCTGGGGCAGGGCGTTGAGTTCCGTGTCATCTCCGCGCTGCTGATCGGCGGCGTCAGCCTCTCCGGCGGCGAAGGCTCTATCCTCGGTACGTTCCTCGGCATTCTGCTGATGGCCCTCATCTCGAATGCCCTGACGCTGTTTGCAATCGACTCGAACCTGCAGAACGTGCTGATCGGCAGCATCATGGTCATCTCTGTCGCGATCGACGAGGCAAACCGCCGCCGCCAAAAGTAACAGACGTATCCGGCTTGAACGGCCGGAAGAAAGAAGCGCAACCATCATATGCAACAAAACGGCAAACCGAAGACAAAAGGAGTATAAATATGGGACTTTATGACGAATTCAGATTCAGACCGGCGTCGTGGCTGCCGCACAGCGAGCTGCCGCTGGAGGAGCTGGAGCGCGTGCGCAATATCAGACGCGAGGACATGGAATACACGAACGAGAACGGATATTCCGTGCGCGTGGTCCTGGATCCGACGCTCTGCATGGTACAGGATATGTTCTACCGCATCGTAAAGAGCGATCTGGAGGATAAGCCCTTCTCCATGATCTGCCCGAACCAGTGGCCGGCGGCCTATTCGGCAGTCGCGGAGATGATCAACAAGTTCAATATCAACTGCCGCAATCTCCACGCTTTTGCCATGGACGAGTGGGCTGACGAGAACGGCAATGTCGCGCCGCTGACCTATGGCGCGGGCCTGGGCTACAGCTTCCTGAACCACTTCTATTACCGGATCCGGGAAGACCTGCGTCCGGCGCGCGACCACTGGCACACCTTTACGAACGAACTCCGGGCGAACGACGCGTATTCCAACGTCATCGACGAGGTGACGGGCGGCGGCGTGGACGTGATCTACACGGCGACGGGATGGCCCGGCCACACGGCGTTCATCGATCCGCGCAGTGAAGAGTTCAAGGCTGCCTCCATGGAAGAATTCCTGCAGCTGGGCTCCCGCATCACGACGGAGGTCCCGCTGACGGTCTGTGAGAACTCGCTGTTCGAGCCCATGGGCGCGTCCGGCGACGTGTGGGCCGTGCCGCCGAAGTCCGCGACGATCGGTCCGCGCGACGTGATGCACGCGAAGGAAGTCGTGGAGCTGCATAACTTCGCCAATGCGGACGGCAGTTCGTGGCAGCGCATGGTCTCCCGGCTGGAGCTGTACGGCCCGATCAGCATGGAGTGCCCGGCATCCATCTACCGTCTCAAGAAGGGCGTGTGCTACGTGTCCGAAGCCATCGCCAAGCCCTTCGGCAGCTGGTATAACGGCATCGCGGACAAGGATATCTGAGAAAACGCTGCAGTGACGGAAGCAGCGGCGTTCTGAAATGCTATACTGCCGCCGGCAGGAAGGGCGGCTGTTATAGAGGATCCCGTATCCCGCAGGGAACCCTGCGGGATATCCCGCGTTACAAAGGAGAAATGACATGCAGGCAATTATCAACACAAAGCTGATCCTGGAAGACAGCTATGTCTGGGACGGTGCAGTCACGTTTGAAAACGGGCGCATCGTGCAGTGCGGTAAGCGCGCGGAGGTAGACATCCCGGCGGACGCGGAGCTGATCGACGCGCAGGGACTATATACCGCGCCGGGGCTGGTCGATATCCATAACCACGGCACGGTCCGGGAACACTTTTATGCCGCGCCGCGCGCATGCGCGGACTTTTTCCTCTCGCACGGCGAGACGACGGTCCTGCCGGCCTTTTACTGCAATCTGACGCTGCAGCAGATGCTGCAGGGACTGGAAAACGTAAAGACCGCCATTGCGCAGGGGGCGGGGAACCTCGGCGGCCTGTATATGGAAGGGCCGTATATGAGCGGCGAGGGCAGCAACCAGAACTCGATCCTCTGGCGCGGGGAGATCCGGCCGGAGGAATACCGGCCGCTGATCGATGCGATGCGCGGCTTTGCGCGCATCTGGGCGATCGACCCGGCCAGACCGGGGATCGAACGGTTCATGCAGGACGTGCGCCGGGCGGATCCGGACGCAATCTTCGCGCTGGGCCATTCGCACGCGACCGCCGCGCAGTGCCGCCGGGTGCGCGGCTGCGGGGTAAAGGTACAGACGCACCACGGCGATTCCGGCAAGGCGCCGGGCTTTGCGCAGGGGACCATCGGCGCCGGCTGCGACGAATATACGCTGTATGATCCGGATATGTACGCGGAGCTCATCTGCGACGAGACGGGGATCCACGTCGACCCGGACATGCTGAAGATGGTCGTGCGGACGAAGGGCGTGGAGAAGATCATCCTGATCACCGACTCCATGCCAGCCGACGGCGATTATAAGAATAACGAGGCCGACGGGATCGCCTGGGGCCCGGATCTCAATTATGACTATGAGGGGCATCTGGCCGGCAGTCATCTGACGCTGGACAGCGCGTGCCGGAATCTCATGGCGCACACCGGCTACGGCCTGTGCCACGCGATCCGCATGGCGAGCCTGAACCCGGCAAAGCTCCTGGGGCTGGACCGCGAGCTCGGCTCCATCGCCCCCGGAAAAAAAGCCAACCTGCTCCTCATCGACGATCTCGTCCACGTGAAAAAAGTCTTCCTCGCCGGACGCGAGGTCTCAGAACCATAGGCATAAGACGTGCGTAGGTATATGAAATCAGTCTCCTGTTAACCGACACTTGAGTTTCCGATGCTCTGCATGCAGCGAAAATGCTTGCATCCGGGGCGGGGAGGGGATATACTGTAGGCGGACGTTATATTTCTGACAGGAGCACGAAGGAGGAAGGGTTATGATCCGGATCAATGCGATGGGGGAGGCCTGCCCGCTGCCGGTCGTGAAGACGCTGCGGGCGCTGCAGTCGCTCGGCGGCGCGGGGAGCGTGGAGACGCTGGTCGACAATGAAACGGCGGTGCAGAATCTCCGGCGGCTGGCCGAGAGCAAGGGCTGCAGCATCGAGGTCGAGACGATCTCGGACGCCGAATACTGCGTCACCATCACCGCGGCGGAGGGCGCGGAGCTGCCGAAGGAGGAGGCGATCGCTTGCACGGCCCCGGCGGCGCAGAAAAAGACCGTCGTCGTCATCTCGGCCGACCACATGGGCGAGGGGAACGAGGAGCTCGGCAGAGCCCTGCTCAAGGCGTTCCTGTTCGCGCTCACGCAGCAGGAGACGCTGCCCGCGGCGATCCTGTTTTACAACGGCGGCGCGGCCGTCACCTGCGAAGGCTCGGCCTCGCTCGAGGATCTGCAGGCGCTGCAGAGCCAGGGCGTCGAGATCCTGACCTGCGGCACCTGCCTCAATTACTACGGCCTGACCGAAAAGCTCCGCGTCGGCGAGGTGACCAACATGTACGTCATCGCCGAAAAGCAGCTCCAGGCCGACTGCATCATCCGCCCGTAAACTCATGAAATCGCCCGGCCATCCGCAGGATGACCGGGCGGTTTTTATGCGGGTGATGGACTGCGGGGCAATATACGACAGATTCCGCAAAACTGGAGGCCTGAATCAGCTGCCGATGTGCCGGGAAACGTACAAGAGCACCGTATTTCACGAAATACGGTGCTCTTGCTGCATGAGATCAGGCAGCTTACCCCCACACGTTATTTTCCGGGGTGCCGGAGAGGAATTGGCGGACGTTGCGGATGGTGCAGTCCAGGATGCGCTGGCGGCTTTCGATGGGGGCCCAGGAGATGTGCGGGGTGAGGATGCAGTTTTTGGCCTGCAGGAGGGGATTGTCGCTGCGGATGGGCTCGGTGGAGACGACGTCGAGCGCGGCGGCGGCGACCTTGCTGCTGTTCAGCGCGTCGGCCAGATCCTGCTCGGCCACGAGCTGCCCGCGGGCGTTGTTGACGAGGATCACGCCGTCTTTCATCTTGGCGATGTTCTCCCTGCAGATGATCTTCTCGTTCTCCGGCGTCAGATTGCAGTGCAGGGCGATCACGTCCGAGGCGGCGAGCAGCGTGTCCAGATCGACGTATTCGCCGACGGCGCGGCCGGCGTCGGTGGGGAAGACGTCATAGGCCAGCACGCGCATGCCGAGCGCCTTTGCGATGCGGCCGGTCGACTGGCCGATGCGGCCGAAGCCGATGATGCCGATCGTCTTATGCTCGAGCTCGATGAGCGGGTAATCCCAGAAGCACCAGTCGGGGCAGCTGGCCCAGCGGCCGGCGTGGACGGCGTCGCTGTGGTGGCCGATGTGGTGGCAGGCCTCGAGCAGCAGGGCGATGGCATACTGGCTGACCGAGGCGGTGCCGTAGGCCGGGACGTTGCAGACGGGGATGCCGCGCTCCCTGGCGCAGGCGATATCCACGACGTTGTAGCCCGTGGCCAGCACGCCGACCATTTTGATGTTGGGGCAGGCCTCAAAGACCGCCCGCGGCAGCGGCGTCTTGTTGGTCAGCACGATCTCGGCATCCGCGATGCGCGCGATCGTCTGCGCAGGATCTGTCAGGCTCGTCCGGTCATAGACCGTCACCTCCGCCAGCTCCCGCAGCCCATCCCAGCTCAGATCGCCGGGATTTTCCGTATAACCATCCAGAATCACAAGTTTCATGTTCGTTTATCCTTCCGTCAGAATCCGCGCAGGCCGCCCTGCGCACAGCTTGCTTTGATTCTATCACAGACCGGCGGATTTTTCTGCATGAATTTGATTTTTTATATGGTACGCACGGAGAAGCCTGGCGCACACAAAGGATCGGGGTATAACGAAAAAAAGAAAACCACCTCCGGCAGCTGCCGGAGGTGGTTTTTGTCATGTACGGACCTCGATGCTGCCGCCGGTGGCGAGGGTCTTGCCTTCGAGGAGCAGGAGCTTTTCGGCGAAGAGGCGGGCGAAGCCGCTCAGGATGGCGGCGGAGGTGATCATCTCCGGGGTGTCGCGGACGGCAAGCTCCATGGTGACCTCGCGGTCAAACATGGCGGCGGCCGTCAGGCGGACCTGGTCGATGAAATACTGCGCGCACAGCTGGTGCCGCCGCACATAGGCGTCATAGGTGCGCCGGACTTCGTCCTCCGGAAGATCGCCGGGCAGCAGCGTCTGCAGCTCGGACAGGCGGAGCGCCTGCTTGAGCGTGCAGATCATGATCAGATAGGCGATATGCACGCGGTAATAGCGCTTTTTGCGCGGCTCCGGCAGGAGCCGGGTGCGGACGTAGTTGTTGATGGCGGCCGCCGTGATGGGCTCGGGCTGCTTGAGCTCGGGCGGCAGATAGTCAAGGTGCTGCCGCAGAAGCAGCACGACCTGCTCCATGTACAGCCCGAGATCCGGGATCTGCTCCCATGCGGGCAGACGGTAGGCGGCGAGATACTTTTCCCAGCGCCGCAGCTTGCCTACGACAAGGTCATTGTCGAATTCCATAAACTTACACACACCTTTCGTAACCAGTATAGCACATCCCGGGCAAAATGCAACGAATATTTGTACTGGAAGACGAATTGACATTGCACTTGATATGTGGTAACCTAATATATAAGATTACATGCAGAAAGAAGCAACATCATGTTTAGAATCGTAACCGATACCTCGGCCAATCTCCCGACTGCGTATCTGCAGCAGGAGCATATCACGATCATTCCCTTCACCTTCCACGCGGACGGAGATGAGCAGGCCTGTCTGGACCTCAATACCTTCGACGCGAAGACCTTTTATGCGCAGATGCGCAGCGGAACGAAGGTCTCGACCTCGCAGATCCCGCCGCAGCGCTATCTCGATGTGCTGACCCCGATGCTGGAGGCGGGGGAGGACGTGCTGTTCGTGAGCATGTCCTCTGGTATCAGCGGCTCCTACGCCTCCGGCCAGATCGCCGCGCGCCAGCTGCGCGAGGAATTCCCGGCGCGCAAGCTCCTGCTCGTTGACACCTACAGCGCCTCGCTCGGCGAGGGTCTGCTCGTCATGCGCGCGGTCGACTGCCGCCGCGAGGGGATGAGCATCGACGACACCTACACCCTTCTGCGTTCGCTGCGGCACCGCATGGCGCAGATCTTCACGGTCGACGACCTGCGCTACCTCCGCAGGACCGGCCGCCTGTCCAATCTCGAAGCCGCCGTCGGGACCGTGCTGCAGATCAAGCCCCTGCTCAAGGGCGACCCGCAGGGCAAGATCGTCTGCTTCGCCAAGCTCCGCGGCCGCCAGCGCGCCATCGAGGCCATCGCCAAGCGCTATGAAGAGCTGGTCCGCGACGCGCAGACGCAGACGGTCGGCATCGCGCATGCCGACTGCGCACCCGACGCGCAGATCCTCGCCTCGCTGCTGCGCCGCAGCAGCTGCCCGCCGAAGCAGATCCTGCTGGTGGACTACGAGCCGGTGACCGGCTCGCACGTCGGCCCCGGCGCGCTGGCGCTGTTCTTCCTGTCGGACGACAAGGTCAGAATGATCTAATCAAAATAGCCTCCTCAAGCTTCCGGCTGTACGGCTCTGCCGTGCAGCCGGATTTTTTGCCCTGGGAGATTTGGATTTCGTTAAAAACTGAAAATTCATCTTGAAAAGAAAGTTGTCAGTTTGTATAATGGTATAAAATCGCGGGAAAGGGGGCGCCGGTATGGAGAACGAGGAACTCCCGCAATATATGCGGATCGCGGGATCCGTCGCCGGGCGGATCGCGGAGGGACAGTTTGCCGAGGGGGAAAAGCTTTCCGGGCGGTCAAAGCTCTCGTCAGAGTATCAGGTCTCTCCAGAGACGATCCGCAAGGCCGTGCAGCTGCTGCGCGATATGCAGGTCGTAACGGTCAAGGAGCAGAGCGGGGTGTACGTGCGCTCCGCTGAGAATGCGAAGCGCTATTTGCAAATGATCGGCGAAAAGCTCGAGCT
>OLVY01001902.1_pt1 | contig 12305 bp, 8 predicted proteins | sample 1674261 | NCBI WGS metagenome assembly OLVY01 (sample SAMEA103958155, study PRJEB25191) | human gut metagenome | biome: human-associated habitat [ENVO:00009003]; feature: intestine environment [ENVO:2100002]; material: feces | place: Germany | collected 2013/2015
AAGATATCCTTATTGAGCGAAAAAAACTGCTTCAGCGGTTCGGCAGCAAAGAGATGCCGGCGATAGTCATACTTGCTTAACCGGCGATAACAGATGCGATAGAACAGACATGCCATCAGGAATCCCCACCATTGGGCAATAACCGTTCCGAGCGCCACGCCTTCTACCGTCATACCGCCGACAAAGACCAGCAGCAGAGAGGCTATGATGTTCACCACATTCTGCATCAGTGATACCATCATCGGAATGCGCGTGTTCTGCATACCGATAAACCAGCCCGTAAATCCGTAGAGTCCTAGCACTGCCGGGGCTCCCCAGATACAGACATAACAGTATCTTCGTGCCAGTTCTACGACATCCGCTTCCGGCGACATCGCCCACAGTCCACAGCCTATCAGCCATTTCTGGAGAACGAAAAACAGCACTCCTACCCCCACACCGATACTCAGAGAGCGCACCAGGAGCCTCAGTACCTCAGCCAAATCTCTCCTTCCCAAAGCCTGCGAAGTCATTCCGCTGGTTCCCATTCTCAGGAATCCGAAAAGCCAGTAGATGACATTGAACAGCATCGACCCCACGGCAATGGCTCCGATGTAAGCCGCATCGCCGATATGCCCGACGATGGCGACATCCACCAAACCCAAAAGCGGTACCGTGATATTGGATATTATCGACGGCACCGCTAATTGTAATATTCGTTTATTCACGTACTTTAATGATTATCATTAATCACTAATAAATAATCACTATACTCTATATTTCGCAGCCTGCTCCTCAATATAGGCAGCATCGCTGAAATAGTCGATACGCATAGCCTTGCGAACCTCATCCATAGTCTGGGCTGCAAACTCGCGGGCATCCTCGCTACCCTTCTTCAGGATATTGAATACCTCAGGAATATCTTGCTCAAACTCATGACGGCGGGCACGGATTGGGTCGAGCATCTTGTTAATGACGCTGTTCAGGAACTTCTTGCAGGTACCGTCACCGATACCACCCTTCACATACTGCTCCTTCAACTCATCCAAAGTCTTGAACTCAGGCCAGAACTCTGCGAAATCCTCAGGAGTAGAGAATGCCTCGAGATAGGTGAATACGGCATTGCCCTCCAGATGTCCTGGCTCTTCCATGCTCATACGTGGCTCACCGTTAGACATCTTCTTCACCTTCTTCCAAACGGTCTTCTCATCGTCACTCATGTAGATGCAGTTGCCGAGACTCTTACTCATCTTCTCCTTACCGTCAGTTCCAGGAAGACGACGGCAGCAGGCAATCTCAGGAAGCAGAATCTCCGGCTCTACCAAAACAGGTGCATAAGTCTGGTTGAAGCGGCGAACCAACTCGCGGGTTACCTCCAGCATAGGCTCCTGGTCCTCACCGGCAGGCACGGTTGTAGCCTTGAAAGCGGTGATGTCGGCAGCCTGACTCACAGGATAGCAGAAGAAACCGAGCGGAATGTTTGCCTCGAAGTTACGCATCTTGATCTCAGTCTTCACGGTTGGGTTACGCTGAACACGAGATACGCTGATGAGGTTCATCAGATAGGTAGTCAACTCAGCCAACTCTGGAATCATACTCTGGATATAGAGTGTACACTTCTGTGGGTCGAGGCCCGCAGAGAGATAGTCAAGAGCCACCTCTGTGATGTTCTGGCGAATCTTCTCAGGATTGTCGGCATTATCAGTCAAAGCCTGAACATCTGCCATGAAAACGAACATCCTGTCGAAGTCGCCAGCGTTCTGAAGTTGTACTCGGCGCTGCAGAGAGCCGATGTAATGACCCAGGTGAAGTTTACCTGTAGGACGGTCGCCCGTCAATATAATCTTTCCCATTTTCTTGCAATTTATTATTATTTTTGTGCAAAGGTACAACAAAATATTGAGAAACTGCAAGAAATGGTGAAAAAATAACAAAATGAGCGGGAGAAGGAAGGGATAGCTGAAAGAAAAACGGGGCACCCCTTGAGGATGCCCCGCCACCAATTAAAATAATTGATTGTCGCATTATAAACTTACCGTACTACTTAGCGATCATGATCGTTACACGGTTCTCTGCATTTTCTGCAAAAGGCTGCACACGTGCACCCTTAGATTCTTCTGTAATGCGCTCTGAAGGTATATTATATTTCTTTGTCAGCATCCAAACCACAGCTGCTACTCGCTTGGCAGCGATGCGGTCGTTGATGACGTCATAGCCTGTACCCTTGTCAGCATAGCCGGTTACTACAACCTTTGCCTCTGTGTTCTTGTTCAGGAAGTCAACCACCTCACGGATCTTAGCATCCTCAGCAGGAGCAATCTTGTAAGAATTGATGGTGAAGAAGATGTCACGGCGAATCTCCTCTACCTTCTTCTCTACAGGAGCTGGCTTAGGCTCTGGCTTAGGAGCTACATATTCCTGCTTAGGAGCTGGTGCCGGAGCAGGTTCCTCTACCGGCTTAGCCTTCTTGGTATAGCTCTTGCCCAGGTTGATGCGTACACCTGCCAGTGCATTGAAGTACCAGTCAGGGGTATCTTCCTTCTTAGAGTTGTATTTGTCTGAAATCATGTTGGCATTGCCCTCGAGCATGATGCTCACAGCCTTGCTTACCTTGAATTCCAGGTCGATACCGGCTCTGCCGTAAGGGCGAACCTTCTTTCCCTGCCAGAGATACTCCAGGTTGTAGTTGTTGAAGTTCTCAAGCGTGGCAGCGATGCCGTTTATCTCTTGGTTGCCGCCAGCCCAGTTGATACCACCGCCAGCGAAAGCACTTATATTAAACACACGGTTCGGATTCCAGCCACAGAAAAGGTTGGAGAGGTTGAACATGAAATCTACACCAGGAGCCATATATTTAAACTTATATTTGGCGTTGTAAGGCTTTTCTCCCACTTTGGAGCGAAAACCAGCCCAGCCGCCCTTGCTCCAGAGTCCGTTCATCTGAGCACGGAGTCCGAAAAGCAGAGAGAATTGATAGCCAATAGCTCCCTGAATATTAGGAGAGAGTAAGTCCTTGAACTTAGCCTCGCCCAGTGTATACTATCCACCTCCCCGAATATCGGGGTAGAAGTGCTTCTTGAATTGATACTCATTGCCGTCCTTATCGACATAGGTGGCTTGTGCCACGGCTGAAGTGCCGAGGGCGAGCATAGCAGATGCAATGATAAACTTATAATTTTTCATGTCTGATAAGTTTAAAACTGATTATTAATTGCTTTTTATGGGAGCTGTAATGAGTTTCTTGCTCTGGTTGTCTTCTGGATTGATTGTTACAGCATTTTTGGGAAGTACAGTTACTACTAAAGCTCGAGCTGTGTCATTCTTTCCATCTATGTAGTCAACAATAACAGAATCATTAGGAAGCATCACTCCATTGTTGTAACGAACCTCGTTGAGATTAAATACGATAGAATCTTCTCCGTCCATAACGGTAAGGTTCTTTAGGGTATCATCATCAATGCGAACATTTTTCACGATGCCTCTTATCTTTTTAAGTTCAGGCTTTCCACAACTGCTGATTCCTAGAACCAGCAATAAGGTAAAAACAACCATATAAAAAAATGATTTTCTCATCTTCTTCTTTCCTTATTGTTTAAAAATAAGAGGGAAACGTTCAGATGAACGTCCCCCTCAGTATTATAGTAATGTTCTAGAATCTAACCGATTCTTGTTGTCGCAATAATTACTTAGAAGCAGGACGCTTGATAGTAACCTTGAATGACTGTGGTACCTCATGACCATAAGCATCAACAACAACGAACTCCAAGTTTTCTGTGTGATCAACTGTTGGAGCGTTCTCTGCCTGAATACCTGTCTGAGTAAAGATAAACTGACCGTTAGTGGCATCAACTTCAACCGTGAAGTATGGGTCAACCTGACCTTCATATGTCAAGTGAGCTGAACCAGCCTTAACCTCCAGATACTTGTTAGTCAAGAGCTGCGCAAATGTACCACCGAAGAAATCATTGTTATATGTATTCTTAACAGCAATGTTCTTGATGTCTGTCTTGATTACATTTGCAGTAGCCTTCCACTGGAGTGCTGGCTGTTCTTTCCAAGAATAGCTGCTTGCAGAATGCCAGCAAGCGAATGTAACTGACAGACTCTTACCGTAGTCTACAGAGCAAGGCTTCTTTTCCCACTGGCCAGTCTTATTATTCTTAACAAGACTAATCTCGCCATAGTTGTACTTAGCTGTAACAGCATGCTTGGTCGTTGAGTTAATGAAGTCTTTAGCTGCAACTTTCGCAACAAAATTGTTGGCCTTGTCTGCCCTAACACTTGTCAACTTGTCATTTGCATCCTTAGCTGCGTCTGCGATTTCGAAACTAACGTTATCGTCGAGATTATAGAATACGTTATTCAAGTCTACAGAACCATATACGCTCTTATTGGTTACTGTGTAGCCATTTTCTGGCGTCATGTAAGCGATGAAGTAACCAGTACCCTTACCTGTTTCCTGTGCTGGACGGAATGTGATGTCAGCAGGGAATGCCTTAGGAAGAACCTTGGTGTACGTAGCTGTTACGGTACCTACCTCATAGAAGTTGTTATCAGTATACTTCCTCAAAGTTGACTTCAATGAAACTGTTGCACCATCAGCGATGAGGGCTGGGTTGTTAACCTTGAAGGCAATCTTTGTAACCTCAGACATGTTTGTTGTCTCATTTCCATCCTTGTCGTAATAAACTGCAGCGAATACAGGCTTCTCTGAAAGAGGACATGCATTGTTGTCAGCTACTAACTCCCAAGGACCATAGCTTACACCATCAACTGGGCTGAAGTCCTTCTTCTCTGTAATCTTGTTTACTGCATCCAAGTTACCTACGATACCTGATGTATAGTTCTCACCTACAACTACGTAGAAGGCCTTACCATCTGGGTCGAGCAACTTACCATCCTTGTTTACTGCATATACACGGAAACCGATGATGTCGTGGTTTGCAGCCTCGGTCTGGATTGTAAGAGTCAAGTTCTCGCTTGCAGGAACAACCTTGTTCAAATTATCAATTTCATAGTTCTTCCAAGCGTTGAGCTCAGAAACACCAGACTCGATAGCATTATCCTTGTCGAGTACTACATAGTAATAATCCGCAGCCGTATTGTCTGAAGTCTTCAAATCAGTGATAGAGAATGGCTTACCAACTTCAACCTGCAAGAGACTATTCCAATATCGGACATCAGATCGGTGACTACGATAATTTGCGTTCTCAACGTTCTTCTTCTCGCCTTCCAAAACTGGCTCTGCGGCAGCATCATTTGCCCAAGCAAGTTCAGGATTCTTATCGCTTGAGAAATTGCTGTTTTCGCCAACAATTTCATAACCAGTCCAACGGTTGTGGATTTCACTAACATCCTTACCACCAACCTTGAATGTGAAATCGTTGCTAGGCACGAACTTATTGTAAGTAGGCTTAACATCGTAAGTAGACACTACGTAGCGGTCAGCAGCTGCCTCTGCCTTAGAATCAACAGTGTTATTGATAGCTACAGCATAGAGGATAGCTTTTTCATTACCATTCTCATCTTTTACTGTAACTGCCTTCTTGAAGTCTTCCTCTGAAACGCCTTCTGCTACAGAAAGAGGGAGCTTCCAAAGACCAGTCTTGACAGTAGCTGCAGCACGAGTAGTAATCAACTTGTCGAACTTAGAAGGAGTACCTACCTTAACAATGTCCTCAAGGCTTTCACCCTTAGAGTTCAAAAGAATAATCTTAGCACCCTTTGTGAGGTCAGCGTTAACTGGGTTTACGCGAACTACAATAGAAGCATCGTCTTTCACATCGATATCCTTACCCTTAACGTACTCAACAATAGGCTTAGCGTCATTACCATTCTCATCACCAAACTTAGAGTCGTCTGAAATCAAACCATGAAGCATCTCTACTGTGAGAGGTGTTATGCCATTTGTTGTATTCCAATTACTTGTAAATCCGTTAACACCAGAATATGTCTCAACGAGCTCAACGCTAGTTACTGCAGAATACAACTCCTCAACAGCGCCCTTGTATGCATTAACCTTAACGGTCAAGCTACCGATAGTCTCTTTGTCACCATCAGCACCGAGGAGTTCTTCTTTGAGTTGAGTGAGCTTCTCATCCAACTTGTCTGCTGTAACTCGGCTTGTTTCCAAGTTACCGATGCGCTCCAGAGCCTTCTCGAAGTCAGCTTGTTTAGCGGCAGCGTTAGCTGTAGTAGCTGCAGCTGCGGCATCCTTAACAGCCTGGTCAGCTTGCTTCTGAGCATCCTTTGCTGCCTTAGCAGCATCTGCAGCCTTTTGTGCTCCGTCAGCTGTTGTCTGTGCATTAGCAGCGTTACTGATTGCAGTTGCTACGTCAGTGGCAGCCTTGTTAGCTGTAACCTCAACTTTCTGGATAGCTTTTTCAACATCTGCTTTTACAGCAGCATCATTAGCCTTAGCTAAAGCAGACTCTGCAGTAGTCTTAGCTGCTGATGCAGTAGAAGCTGCATCCTGCAACTGTGTTTTCAATGCATCGATGTCGCTCTGCAAACCAGCCTTGTCAATCTGGCTCTGCAAGTTGTCGATGTCATCGTCGTAATCTTTACAAGAAGTAAATGTGCTTACCGAGGCAATTGTCAATGCACCCATAAGCAGCGCGCTAAAATACTTTCTTTTCATACGGTAATAATTTATAAAGTTATACGATTTTCCTAGCCTTCCGGCAGGAAGTTATTAATTAATTCTCTATATCGAATTAAGAGTTCCGTTTGATGAAAAGAGTCTGCACTCTTAGAAAAGTTATTTTTTCAGTTTTCAAAGGTCCTCTTAGAAAAGTTATTTTTTATCGTTCTTAAATATTGTGGCTTTTTATCGCCACTCAGTTCTTATTGTTTTTATCATATCTCCAACCAGGAGATTTTTCATGTTGCAAATATAAGTATATTTTTCGAAACTTGCAAGTTTTTGAGCAATTTTTTCAAAAAAAGGCTAATTTTCTTATGTTTTTTATAAAATAGCCCCCATATTGGGCTTCTAACCCGTCCATTTTCCCTGTTTTCCTCCATTTTGCCGATATAAAACCTACACCGTATTATATATAGGGGAGATTGGCGGTCCTACACCTTATTATATATAGGGACCATCTAGATGCGAATGTATGAGTAAATCGTATTACACCAAGCCGCCTCATTCTGATAACTCAAGTGCTTCATTCTGATAACTCAAGTGCTTCATTCAGCTCACTGAGCTACTTCGTTCAGCCAACGCAGCCATATTATTCAGCCAACGAAATTGACTCTTCCACCCAACGAAGTCGAATCTTTAACCCAACGAAATCGAATCTTCTGCCCAGCGCAGTCGTATCTTTAACCCAACGCAGTCGTATCTATCGACTCAATGAAGCGTATAAACTTGTCAAATGACGTACATGATTTCATCTACTTACTAAAACTGGCTGGCAGCCCATTACCCTTATCATATATACTGGCATTGATGTGAATATCGGAAAAGTATCAATGACGATGTGATAGACAGATACAACGATATGCTTATCAAAGCTATCAGCATATGAGAGGGAGGTAGAGTTATTCCGCCAACGATGCAGGAGAAATTACGTCACGACGTAACAACAACTACGTCCCGACGCAGTGACAGCTACGTCGGGACGCAGTTTCAGGAGCATCCTGCCCATTATCAAGTAAGCCTCATTTCCATTTTTGGTGATAAAAAGACGAAAAAAGGGGCTATATTGAACGTAAAACCCTTGTTTTGTTCAGTCGTTGCACCAAGCGTTCCAATGAATAGAACAATGAAGCCTGTTTCGAAGGACATCGAAACAGGCTTCATTTTTTTATTCTAGAATTCTGCGTTCTTTGGTGTACGTGGGAATGGAATCACGTCGCGGATATTCTGCATACCGGTTACGAAGAGAATCAGACGCTCGAAACCGAGACCGAAACCTGCGTGTGGGCATGAACCATACTTACGGGTATCGAGATACCAGTTCATATCCTTCATAGGGATGTTGCGAGCCTCAATCTCACCCATCAGCTTGTCATAGCTCTCCTCACGGACAGAACCACCGATAATCTCACCAATCTGTGGGAACAGTACGTCGGTACCCTGAACGGTCTGACCGCTCTTGCCACCGAAACCACTCTCCTCCTCGTCTATCTTCATATAGAATGCCTTGATAGCCTTAGGATAGTTGGTCATGATAACCGGGCGCTTGAAGTGCTCCTCTACGAGGAAACGCTCATGCTCTGAAGCCAGGTCATCACCCCACTCGCATGGGAACTCAAACTTCTTACCGTTGGCAATAGCCTCCTGAAGGATGCGGATACCCTCGGTATATGGAAGATGAACGAAGTCGGAATTCAATACGCCTTCCAGACGGGCAATCAGACCCTTGTCAATCATCTTGTTCAAGAAAGCAAGATCGTCCTTGCAATGCTCCAGTGCCCAACGGATACAATACTTGATGAAGTCTTCCTCCAACTCCATCAAACCGTCCATATCCAGGAAAGCAACCTCTGGCTCTACCATCCAGAACTCAGCCAGGTGGCGAGGAGTATTACTGTTCTCTGCACGGAAGGTTGGACCGAAGGTATAGATGGCGCCGAGTGCTGTAGCACCGAGCTCACCCTCCAACTGACCGGAAACGGTCAATGAAGTCTGCTTGCCGAAGAAATCATCAGAATAGTCAATCTTGCCATCCTCGGTCTTCTTCAGGTTGTAGAGATTCTTGGTAGTTACCTGGAACATCTGACCAGCACCCTCACAGTCGCTGGCTGTGATGAGCGGAGCATTGAAATAGAAATATCCATGCTCATGGAAGTAAGTGTGGATAGCCATTGCCATGTTATGGCGGATACGCATCACGGCACCAAAGGTATTGGTACGGAGACGGAGGTGAGCATACTGACGCATGTATTCGAAGCTCTGTCCCTTCTTCTGCATAGGATAGTCGCTGCCGCAGAGACCGTAAATCTCGATGCTCTCGCACTGGATCTCAACACTCTGTCCGGCACCCTGGCTTTCTACCAGCGTACCTACGGCGCTGATACAAGCACCGGTAGTAATCTGACGGAGCTGATTCTCATCGACCTTTGATGGGTCGACTACTATCTGAATATTATTAATAGTAGAACCATCGTTAAGAGCGATAAAATCGACTGCTTTGCTACTACGATGGGTACGAACCCATCCCTTGACATTCACGATTGAGCCGTAGGCTGTACTCTTGAGCAAGTCTACAACTTTAGTTCTTTTTACTTTTTCCATTGTTAATTAATAGGTTAAAAAGGAGACTAAACAGATAGTCTCCTTTCTTATTATATCTTATTATCCTTATTCAAAAGCACCCATGCGGAGCATGTCTACCTCCTTCTCAGTAAGGAAGCGCCAGTCACCGCGACGGAGATTTTTCTTAGTCAAACCTGCGAACTGTACACGGTCGAGCTTGGTAACACGATAGCCGAGGCTCTCGAAGATACGACGCACGATACGGTTCTTGCCACTATGAATCTCGATGCCAACCTGGGCCTTGTCGCGATCATCAGCATACTCTACAGCATCTGCCTTGATCTCACCATCTTCCAAGGTGATACCCTCACGGATCTGATCCATATCGTGAGCAGTCAGATTCTTATCGAGATGAACGTGATAAACCTTCTTCTTCAGGAACTTAGGGTGAGTAAGCTTAGAAGCCAGGTCACCATCGTTGGTCAAGAGAAGTACACCTGTTGTATTACGGTCGAGACGGCCTACAGGATAGATACGCTCAGGACAAACATCCTTTACGAGGTCCATCACAGTCTTGCGCTGCTGAGGATCATCGCTGGTTGTAACATAATCCTTTGGTTTGTTGAGCAATACGTATACCTTCTTCTCCAAAGATACAGGAGCGTCGTGGAACTTCACCTCATCGGTACGAAGGATCTTGGTACCCAACTCGGTAACTACCTCACCATTGACAGTTACCAGACCAGCCTGGATAAACTCATCAGCCTCACGGCGAGAGCATACACCAGCATTGGCGAGGAACTTGTTCAAGCGCAATGGCTCTGTTGGGTCAATGTTTTCCTCCTTATATTCGATACGCTTCTTCATGCTATACTTAGCATTTGGGTCGTAACCAGGAGTGTGCTGACGGAAACCGCCACCACGGTTGTTGCCATAGCCACCACCCTGTGGACGGCCATAACCGCCACGGTTGTTGCCATAACCACCCTGCTGAGGACGACCATAACCACCACGGTTGTTGCCATAACCACCCTGCTGAGAACGAGACTGGTAGCCGCCCTGCTGACGTGGCTGGTAGCCACCCTGCTGACGAGGCTGATAACCACCCTGCTCATCATTATTGTTGTAACGAGGACGATAGCCACCCTGCTGAGGACGAGACTGATAGCCTCCCTGCTGACGTGGCTGGTAGCCACCACGGTTGCTGTTACCATAACCACCACGGCTCTGATAGCTGCTGCGCTGTGGACGCTCGCTGCTGCCTGTACTCTGCAAGCCAGCACCGAAACCTTCAGGACGGAAACCGCCTTCGCTGTTACTGCTACTTCTGTCGCTGCTGTATGCGCGATGTGAATTGATACGAGGACGCAGTGTGCGACCTACTGGTCGATAACTCTTCTGATAACCACCTGCTGGGTTGTAGCCCTCACGGGTTCTCTCATTCTCAGAAGACTGATCTTGAGGTTTGTTTTCAAATTCTGAATCCATTTTCTTAAAATACTTAATAGCCTCACGGCTGGGTTAATAAATCTAATTTTTACTTTTATATATATGTACTAAAACTACAAAATTCCTTTGTGCATATTAGATACCTGTATAATTGCTTGGTGTGATTGCCATCAGTTCTGCCTTAACACTATCACTCACATTCAATCCCTGGATAAACTCATGAATAGTTTCCTCAGTCATGTGCTGATTGGTACGTGTCAACGCCTTCAATGCCTCGTAAGGATGTGGATATGCCTCACGGCGAAGAATAGTCTGGATAGCCTCAGCTACAACTGCCCATGTATTATTCAAATCTTCCTGCAGTTTCTCCTCGTGAAGAATCAGTTTACGCAAGCCCTTCAATGTACTCTGGATAGCAATGACGCTATGACCGAGAGGCACACCGATGTTACGGAGTACGGTACTGTCAGTAAGGTCGCGCTGCAAGCGGCTAACCGGAAGTTTCTGTGCCAGGAACTGAAGAATGGCATTGGCTATGCCCAGGTTACCTTCACTGTTCTCATAATCGATAGGATTCACCTTGTGAGGCATCGCACTTGAGCCTACCTCACCTGCCTTGATCTTCTGCTTGAAGTAATCCATAGAGATATACATCCAGAAGTCACGGTCTAAGTCGATGATAATGGTGTTGATACGACGGATGGCGTCAAAGATAGCGCCAAGGTAGTCATAGTTACTTATCTGTGTGGTATACTGCTCGCGTTCCAAACCGAGTTTTTCGCTGACGAACTTGTTACCGAATACTTTCCAGTCATACTGTGGATAAGCTACATGGTGAGCATTGTAGTTACCGGTAGCACCACCGAACTTAGCTGTAATCTTGCAAGCCTTGAGCGAATTAAGCTGCTCGGTAAGACGGTAAACATAAACCATGATTTCCTTGCCCAGGCGAGTAGGTGAAGCAGGCTGTCCGTGAGTCTTAGCCAGCATAGGCACATCCTTCCACTCATCAGCATAAGTCTGGAGCTGTGCAATCAGCTCTTCAACCTGCGGATTGAAGCACTCTTCCAAAGCCTCTTTTACAGAGAGAGGCACACTTGTGTTGTTGATATCCTGAGATGTCAAACCAAAATGGATAAACTCCTTGTAAGCATCCAAGCCTCCGATCTTATCGAATTCTTCCTTGATAAAATACTCTACAGCCTTTACATCGTGATTGGTAATCTTCTCGATGTCTTTTACGCGCTGTGCTTCATTTTCGTCAAAATTACGATAAATGTCACGCAGACGTTCGAACAGCGACTTGTCGAAAGAAGCAAGCTGTGGCAAAGGTAACTCGCATAGAGTAATGAAGTATTCAATCTCTACGCGTACACGATAACGAATGAGAGCATACTCTGAGAAGTAGTTAGCGAGCTGCTCTGTTTTTCCCCTATAACGACCATCAATTGGTGATATGGCAGTCAATAAATCTAAATTCATAACAATACGTATTATATATAGGGTGCAAAATTAATGAATTATCGTGAGAAAACAGAGAAAATAGTGATAAATAAATTTAAAAGCATAAAAAAAGTCTCTCAACATTTGTTGAGAGACCTTCACCATTGTGGGCGTTGACGGATTCGAACCGCCGACCCTCTGCTTGTAAGGCAGATGCTCTAAACCAGCT
>OLVY01001904.1_pt1 | contig 12296 bp, 2 predicted proteins | sample 1674261 | NCBI WGS metagenome assembly OLVY01 (sample SAMEA103958155, study PRJEB25191) | human gut metagenome | biome: human-associated habitat [ENVO:00009003]; feature: intestine environment [ENVO:2100002]; material: feces | place: Germany | collected 2013/2015
GCGAAAAAAATCGCCCCGATGCCATAATATTACGCCAATTTAAGGGATTTTATAGATTAACAATCAACGGCATAAAATACCGCTATCTCTATCAAAACAAAGACTTTAAAACATATCTCGACCTTGAAGATGACATCTACAACGACTATCTCAAGTTGTCGAAGGAAGACAAGAAACTCTATTTCGGAAGTTATGATGGCGGCGAGAGCGATCCAAACATATTCCGCCGTTACCACATCAGCCGTCTGGCTTGGAAAATCGGTGAGCCCGGACTCGTGCTGCTTCAGATTCATGGCGGCGGATATGCCGGATATGTAACGGGCGACACATACGTGGAAACCGACTGCCAACTTGGCTGCCACGACATCTTTGGCGCTGGTTTGGGAGCGCTGCCCTACGGCGACTACACCGACGGCAGCGGCTACGACTTCGGTTCGGTGAAAGGCAAGTCAATGGTTTTCATCAAAGGAGGCGATGTCAACCATAGTGTCTACGGAGGAGGTTCCGGTGTGGAGTCTGTAAAAAAGAACGGCGGATTCATCGATTTCCCAGACATGGCGCATGTAGAGAAAACCGAAGTGCACATCTATGGCAAAATGTTCAAATACCGCAATGGCCTCGGACTGATTGAACGCACATTGATATTCGGCAGAGTCTACGGCGGCGGAGACTTGGCGAATGTAGGCAGCAAAAAAGCCGACGCTGCGGTGTTCACCCGCGACAACTATCTATCCCCGACAAACCGCACCACTCTCGTAAACATCCGTGGCGGATCCTTGATGTCGCAGGTGTTTGCAGGCGGCAGAGGACGTTCTGTCAGGGAGTGTGCCGACAGCAAGAGTCTCGGAGGCGTTTACGGCAACTCGTGCCTCATCATCGACCGCCCGGTGATGCACTACCCCTATTGGGACGACGCAACGAAAGAATATCTCTCTCCAAACGATGACGCCAACATGGTGCATCCCGTTGACATCGACAACTACCCCACTCTCATGGAACGCATCTATGGCGGCTGCCAGAACGGCACAGTGTATGGCAACACCCTGCTGACAATCTACGACGGATGGTTCGGACAAAGCGCTCACGGAGGTGGTCTGGGAAGCGTCGAAACCATTACTGAGAATGGCAGCGAAAGCGTGGCGGTGACATCTGCCGACGTAACCGGCAACACCAACCTGCTGATTCTTGGAGGCAATGTGCAGGCACATGCATTATGGGATGTGCAGGCACGCACATGGAGTCCTGCCAGCATCGTAGGCGGAACGATTTACTCTCCGCAGTACGACCCTAAAGCACGTAAGTTCAAAGTGGACCACAATATTTACGGTGGCGGAAACATAGCATGCGTTGTGGGCAACAACTCCTATCTCACCATGACAAAGGGACTCCTTTACAACAGCACAGAGATGGTGGCTGGACGTGACACCGGCAAGAATTTCTTTGAAAGCATTGAGTGGAAAGAAATCTACGAAAAAATCGGCACACCGCAATTCAGCGTGTTCGGCGGAGGATTCGGTGAAAATGCCATCGTGATGGGCGACACGTATGTGAACGTGGAAATGGAAGGACGAGGAAGCATTCTCGAAGGCATCGACATCGTGAAAGGCGAAGAATACAAGCACTTTTTCAACGGCTACTCGGTGATGGACATCATCGGTGGCGGATATTCCGGCAAAGTGGTCGGCGACACGCACATCGTGGGCTCCGGTGGCATATTCTGCCGTCGTGTGTTCGGAGGAGGCACCTACAGTTCAGTCAACTCAACCGACGTGGAGCTGAAGGCCATCGACTGCCACGACATTTTCGGAGGCGGATTTATGGGCGATGTGCTTAAGAGCACGACTGTGAGAATTGGCGACAACAAGCCGGCTACAAGTCCCCATACCTACAGCAATGCCGACATTTTCATTCATGGCAACGTGTATGGCGGCAACGACGTGTCGGGATATGTCAACGTGGGACTGAACAAGAATGGCTACTTCATGGACAACGGCGGCACAGGAACCACCATCAACATCTACGGCGGCCATCTGTTTGGCGACGTGTATGGCGCAGGCAACGGAAACTACCTGTATGCCACCGACCGAAACGGAAACAAGAATGTGACGGTCAACGAGTATTATCCCATCAATCCCAACGACCCCGACTCCGAGACGGTGCCGTTGGTCTACACCGTGCCTATGCGCGAGAACATGACGCAGTCCAGAGCCACAAGCGATGCGGTGAAGATGGTGAACATCAACTCATGGCGTCCGCTGACCAACAAAGTGAGCATCAACATCCAGGGTGTGTCGACATCCGACACGGTACGCATCGACGGAAACGTGTATGGCGGCGGCAACTCAGCAACCGTGCAGAAGCTGCTTGCCTACGGGGCGTCGGAAGATACCGACAAGTCTGCCGGCGACATCAGCGTCAACATCGGGAACCACGTACGTATCGGCGGCGTGTTTATGGGATGCAACGGCGAGGAGCTGTTTGTGACGTCGGAGGACAACGACTTCATGAATATGTTCCAGAAACTCAACGGCGACATCAACGACTACACTCAGGAGCTGGATTTTGCTGAGCCTATCGACTGGATCAACGACTCCGAAAACGCAAACATCAGCACAGTGTATCTCCCTACGGAAAAAAGCAAACGTCCGATTGTGTATCCGTACCTACTCGACCTCTACTTCCAACCGGTGGAGACCGACATACAAGGCTCGCTCAAATGGAACGGCAGCGAGACCGGAGAGGGGCTGACCGACTGCGTAATCGGCACGTTCTGCTGCGGCGGAAACCGCGGTAATATGAACGTGTTGCCGAAGACAAGCGGAAAAATAGGAAATGTGCTTGAATACACATTCCCTGAGGGACTGACTATAACCGACAAGATTGTGGGCGGTTGCAACAACACCAACTACGACTACAAAGGCAAGGCCAAGCACAGGGGCGGATATCTGCTCGGCGATGCCGACTCTGAATATCCGTTCATCAAACTCAACATCCGCAACAAGTTTATGCCTAAAGAGAAAAACGGCGCATACGTCGGCGGAAATGTGTATGGCGGATGCTTCAAGAGCGGAACAATCATTGGCGACGTCCTCATCAACCTGCAGAGCGACATGCTGGCTGGAAAGGACAAGGACAAACTGGAGAAGTCGAACGAGCTGCTGGTCAAGGCTGCCGAATATTCCGCACTCAACGTTTACGGTGCCGGATACGGTATGGAAAGCTACATCTACGGAATCGCAAACGTGACAATCGGCGAATCGGTGAAATGCTCCGAGCCAAAAATGGACGGCAACAAGTTTCTGCCTTGCGGCGTGGTCGACCCCGACAGCAATCCGGAAGGTCTGGGCGTCTCTGCCAACTTCATCTACGGCGGAGGCCAGCAGGGCAACGTGGTGGGCTACTCGACTATCAAGATGCTCAACGGCCACATATTCCGCGCCGTCACGGGCGGCTCGTATTCGGGCTATGTGTATGGCTCCACTCAGGTGATTGTGGGATATCCAACCTACTACTCGACCAACCCACAAAACCATGTCCGAGGCAGATATGAGCTTAAACGCGCCGACCGGAAGAATCTTGGAGTCGAGAACGACAACGGAAAGGAAAAGACACCTGCCATCAAGCAGCACATATATCTGCTTAATGACGAGTGGATATCGCAGGGCGTCTACGAAGACATCGTGGCTATCGACAACGGCAACGGCATGCGCGACACGATTACCGACGCAAACCGCGACCACTACTTCAAGAAGATAGTTTCCGCCGCGCCGTCGGTGGGCTGGGAAAACGTCAACATCACCATTGACGAGGCTGTCTATGGCGGCGGATATTCGGTGGCTCAAGGCTCGGTATTAGCCAACAACACAACCGTGCTGAAACTAACCGACAAATACAATCTCGACTATGCCATAATCGCCAACGGCAACGGCGATGATCTTAACTTGTTGCCCGGCGGCTCTACGGCTGGATTCTGCGGCAACACGCTTGTACTTGTCGGCGACAACAAGGACAGTGAACATGTCACCATCTCCCACCAGGACATCAGACCGGTGCAACTGCCCGACGGCACCGACCTATACGGCTATTACTACAAGCACTATGCCAGCGACGCCGATGCCGCCAACGGCATATACACATACCGCTACATCTCGCTGCAGGACAAATATTTCTTCAAATCGGGCGCAACGCCGCCGTCGGGACTTGAGGGAATCAGAGAAAATGAGTTCTACGAATACGACAGCGAGGGAGGCATCTTCGGCGACGGACACCTGTCGTATGCCCAGGGCTTCCGCAGCGCCGACCTGACAGGATATGGATTTGCCGGACACACCATCGACAATCCGAAGATTCTGAACACATTCCAGCGGCTCGACATCATCCGCCTGGAGGACAACTGCTTCTCGCTGCTCGGCGCCCGCGACTATACGGTTAACAATGTCGACAAGACGCCCTACTCCATCGCCCGTGTCGGAGAAATCAAGATGGTGGCAAACGACATCAGATTTGACAGCAATGGAAATCTGGAAGCGAAGCCCGACAACAACACGGACTTCAGATACAGCACGAAAGCCCGCAATTACATGGGATTCTCAAACAATATCCTCTATGTAAGCGCAATCACGTCGAATGTGGATTTCAACAGCGGGATGTGGCGCAACCGCAACGGTCAACTTGCCGCCGCCTCTACCGACAACACTGCCTTTGCCGGAATGTCGTACAAGGGCGTCAAGCAGCACTACATCGACGACTATAACGCCAACAAGGACAAGGAAGACGCCGAGGATCCGTTCGGAGAGTTCCAGAAACGAAACGACGGAACGGCGATGAACATGATCGGCATCGCTTCGGGATACGCAATGAAGATTCAACTTTGTCATGAAACATACGACTCCGACCGTAAAAAAGTAGTGGAAAACAAACTGTACGGCCCAATCTACGGCGTTGTGGAAATGAACCTTATCAACGTCCGCGAGGATGAGGGCGGAGGCTATGTGTATGCCGACAACAATCACAAGCGGCATGACGGCGACTCCCACGAGGAGGACTTCCTCGAGACCACCGGCAACTTTGTGTTCCCATACCACAAGGGCCGATACATCGTCGACGACTGTTTCCCGACAGGATACCATGCCATCACCGCGCCCGGATCGGACAAGACGGTCGATGACGTGAAGGTTCACTATTGGTATGTCACCGGATTCCATTATTACTACAATGTCAACATCTCCGGATACACGTTCAAGTCGTCGAAAGAGAATCCACTCGAATTCGACAGCGACAACAAGGACGGACTCACCGTTCTCGCCGGATTGAAGAGCACCCAGCCTATAAGCATCTTCAACTGGAAGATGCGCAGCGGCCATCCCGATGACAAGAGCCAATACTCAAGCGTCCTGGAATATCGAAACTATCTCACAGGAACCGAGACCAACGAAACCGACAAGACATACTATTCCGACGCGGTTGCCGGAGGCTACAAACTATATGTCGGCGGCGCGGAGAGCAACAACTTCTCAGGCGCAACCTCCATCGACGATCCCGACAAGGCGTCGAAAGGCTTTGCCGCACTGCTGTCGATGAGAGAAAAGGGCGACGACGAAGCCACCCTTTTCAACAACTCGCTGCCCGCAGGGCTGAAGGAGGATGCCAAGATTTCGTTCCGTCTGGTGGACATGGTCGACAACACAAACTACGTTGAGCCCGACTACTTCGACAAGCACCTCGGCAGAAAGAGTATGGCAACGCTCGTGCTGAAGGCGCCAGCCTACGAGGAATATGTCAGTGAGACCGACAACAAGCCGATATACACCAACACGGGTAAATTCTACAAGAAGACCGAAACAGGCTACGAGCTGGTGGAATCGGGCAGCCTCGACGCCGACAACACCTACTACCAGCCTCAGACCGAAGAGTTTGTGAAGATTGACAACCTCTTCACATACAACACCGTCAACAAAAAGTATGAAAAGGTTGAAAACATCTCCGATGTAATAATCGACGAGAGCAACCCGACGGTATACTACGTTCCGCGCGAATACACCTACACAATCTATCTGACAATCGAATATGTGCAGGGGCCAACCGTCAGCGGACAAATCACTATCGGAAACTGCGCGTTGCCGGGCGAGATGGTGCGCGTAACCAAAGACAACATCGTGGTCAGCGCAGACCAGTCGTTTGCGGTCAACGGCTACTACTGGCGCATCGGAAAGCGGCAAATGGGAGCCGACGGCAAGTGGGAGTTTAAAGACACCACGCCGTGGACTAAAGAAAATATCAGCAACAACGTGGCAACAGGCTACGACACTTTCAGCCAAGCCGATGAAAATGGCAAAGGTCTGTTTGCGGGCTGTCACTACGACAAGACCGACGACCTTCTCGACGTCCCTGTTTATTACTATATGAACGGCTACGGCATTCAACTCGGTGTCTCGATAACGGGACTCAACGACATCCTGGAAGTGGGCATGCACGACGCCGACAAGTTTGTCGTGCACAACTACCACCGCATGGATCCCCACAAGGCTGGAATAAACCTGCATCTTGCCGAGGCGATAACCCGCGTCAATGAGGAAAGCCTTGACACTACGGAATCAGACCCGTTGCCGGAACCGCGAATCTACATTTCCGACAAGGGCGGATACTACATTTCCGACTTCGCGGGAATACTGCATGGCGACGGTCACGTGATCAGCGGCATTCCTTCTGGAAAATCTCTTTTCAACAACATCGAAAGCTCTGGCAATATCTATAACCTCGGACTTGCTTCCGGAAAAATATCCAACTTGACTGCCGACGGCAAAATCGGAAACTACCACTGCTGCTTCGAGTATGCGCCGGCATCGGGCAAAAGCGGATCGACGCCTGTGGTCTATCGCTGGGACGGCTCTCCCTACAAGGGCTACACCACGGAGGATTTCCGACTTGGACGGGTGGCATACGACCTCAACAAGTACTATCTACGCGCTCGCCACCGCGACGCGGCGACAACATCAAGCACTGAGGCTGACGCCGACAACGAGATTCTGAAATACGTGTCAGCCTACTATGCCAACGGCGACTATCAGTATGCGTGCCGCACGGATGCCATCACCGGCAAAAACACCGGCATCACATATCTGCGTATCGGAAAGGGTGGCGACACCCCCAACTACGAACAGGTGGAGACCCGTCACGACAAGACGCACCCGCTCGACGCGCCGCGCGTAAAATACAACGCCGACGGCAGCATCCCGACGCCTGTTGTCTACACGCCTCTGTTCAACGCCAACAACAGCGGCACCGAGCCGATGAACGACTTCCTCTTCTGGGGACAGTCGCTTCAGCACAACCCCGACAACTACCCATGCGATATTGCTTCGCACCAGAACAGCTATATGAGCAACCGCGTGTACCGCACCGCCGCCTACTACGGCGATACGTCGCTCGACGCGTTCCACTACAACGCCTACAGCAATGGCTCAATCACTATGAGCACCTACGTGCACGATTCCGCGACCACGGCTGTCGACTTCACTTGCCTGCACGACCTTCCTGCAGCGACGGAAACAGTCGGTGGCATCTTCTACCCTCCTATAGACGACAACGCCAGCCGTTTCAACGACTTCGTTGTGAAAGAGGACGCAGGCATCACGCAGAATCTACTTGTCTACACCGCCGATAATGACGAGGCAACAGGCAACGAGGCCTACGACGTGGTGGAAAAAGCTCTCAACTACAACGAGACTACAAGAGAGGCTTTGATAAACGGACACCATATAACCAAAGGCATCGACGGCTACAGCACCACTCTGTTACACCTCGTGGAGCGCACTCCCGACAACGACAACGGAGATGGAGAGACTTGCAACAACAACAATCTCTGCGTGCCCATCGCCTTCAACGTCAACGACCGCGCATGGTATGTGCGCCGGCCATTGCACTATGCCGAGGACAGCAAAGGCGCATGGGAAGGCATCTGCCTGCCGTTCACCGTCGACAAGGCCGCCGCGTCGCTCAACGACGAGATTACGCATTTCTACGGCTCGCCGTCGGACGCGGAAACCGACAACCCAAGTCAGAACATCCACTCGCTACACCATGAATATTGGCTACGCGGACTGACGTCGATTGCCACCGAGGGAAATGTGCCGTCGGCAGTGTTCCAACGTCCTGGTGCAGCCTTGTTCTCCCCTACCGACGCTTCGGGCAATGCCTTGACAAATGGTGTTTCCTACACTTTCGCAAATACGTTCTTCATCGACAACTACGCCGACAAACTCTACAACCAGTATGCCAACCCATACTATGCGACAGCCCACAATTACCCCGACTACCTGCGTCTTGCAGGCGAAGTGCCCTACATCGTGCGCTTCCCTGGTGCGCGCTACTATGAGTTCGACCTCTCAAGTGCGTTCTACAACGATATTTTCGGGGCTTGGGAAGACGCTCAGACCGTGACATTCAACGCCTACGGCGACAACCACACCGGCGACACGTCGTACGGCGCAATAACAATCCCAATCACAAAAGGCATGGCAACTATGGTAGGCGGAAAATACTCTCATCTCGGCACTTTCTCCGCCATCAATGTGAGCAACGGCAATGTGTATGTAATGAACGACAGTGGCACGGCTTTCGACGATGCTTCATCGCTGTCGACAGTGACGCCGTTCCGCACATATATGTCGCCGACGGCAACGAGGTCAAACGCCCGTTACGACTACACTTCGGTGATCAACATCGCCGAACAGAATGCCGACAACATTATGCCCGACATGGAAGAGAACGAGGATGACGCACAGACAGAAGACCATATAACCGTCCGCGCAATCGGCAACCAGCGCGTGCGCATTGAGAGCACGATGGCAACAAGACTGAATGTGGTAACGGTAGCGGGTCAACTCTACCGCATCCTTGACGTGCAGCCCGGCATTGCCACATACAGCGACTTCCAGCCCGGGCTCTACATCTTCGGCACCACCAAAGTCATCGTCAGATAACCCCGTGCGCCCAGGAGATTGCACTGCCTCACTCCACCACCGACGTTCGCTCGCCGTCGGCAAAGCGGGTGACGAGACTGTCGCCGGCACGGAGCGACGAGGCAGAGGTGACCACATGTCCGTCGCGAAGCGTCAGCGAATAGCCACGGCGCAACACGCGGTCGGGCGACAGCAGCTCGACCTGCTTCTCAAGCCCCGTCACGCGCTGCCGCTCGTTAGCCACACACTGCCGTGCCGCCATCGCCAACCGTTGTGAGGCAAACGCCAAATCCTTGCCCGCGCCGTCAATGCGCCGGGCAGCGACAACAGGTATCGCCGCGGCAATCTGCTGAAGACGTGCGCGGTGGCGCACCACGATGTTGTCGGCCATCAACGGAATGCCGCTTGTGAAATATGCCAGCTGCTGACGCGCGCCTGAAAGCATCTGCGTGGCAGAGTCGACCACCATATCTGTGAGTGCGTTGACATGGTCGAGAGCCGACTGCGCACGGTCGAGCAGCCATTCTGCGGCAGCCGTGGGCGTCTTCACCCTCACCGACGCCACCGAGTCGACCACCGTATTGTCGCGGTCGTGCCCGATGCCGCATATCACCGGCAACGGAAACTGCGCTACGTTGGCAGCAAGGTCATAGTTGTCGAACGAATTCAAATCGCTCGTCGAGCCTCCACCACGGATTATCACCACACAGTCGAAAAGATCGGCATAGTCGTTGATGCGCTCCAAAGCGGCGATGACCGACGTCACCGTGCTCTGCCCCTGCATCACCGCCGGGAAAAGACACGTGTAGAACTTGATGCCCGACGGGTTGTTGTGAAGCTGATTCATAAAATCGCCATATCCGGCAGCGCCAGCGGCAGAAATCACAGCGACACGCTGAGCGACGTCGGCCCACGGCAACTGCTTGTTCATATCGATTATGCCCTCGCTCCTCAGCCGGTTGAGTATCTCCAGGCGCTGACGGGCCATGTCGCCGAGCGTATAAGTGGGATTGATGCCGGTTATCACCACCGACAGCCCATACTGTTCATGGAAATTGGCACTAACCTCAACCATCACATTCATTCCCGACGCAAACGGCTGCCCCGTGGCTCTCTCAAACTCACAACGCAGACGGGCATACACACTCGCCCAGACAATGCCACGCATACGGGCAAGCGTCTGCCCCGTCTGTGCATCCTTCTGCACCAACTCAAGATAGCAGTGACCGCCGCTCTGACGCACGTCGCTTGTCTCAGCCACAACCCAGCACCGCTGCACCGACGCATCGTGCAGCAAGCCGCCGATGCGCCGATTGAACTCCACCAATGATATCGCAGTTTCTCCCATATCCTTATTTTTCACCATAAGACAGTGCAAATCGAGCGCAAAGCATCCATACTTGATTGGGCCTGCTCTGCCGAGATGCATATGCAAACATACTTAAAATTTGCCGCATTGCAAAACTCCGCAACCACAACGTTCCGCAACCACCGCTGACAGACAACGACTTGCATATATTGTGAAAAATAACCGCAAAAAAACATCCCAAAAAATTTGGCAGACTGAAATATCTGATATATCTTTGCACTCGCAAAAGCGAACCACTGGAGAGGTGGGTGAGTGGCTGAAACCAACAGTTTGCTAAACTGTCGTAGGGGTTATTCTCTACCACGAGTTCGAATCTCGTCCTCTCCGCGGAAGAAATACAGAAAATCGTCCGACTAAAGCCGGACGGATTTTCGGAGAGATGGCAGAGTGGTCGATTGCGGCGGTCTTGAAAACCGTTGAGGGTCAAACCTCCGGGGGTTCGAATCCCTCTCTCTCCGCTGAAATCAGCGTAACGAGTTGTAAAGCAACAAGTTGCGCCGATTTTTCGTTTAAGGGTGCGCCAAATCTGCGCCAGAATTTTTCAGGTAATTGAACAAACGTCTTTAATCCACCGATATGATCATTTAGAAGTTATGTAGAATCGTTAGCAGAAGGCGATGACGTGCAAAACTTTTAGGGATGGCTTTTCGATAAAGCAGAGTTGAATGATAAAATGCCATTGGATTTACCAAACAAATTCAAAGACGAATACGAAATATTTCTTGTTTCTACCGTAATTAGTGTAAATTAACTATGCTCATATCTAGAACTCCATAAAAGAATAGAATCGCTATTGGCGAACAATCGGTGCCATTCCTTGAAGACATTGACGAACTGACTGTACCGTCTACGTCTTGTCTAATGTAGTTGGTCCTGTCATTATAGACATTAGTGAGCTGAAATTGCCCAAAGAACTGTTGAAAGGCAAGTATCAGCCAGACGAGCGTGTCTCACAACCATTGTCGGATAAGCTCATGGAGATATTTATCAGTCATCAGTATTCAACTCATATTAATGAATTGTGACAAATTGAATGATTCGATTCAGATAAACAGGTTTTAAAACGAGAACAAATGAACAAGTCTTTGTATGTGATAGGCTCTGAACCTTTACACGAATGGGAACGTAGAAACAATTACCCTTCGTGTATTGTCTTGACAGGAAATGTATCTGCAAATACGTTTTCTGATTTCGCACATGATTTCGACTACACCAAATACAAACAAATATCTTTCGATGAATTGTTTGTTGAGGATATACTATATAAAGATGGCAAAACTTGTACATACGAAGAGTATCTTTCACAATTTGTTTGTGGGGATGCAATAAGACTATTCGTTATAGGGATTGTGTATATTCTGCCGATTATAAAACACTTGTACATGCTCCAGAAGCAACAGAACTTGTAGTTCTTCCCTTTGTGGAGCATATAGGTAATGGGGCTTGCTGTGGTTATGACAAGATGTCCGTATTAAAGCTGAATAATGGTTTGAAAAGTATAGGCAAATGGTCTTTTGTAGCAGCCGACATAAACAAATTAGAATTGCCTCACTCGTTGGTTTCATTAGGGGAAAACGCCTTTCTGATGTCTGAACTTGAAAGTGTAAGGCTATCGGACTCCTTGGAAGGAATACCTGACGGATGTTTTGATTTGTGTTCTCTTGACAGTATAAAAATACCTCGTAGTGTTAAGTACATAGGTAATAAATCTCTTCGGGGATTGATATGGACAGACGAGATAGAGATACCAGAAGGTGTCGAGAAAATAGGATATGATGCTTTTGAAGCTATGTATCATGTTTCTTTGCCATCGACCCTATTGGAGATAGCTCCAGATTTTTATTATGAAGAATGTATCGATGACCCTAATCATCCTCCATACATTGAGGTACATCCAAATAATAAGGTGTTTTACTCCAAAGAAGGAAGTTTGTATTTCAAAGCGACAGGACTCCTTGCTATTGATA
>OLVY01001919.1_pt1 | contig 12216 bp, 10 predicted proteins | sample 1674261 | NCBI WGS metagenome assembly OLVY01 (sample SAMEA103958155, study PRJEB25191) | human gut metagenome | biome: human-associated habitat [ENVO:00009003]; feature: intestine environment [ENVO:2100002]; material: feces | place: Germany | collected 2013/2015
GGGGTAGTGATATGATAGAATCAGTACAGCCGGAGAAGAGACGGCACAGCAAAAAGCCGGGGAGGTGAGGCGCAGGCGGGACTGAGATCAGACCGTAGAAGCCAATGAAAATGATAATGAGGAAAGGAATGAACGACTTTGAAACATAAGGGTAAAAATCGGGTATTGGCTGCCCTGCTGGCGGCGGCAATGATGTTTCAGATGCTTCCCCTGATGGTCTTTGCGGATGACGGCGCAGCATCGTCTGATGTGAAGATTGAAGGAAAAGAAGGAACCTATACATCACTCAAAGAAGCAGTGGAAAAAGCCGAAAGTGGCGACACCATCCTGCTGGGTGAAGGTAATTATACGCTGTATGGCATTTCAAGTGACGGTACAACCAAGGATAAAGACCTGACCTTTGTGGGGCTGGGGCCAGATAAGACGGCATGGAACATTGGCGCAAAAGTACTTAACTCCGGTGAGTGCGACACGACGTACAAAGACGACTTTAGCCTGAAAGGCTCAAAAAATGTGACTTTTAAAAATATGACGCTTCGCTCTGGTACGGCAAATTATCTTGGATTTAAGCATTCGAATGATACTGTCGTGGAGAATTGTGCGCTTTATGGGCGAACTACTTACTGGGGATATAATAGTGCAAAGTTTATTGGCAGCACTTTCTATGCACCAAATGGCGATTACGCAATCTGGACCTATTATTGCAAGGAAATGACCTTTGATAACTGCACCTTCAATACCAGCGGCAAGGTGGTCAATGTTTATTCAGACTTTGAGGCGGATCAGCGGGATTATACCATCAATTTCAATAACTGTACGGTGAACTCGACATCTTTTAATAAACAGGCACTGAATATCAATGACAGCAACAAAGGCACTCACAAGAACACAATCAATATCAATAACAGCACAGTTACTGCCGCCAGAGACCGGATTACCTGCTCGCAGATATTTGGCTTCGGCGAAAAATCTAAGTATAATGCAGGCAACACAGACGTTTATCTGAACGGCAAACTCGTGTGGAGCGAGGGCGAGATGAAGACCCATGACTACACCGACGGCGAAAAAGACAATGCATATACGATCGATTCTGTTTCTGAGTGGGAGAACAAGGGCGACCACTTCGAGCGCAAAGTGACCAAGACCTGCAATTACTGCAAACGCCAGTTCCCCAACGTAACAGAAAAGGGCTATCAGCTCAGTTATGACCTGAACGACGGCACCGGCGCAGCAGGCGTAGATTACGAAAGCAAGATCTACCCGGAAGGCGAAAAGGCCACCGTGGCAGCAGCCCCGGCGCTGAACGGCTACCGGTTCGTAGCCTGGCAGGATGAAGCCGACAACCGTTACCCCGTCGGCATGGAGCTGACCTTGACCGCCAACACAACGCTGACCGCGCTGTGGGAGTCTGTGGACAAACCAGAACCCGACCCGGGCCCCGACCCCAGCCCTGACCCCGATCCGGAGCCGGGCGACGACGGCAGCGGCGCTGTGATCGGTGTGGTCATCGGCGGCGCAGCAGTCATCGGCGGCTATGAGCTCGCCACCCGCCTGTACCTGAAGCACCTCATCGGCGTGGTGCCCTCCACCCGCGGAGAGCTGGCCCTGCTGATGTGGGAGCACGCAGACAAGCCCGAACCCAAGACGGCGTTCACCTACAGCGACATCGATGAGGATGACACCGACCTGCAGAAGGCTGCACAGTGGTGCGTCGAGAACGAATATCTCCATGTCCGCGACAACGACAACGACCGCTTCCATCCCAACGGCTGGGTGCCCAAGCTCAAGGTCATTCAGGCCTGGGACAAGGCCTTCGGCCTGCAGGCAAAGGCGAATGCGGACAAGTAAAAGCGTCTCTTCATAAAGCTTCATCAACCATTGGAAAAAGCGCCCTGCCGCGAAAACGGCAGGGCGCTTTTTTGTGCAGAGACGCCGGAGAGCCCTCGGGGGAGCTTTCCACGCAAATGCAGCGGGCCATTCCATTGCCCGCCCTCCGGATCATTTGCTCAGGAAGCTCCCCGGGGGCTTGCGAAACGACTTCAAAAGTCCTACTTTTCTTGCAAAATCAGACGAAAATTGAGAAATGGCAAAGAATCGGCTGTCTTTTTGTCGAAAACACACATTCTCTTTGAGAAAAAAGAAAAACAGCTGTGCAAGGCGCAGAAAATCCTGACATGAAACAAATTGATATGGCAGAATCGACGAAATGTGATAAAATAAAACCAGATATGCGCTCTTGTGTGCATGATACGGATCGTAAACAGCAATAAGGAGTTATGACTATGTCTATTGAAATTTCCCCGAAGTCGTTCTTTGAGCAGCCCAGCGTGGCAGATATGCGGCTGATCTCCTGCCCCGGTGCAGAGGAACTGACCGGCCTGATCGACAAGCATCTGGTCCGCTGGGCCAAGGCTGCCGGAATTGACAAAGAGACCTTCATTATTCCTTGCGACTGCCCCCGCTTCCAGAGTGGCGATGCCAAGGGTCTGGTGAAGGAGTCGGTGCGCGGCGACGATATCTTCATCGTGGTCGATCCCGGCAACTACAGCGTGACTTACAAGCTGTTCAACTACGAGAACCACATGTCTCCGGACGATCACTTCGCCAACCTGAAGCGCCTGATCCAGGCAGTGGCCGGCAAGGCACACCGTGTGTCGGTCATTATGCCCAGCCTGTACGGCGGCCGTCAGCATCGCCGTGTGGTGCGCGAAAGTCTGGACTGCGCTGTGGCCCTGCAGGAGCTGCAGACCATGGGTGTGCGCAACATCATCACCTTTGATGCTCATGACCCCCGCGTGCAGAACGCTGTGCCGCTGATGAGCTTTGATAACGCAATGCCCACCTATCAGGTGCTGAAGAGCCTGCTGAAGAAGGACCCGGACCTCTCCTTTGATAAGAGCAAGTTTACCGTGGTCAGCCCGGACGAGGGCGCCATGAACCGCAACATGTACTTCTCCAGCGTGCTGGGCTGCAATCTGGGCATGTTCTACAAGCGCCGCGATTACACCCGCGTGGTGAATGGCCGCAACCCCATCGTTGCCCACGAGTATCTGGGCGAGAGCGTGGAAGGCAAGACCGTCTTTATCGCAGACGACATCATTGCTTCCGGCGAGAGCATGCTGGAGGTCGCCAGCAACCTGAAGGAGCGCGGCGCTGCCAACATCATCGCCAACGCCACCTTCCCCCTGTTCACCAGCGGTCTGGAGAAGTTCGACAAGGCTGTGGCCGAGGGCAAGCTGACCTATGTTGTGGGCACCAACCTGACCTACCGTATGCCTGAGCTGCTCACCCGCGACTGGTATGTGGATGTGGATGTTTCCAAGTACGCTGCATACTTTGTGGTGGCTCTGAACCACGACATGTCTGTTTCCAGCATTATCGACCCGCTGAAGAAGATCGAGAATCTGCTGGCAAGCCGCAAGTAAGTTTAATACGAAAAAGGCTCTGCATCCTTGCGATGCAGAGCCTTTTTCGTATCACAAATCAAATAAAACGATTATAATTCCTCTCCATGGCTGCGCAGATACCGAACCAGCATGGGCAGCTCGTAGAGCAGCATGACGACCCAGCCCACCGCATAGCTGTAAGGCAGAGCTTCGATCTCCATTTTCCACACCAGCACGAACACCGCAGCTGCCGCCACACGGAACACCATGTTGAAGGTGCTGGACACCAGCGTGACCTTCAGATCGCCAATGCCGCGGAAGAAGCCCTGAATGCCGTTGGTGAAAGCGGGCATCAGGTAGAACAGGGAAACCGTGCGCAGGAAGCGCACGCCCAGATGGACGACCTCCGGGTCGGTGACGAACAGCTTCATGATAAAGGGCGCACCGGCAAAGCATACAACGGCGATCAGCACGCCGTAAGCGGCTTCGATGCGCATACCGCAGTGGAAGCCCTGCTTCACACGGTCGTGCTTGCCGGCCCCCCGGTTCTGCGCCATGAGGGTGGTCATGGCGTGGCCGATGTTCTGCTGCGGGGTATAGGCAAAGTCGTCAATGCGGGAAGCAGCGGTAAAGGCGGCCATGGCGTTGACACCCATGGTGTTCACGATGGCCTGCACCGCGATCTTGCCAAGCTGCACGGTGGCTTGCTGCATGGCGCTGGCCCAGCCGTAGCTGACCGTTTTGCGCAGCAGCTTGCCGTCAAACACCAGCCAGCGCCTGCCCAGCTGCAGGATGGGCACCTTCCAGCGGATGTACAGTACGCACAGCACGCAGCACAGTGCTTCGCTGACCACGGTGGAAAGGGCGCAGCCGTTGCTGCCCCAGTTCAGCACCTGCACAAAGAACAGGTCGCCGCCGATGTTCAGCACAGAGCTGATCATCAGGAAATACAGGGCACTCTTGCTGTCGCCCAGTGCACGCATGGTGGCGGCAAGAAAGTTATAGAAGAAGGTGAAAATCAGGCCTGCAAACACGATGCGCAGGTAGCTGACCGCAATGGGCAGGATATCGGCGGGCACCTGCATCAGCTGCAGCAGGGGCGTGGCCAGAATGACGCACAGCGCCGAGAATGCCAGCGAGAACACGGTGCCTGCAATGGCGGTGGTGGATACCTGACGCTCCATCAGCTGGGCATTACCGGCACCGAATGCGGTACTGACCAGAATGCCGGCACCCAGACACATGCCGTTGATAAACAGGATGGCCAGAGTCATGAGCGGGTTGGAGGTGCCGACGGCGGCAAGGGCTTCCTCGCCCACGAACTTGCCCACGATGATGCTGTCGGCGGCGTTGTAGGTGAGCTGGAACAGGTTGCCAAGTACCAGCGGAATGGTAAAACGGATCAGGAGCGGTGTAATGGCTCCCTTTGTCATGTCGTTTGTCATGGGAACGCTATGATTTCTCCTTATAATGTGTTTACGATTTGCCGTCCGGGCAGGATGGCAAGGGCAGAGCGGCTGGCACCTACATGGATGAGCTGTGCGGCCGCCTGCAAAACGGCACCGGATGCCACCGAAGCCGGGATGGCATCGGTGCGCAGCACCTTTTGCGCGGCCCGCTGCGCGTCGGTGGTGTTCACCGCAACCACGTTGTCCACCACATAGGCGTTGAAGTTTTCCGGCACAAAGCCGTAGCCCAGATCGCTGATGCCGTGGGGGCCGGTCAGGCCGCCCCCCAGCGCCTGCGATTCGTAAGGCTCCACGGCGGCGATGCGCACATCGTTCGTCCATGCCTTGATGGTCTCGCCCACGCCGGTCACGGTGCCGCCGCTGCCCACGCCGATCACGATAGCGTCCACAGCGCTTTTGCCCTCCCGCGCGATGCTCTGCACAATGGCAGGGCCGGTAACGCGGCGGTGGTACTCCGGGTTATCATCGTTGGCAAGCCAGTCCATGTAGTACCAGCCGTTGGCGGCGGCGGTCTGTGCCGCCAGACGGCGGGCACCGTTCACACCGCTGCGGGCCGGGCTGTGGCGGATCTGCGCACCCAGCCGCAGCAGGGTCTCCTGCCGCAGGGCGGGGGCATCCTCCGGCATCACCAGAACCACCGGGTGACCGGCGGTCAGGCCCGCCAGCGTGAGCGCAGCGGCAAACGGGCCGGAGGCCGCTTCAATGATGGGCTGACCGGAGATCAGCTTCTTTTTTTCAATGGCAAGGGCCAGCATCCCTTCGGCAAGGCCGTCCCGGGCCGTGCCGGTGGGGCCTGCAAAGTCCAGATAGGCATACAGCCGTCCCTTCAGCCCGCAGGCGGCAGCATAGCCGCGCAGCTCCACGATGGGGCAGGCGCTGAGCGTCTGGTAAAAATTGGGGTAGATCGGCACGAAGACCCTCCTTTCATGGGATACAACAATATTATCCTAACGCAAAAGGACTGCGCGCGTCAAGATGCGTTTTAGCAAAAACGGCGAATTTTTGGCGGATTTTCTGGAAAAATCTCCGAAAGGCTCTTGACAGGATGCGGTGCATCTGCTATACTTCATCCGTAAAGCAAATGAACTTTACATCACTTCTCGAAAGTACAGGCACAAAACCGGGGGATCAGAGGATGGCAAAAGATCTGGAAATGGGCTATCTGCTGGACTTTTACGGCGAGGTGCTCACCGAGAAACAGCGCGAAATGCTGCGCCAGTATTACAACGATGACCTTTCGCTGAGCGAGATCGGCGAGAACTTCGGCATCACCCGTCAGGGTGCGCGGGATGCCATCAAGCATGGCGAGAACGCGCTGAAGGAGCTGGAGGAAAAGGTCGGCTTTGCGGCGCGTTACCGCCGCGTGCAGCAGAAGCTGGAAGAGCTGGAGCAAATGGTGATCGATGCACGGTTCGAGTGCACCGGCCCGCAGGGCCTGACCACCACCGAGTACGAACACCAGCTGACCAAAATGTTAAAGCTCATCCGCTCCATCGACGAAGCAAACGAGAGCTGAAACCTGTGAAAGGAGCACCGTACAATGGCATTTGAATCCCTTACCGACCGCCTTGCCGGTGTGTTCAAAAAGCTGCGCGGTCACGGCAAGCTGACCGAGGCAGATATCAAGGCCGCGATGCGTGAGGTGCGCATGGCCCTGCTGGAAGCCGATGTCAACTACAAGGTTGCCAAGGACTTCTGTGCAAAGGTGTCCGAGCGCGCCATGGGTCAGGAGGTCATGGAAAGCCTGACCCCGGCACAGCAGGTGGTCAAGATCGTCAACGAAGAGCTGGTTGCCCTGATGGGCGGCAGCGAAGCGGCCCGCCTGAACATCAAGAACAAGGGCCAGACGATCATCATGCTCTGCGGCCTGCAGGGCAACGGTAAAACCACCCACGCCGCAAAGCTGGCAAAGTACTTTATCAAACAGGGCCGCCGCCCCATGCTGGTGGCCTGCGATATTTACCGCCCTGCGGCCATCGATCAGCTGCAGGTGGTGGGCAAACAGGCGGGCGCACCGGTGTTCACCCTGCCGGGCGCAAAGCCGCCGGAAATTGCAAAGAAGGCGCTGGCACACGCCAAGGATTACGGCAATGACATCGTGATCCTGGATACCGCCGGTCGTCTGCAGATCGACGATGTGCTCATGCAGGAGCTGGTGGACATCAAGGAAGCCGTTCCTGTGGACGAGACCCTGCTGGTGGTGGACGCCATGGCCGGTCAGGACGCTGTGAACGTTGCCAAGACCTTCAACGAGAAGGTGAGCATCGACGGCATCATCCTCACCAAGACCGACGGCGATACCCGCGGCGGTGCGGCACTCTCGGTGCTGGCCGTCACCGGTATGCCGATCTATTTTCAGGGCACGGGCGAGAAGCTCGAGGATCTGGAGCCGTTCTACCCGGCGCGGATGGCGAACCGCATCCTTGGCATGGGCGATGTGCTTTCCCTGATCGAGAAAGCGCAGACGCTCCAGAACGACAAGGAGGCCGAGGCCGCCGCCAAGCGCCTGATGGAGAACAAGTTCGACATGAACGATTTGCTCGCCCAGTTCCAGCAGGTCAAAAAGATGGGCGGTGCGTCGGCGCTGCTGGCCATGATGCCCGGCGGCGGCCAGATCGACGCCGATTCCCTCGACGAAAAGGCACTACCCCGCATCGAGGCCATCATCTACTCGATGACCCCGGCAGAGCGCGCCAAGCCCGACATCATCAACCCCAAGCGTAAGCGCCGCATTGCAGCAGGCTCCGGCACCACGGTGGAGGACGTCAACAAGCTGCTGCGCCAGTTTGAGATGATGCAGAAGATGATGAAAAAGGTCAAGCGCAACCCCAAGGGCTTTATGCGCAGCTTGGGCGGCTTGGGCGGCGGCTTCCGCGGCTTTGGCCGCTGACACAATTTCGGTATGACCCGCTCGGCTTTACGGCCCACGGGATGTACAATATAAATCAGATGCCCCGCAAGGGCCGTAAACAATTTTTGGAGGAATATTACTATGGTTAAGATTCGTCTGCGCCGCATGGGCGCCAAGAAGGCTCCTTTCTACCGCGTTGTTGTCGCTGACAGCCGCTTCGCTCGTGATGGCCGCTTCATCGAGGAGATCGGCTACTACGATCCGACCAAGGAGCCCTCTGTCGTCAAGATCGACGCTGAGAAGGCTAAGCAGTGGCTGGACAACGGCGCTCAGCCCACTGACACCGTCCGTGAGATCCTGAAGAAGGCCGCTGTTCTGTAATTTGTTCGCTTTTCAGGGAGGGAACGCCACATGCAGGAACTCTTATTAGCCGTTGCCCGCGGCCTTGTCGAAGACAAGGAGGCCGTGCAGGTGACTGTTGATCCCATGCGTGAGGACGGCACTGTTGTGTACCACCTCAAGGTGGCCGAGGCCGATATGGGCCGCGTCATCGGCAAGCAGGGCCGTATCGCCAAGGCGATCCGCGTTGTCGTGCGTGCCGCTGCCGTCCGTCAGGGCGAGAAAGTCATCGTTGAGATCGACTAAGACCCGTTACAAAGCACTTTGCCGCAGGGTAAAGTGCTTTTTTTCAATGTAGGGGCGAACATTGTTCGCCCGCTGCGGCCTTGCGGCAGCGGAGACTTCCGCGGGTAGATGCCGTCCTACACCGTAGGGGCGGATTCTATATCCGCCCGGGGCGTTTCCGCTGCCGCAAACAGACCTCTACAACACATCAGGAGGAACTATGCAAAACTATCTTCCCGCCTGCAAGATCGTGTCCACCCACGGTGTGCGCGGCGAAATGAAAGCCCTGCCGCTCTGCGACGGCGCGGCGTTTCTGGCAAAATTCAAGCGCCTGTTCACCACCGCCGACGGCGCAGGGGAGACCCGCGTGCTGGGCGTGCGCGCTCAGGGCAATGTGATTTTACTGCGCCTCGACGGCGTCAACGATATGGACGCCGCCCGCGCCCAGGTGGGCCGGGTGTACTATCTGGCTAAGGCGGACGCACGCCTGCCCAAGGGCCGCTTCTTCATTGACGACCTGCTGGACTGCGAGGTCGTCGATGCCGAAACCGGCCGCGTGTACGGCAGACTGACGAACGTGGACCGCCCCGCCGCGCAGGACATCTATACCGTCACCGACACCGCTGGCGGGGAACACATGCTGCCCGCTGTGCCGGAATTTGTCAAAAATATCGACATCGAGGCGCGCAAAATTCTGGTGACGCCCATCGAGGGCATGTTCACCGAGGCCGTCAACGGCGACGAGGACTGAACCGATGCGCATTGACATTGTAACGCTTTTTCCGGAGCTGTGCGACAGCTTTCTCTCGGCCAGCATCCTGGGCCGCGCCCGCGCCAAAAATCTGTTTGAGGCGCACTGCCACCAGATCCGCGACTATACGAAAAACAAGCAGAAGCAGACCGACGACTACCCCTACGGCGGCGGCTGCGGCATGGTGCTCTACGCCCAGCCGATTGCTGACTGCCTGCGTGCCGTGCAGGCCCAGTGTGCCGCGCAGGGCCGCGCAAAGCCGCACGTCGTCTTTCTGACCGCCGCAGGCCGCCCCTACAATGAGGAAAAGGCCCGCGAGCTGGCCGGCTATGACGCGGTGACGCTGGTCTGCGGCCACTATGAGGGCATCGACCAGCGCGTCATCGATGCGTTCGGAGACGAGGAAATTTCCATCGGAGACTATGTGCTGACCGGCGGTGAGCTGGCAAGCCTGGTCGTGGCCGACAGCGTCCTGCGCCTGCAGCCCGGCGTCCTGGCCGAGGAAAAGGGCTATCAGGACGAGAGCTATTGGGACGGCCTGCTGGAATACCCCCAGTTTACCCGCCCCGAGGTCTGGGAGGGCCGCGCCGTGCCGCCTGTGCTGCTGACCGGCGACCACAAAAAAATTGACGAGTGGCGCGGGGCCCAAAGCCGGGAGCGCACCCGCGAGCGCCGCCCCGATTTGTACGACGCCTGGTGCGAGAGCCACCCGCTGACCGAGCTGCCCAAGTGGAAGCGCGGCGAAAATATGCGCCTTGTGAAAAATGACGAACAGCTCGCCCTCTGCGCCGCCCTCATGACCGAGGGCCGCCGCACGGTCTGTGCGCCGGTCTGCGACGAGGAATATCTCGAAAAAATGACGCCGGACTTCTGGCTGCCGGACCTGACAGACGAGAAAAAGAACGGCTGGGCGTTCTATCTGCACTACACGAAGGACGCTGCCGACGGTATGGTCGGCGTCTGCCACAAAACCGGCGAGATCGGCCATCTGTTTGTGACCGAGGCTGCCCGCGGCAAGGGGTACGGTGCGAAAATGCTGGACTTTGCCCGCAAAAAACTGCCGGAGCATGACCACCCGACGATGGGAGTCTTAAACACGAACACCCGCGCCATCGCACTGTACAAGCGGATGGGCTGGCGGCTGACGGGCACAGTGCTGCACCGCTACGACCCCGCCGAGGAAGGCACCTTTGCAGCGGTATATTGTGAGGAATTGGAGATGCAGTATCGGGGCTGACCGTTGTTTTTGTCGTCAATCCACAATCCTGTTGAAAATAAACTGGCAATATTGCACAAACGAGAGAACGAAGATTTGGCGGAATTACAGAATCCTGCCAAAATTGCAATTTTCCACTGTACAAAATCGACTAAATAGGATAAAATAGAGGCAATCAAGGCGGCGTATTAACACGCAATAGACCGCCTGGAAGTCGCCCACGGTAGATACGCAGGGGCATATTATTTTCAAAAGTAGGAGAGAATAACTATGTACGTTAAAGAAGTTACCGTTGAGAATCAGGTTGGTCTGCACGCACGTCCGGCTACCTTCTTCATCCAGAAGGCGAACGAGTATAAGTCTTCCATCTGGGTCGAGAAGGAGGAGCGCCGCGTTAATGCGAAGTCTTTGCTCGGCGTCCTGAGCCTGGGCATCGTCGGCGGCACCACCATCCGCATCATTGCTGATGGCGCCGATGAGCAGGCTGCAGTTGACGGCCTGGTCAAGCTGGTCAGCTCCGGCTTTGCCGAGTAATCTATTCCAGAACAATCAGCGGTGGGGCGACCCGCCGCTTTTTTTGTATAGGAAAGGCAACACCCCATGACAAAAGCTGAACTTTATAAAAAGGCCTGTATGCTGCCGCTGCTGCCCGGCGTCTACATCATCCGGGACAAGTCGGACACGATCATCTATATCGGCAAGGCCAAGCGCCTGAAAACCCGCGTGTCGCAGTATTTCCGGGAGGGCGTGCCCCACGACGCCAAGGTCAGCCAGATGATCGCCCACGCCTTCACGTTTGACGTCATTGTCTGTCAGTCGGAATTTGAGGCGCTCGTCCTCGAGGCCAGCCAGATCAAGGCCCATACGCCGAAGTACAATATTTTGCTGAAAGACGACAAGGGCTACAGCTATGTCAAGGTCACGCGCGGGGCCTGGCCGCGCATCTCCGCCGCGCTGCAGAAGGATGACGACGACGCCGACTACATCGGCCCGTTCACCTCGTCGTTTGCCGTGCGGGAGATGGTGGAAACAGCGCAGGACTGCTTCCTGCTGCCGCGGTGCAATAAGAGCTTTCCGCAGGATTTCGGCAAGGGCCGTCCCTGCCTCAACGCCCACATCGGCAAGTGCATGGCCGTGTGCAGCGGCAAAATCACCTGTGCTGCTTACAACGACGCTGTACAGGGCGCACTGCGGATGATCCGCTACGGCAAAAAGGACATCGTCAGGCAGCTGCGGGAGAAGATGGAGGCTGCGTCGGAGCGGCTTGACTTTGAGACGGCGGCGCTGCTGCGCGACCAGATCATGGCCATTGACCGCGTGGCGGCCGGGCAGAAGGTCGTCATGGAGAGCGACACCGAGATGGACGTCATCGCGCTGGCGGGCACGACCCACGCGGTCTGCGCCGCCGTGCTGCGCTACCGCGACGGACGCCTGACCGACAAGCGGGAGTTCCTGTTCCGCGACACGACGGACATCGACGCCGTGCGGGAGGAATTTCTGCCGCAGTATTACCTCGACGGCGAGACGATCCCTAAAACGATTGCCGTGGACGCCCTGCCGCCCGACGCGGAGGCACTGAATGAAGCTCTGAACCAGGCACGCGGCACGAAGGTGGAGCTGTACGTGCCCCAGCGCGGCGACGTCGCGAAGCTCGTCACGATGGCCTATACAAACGCTGTCGAGCGTCTGGGCCGCGAGAGCGGGCGCTATACCCGCGAGGAAAAGCTGCTTGAGGAGGCTGCGCAGGTGCTGGGCCTGAAAAAACCGCCCCGCGTGATTGAAAGCTACGATATTTCCAACTGGGGCGACGGGTCGAGCGTCTGCGGCATGGTCGTCTTTCAGGACGGCAAGCCCCACCGCGCGGGCTACCGCCGCTTTAAGATGAAAACCGTCGCGGGCACCGATGACTACGCCTCGCT
>OLVY01001926.1_pt1 | contig 12199 bp, 9 predicted proteins | sample 1674261 | NCBI WGS metagenome assembly OLVY01 (sample SAMEA103958155, study PRJEB25191) | human gut metagenome | biome: human-associated habitat [ENVO:00009003]; feature: intestine environment [ENVO:2100002]; material: feces | place: Germany | collected 2013/2015
TTTTTCTTTTCAGGAAAGGAGGCTCAGCATGAAAATCGCACTTTGTACGGAATTAAGGAATGCAGAATGGTTTGAGAGCAGGCTGCGCTCCCTTTTTGCTGGGGACGGACAGCTTGTCATCGACGAGCTATGGAATGAGAAGCAGCTATCTCAGGCACTGCGGCGGAGCCGATATCATGCGGTTGTCATCGCCATGACCGGAGCAAAGGGACTGGAGGCGGCCATACAGGCGAAGCGGCTGGCACCGGAAGTACCGCTTGTCTGGTGGAGTGATGATGAAAACTTTGCCCTGATCGCGTATCACCTGCGTATCCCTGTGTTTCTTCCGGCAGACTGCTCCGATCAGGAGCTATATGAGGCGATAAAACCCATCATGAAATGGAGGTGCGAAAATGCGAATTGCGCTATGCAGTTATAGCCAGAAAGAAAAAGAAACCGCTTTGCTGATGAAGCTGGGCAAAGTAGACCGCTTTGATAACGGCGTGTTTTGTACCTATGCCATGCAGCGGGATGGGCCTTATGATGCTGTGGTGGTCATGGAGGACGGAGCCAGGGGAATGAATTTCTGCATGAGCATACGAGGGTACAGCAAGGATGTCCCGCTCCTGTGGATCAGCGACCAGGCAGAATTTGAACCCCAAAGCCGCAGGATGCAGGCGGACACCTTTTTGGTAAAGCCTGTGACAGAATATCAGCTGCGGGAGGCGGTATCCCAGCTGCTTCAGAAAACAACGAGAAGGAACGAACAACGTGAGGAGGATGAATAAAATGAAATGGAAATGGAAACGGCCGGCCGCATTTTTACTGGCGGCGGCAATGATTTTTACGATGCCGGGAGTTCCGGCATCTGCGGTGGAAGCGGGTGTATCCGCCGTCCATACGGGGTTGTGCAAGCATCACCCGGAACATACAGAGGACTGCGGATATACGGAAGGAACTGAAGGGGCAGCCTGTAAACATGAGCATACTGAGGATTGCTACACCCCTGTGAAAGAGTGTATCCATGAACATGACGAAAGCTGTTACCCTGTTTTGGAAGGCAGCGTATCAGAAAATACGGCGACCTCATCTGAAGTAGAGGAGGCCCAGCCGACCGAGTGTACCCATAAATGCAGTGAGGAAAGCGGCTGTATCACAAAAAAATTAAGCTGTCCCCATGAGCATGACGAAAGCTGCGGCTACATCCCGGCCACAGAGGGGACGCCCTGTGGGTATATCTGTGAGCAGTGTAATTCCCAGGACAGTGGGCTTGTTCCCGGCGTGTCCGGGAATGCTCCAGCAGAGTGTATCTGCGAAACCCACTGTGAGCAAGAGGCGGTCAATCCAGACTGTCCGGTCTGTGCTGCGGAAGATGCGGATCTCTCTGCCTGCAAGGGAACAGAGCAGGCAATGCCCCTGATGGCAGCTGCGGCAGACGAGGAAACCATCTCCGGCAATGTTATCTGGGAGAACAAAAACATAACTACCCCGGTGATAGTGAATGGCGACACAACAATCACGCTGGAAGGCGAGAATACCATTACAATTACCGAGACCTCATATACCGCCGCTCTGGATATGTATTCCCACAGTCTGACCATTCAGGGAAGCGGCAGTCTGACGGTCAATGTTCCTAAAGGGAAAAGGGGTATTGAGGACGGCAGTTGGAGCGACACCGCCGGCGGGACACTTACCATAAAAGACGGGGCAAAGATAACCACCAACGGCGGTTTGTACGGCTTGAGCGCTAAAACCATCGTGATTGAGAATGGAACGCTGAATCTAAATTCCGGTTGGGGTATTGACACTGCATCCCTGACCATGAACGGAGGAACCCTTTACGCCACCGGAAAATATGGCGCGATTTCGAATAGTCATGGAAAGGCCCGAAACATCAACAGCAGCCTGACCATTCTGTATTCGGAAAGTCAGAATGCAAACACAGACGATATGTCGGTCGGCACAGCGGACGATACGACAAGAGAAGGGGACGTCAAGACCATCTACATCGCCAAGATGGGGCCCCGCGCAAGCCTGACCGTCGGCGCGCAGCAGGGAACCCTGCAGGAAAGCTTAGGTAGTCAGACGGCGACCTTCTCCGTGAACGGCAGCAAGGTCAAGATGAATACCCTGAACGTGGAATGGGATGGCGCGCACACCGGTCTGACGGCGGAAAAATCCACTGACAACCAGACCATCACCGTGACCGCCGACAACACCGTCAAGGAGGGCAGCTACAAGTTGAAGCTGACCGCAGACGGCGAAGCAGGTGCCACTCCTGCCAAGGCGACCGCCACCGCAACGGTCACCGTCGCCGCCGCGCCCAGAAACCCCATTACCATAAGAACGCAGCCGCAGGTCAGCTATAAGAAAGGCGATGGGCAATTTAAGGCGGATGTCTGGGTAAGGGCCCAGCTGGACCGCGGTACGAATGGTAATATCACCTATCAGTGGTATGTGAACGGAAAGGAATTTAAAGGCACAGGCAGCGGCAGCAATAGAATCACCCTGACCCAATCCGACCTGGCCACAACGGAGAGCAAGGACTGGGAGTACAGCGGCCAGGTCTACTGCAAGCTGTCCTATCAGAGCTATACCGTAAAGACAGACACGGTCGCCGTTACCTTTAACACCTGCCCCCATGAAAAATACACCAACGAGGGCAAATGCCAACAGTGCGGCGAACCGTGCAGCAAGGATGTGCTCTTTATTCGCAACGGTATCCCCTATACGTTTGAAGGCGATAACCCTGAGGTTGGGTTCATTCTGGTCTCCGGCGGAACCGCTTATTTTGTGCGGGATACTGACGCAACCTTGAAAGCGGGGAACGGCGATACGGCGAACAGGGACGTTACGCTGGATCTGCAGGGCCACAAGGTCAAGCTGCTGGATCTGCAAAATTTCCCGTACAAGAGCGTTACCATCCAAAACGGCACGATAAATGACATTGCCACCAGCGCCCCCACGGTGTTGATATTAGACAGCGTTAAAACAGATCAGGAGGTCTTTTCTACCTATTTTACCCTGACGGTAAAGGGCAACTGCGTGTTTGAGCGTCAGGTGAATTTCCTCGGGAAAACCCAGCTCCAGGGCGGCACGTTCCAAGATGGAATCAGAGTAGAACCTGGTGAGCAGGCTCTGGCTCTGCTGGCGGAGGGATATGCCTTTGCAGACACTGATGACAGTGAAATTTTGAATGTTTCCGAAGTAAGCATCCAGAGTAGAAGCGTCAAAGTGGTCGAGCATACCTGCCAATATCAGAACGGTAAATGTGTCTGCGGCAGAAGCTGCGACCATGCGGGCAAGGTGGACAGCGCCGGTTACTGCACCTTCTGCAAAGCGCTGGTGGAGGCATTTGAAACCGGCGGCACACGATACACCAGTCTGGAAAATGCGCTGAATGCCGCGCAGGACGGTGACACTATCACGCTGCGGGGGCCTTTGGACATCGAGAACGCAGACCCCATCGAGGTCAGCAAAAATATTATACTGAACCTGAATGGACACACCCTGAGCAAATCCCGTGAGAAGGCGCTTCTGTGCATCCTCGGCTCCAATGTAGTCATAGCGAACGGCACAGTGCGAAGCACCTGCGTCTCCAAGTCCGCTAACGCGGTGGAAGTTGGAAAGTTTCGCCACACAGGCGCAAAGCTGACGCTGGACAATGTCATTCTGGAGGGCAGCATAGGCGGCGGAACTGGCGTCCGTGGATTTGGGCTTTTCTTCCTTACCGGGAACGAAGCCGTGGTAACGAGCGGCACGTTCACCGGCGGCATCTACACGGAGGGAGCGCTGACCATGTCCGGCGGCAGCGCGGCTCAGCTGGAATTGGGACTTCTTGACAATATTTCAGTGACCCTGTCCGGCGGCTCCTTTGACAGCATCCAAATCGGGAATGACGCAGATTACCAGTCCCTGCTGGCAGGGGGCTATGCCTATCAGAAGCAAGGCGGCGCATGGGTCAAGCTGTCAGAGATGAATGCGAATACTGCCGTCACTGTTGTGGAGTGCAGCCACCCGGATGACCCTTCCGGCGGGAATGTTTGCCCATACTGCGGCTATGCCGCTGAGGTAACAAAGACGGACGGCAGCACTTCCTACCATCGGACGGTAGACGCGGCCATCGCGGCAGCCGGCGACGGTACGGTGAAGCTGCTGGCAAATGTAGGCGAGATCACCATCAGCAGCCCGCTCAAGCTGGATCTGAACGGTAAGACGGCGGCAAAACTGACCGTTACCGGAGAGGTCACGCTGGCATCCCCGCTGCCGGAGGGCTGCACGTTTAAGAGCGGCACCACCTGGATTACCGACCTTAACAGCACGGAACTGACCAATGTTTCTATGGCCAAGATCCCCATCAAGAGCATGAACTATCCGACCGAGATGAGCATGACTTATGGCGGTACGGGGACGCTTCTTGTCAATGTAGCGAAGGAAACCGGCACTGGCGCTGTAAGCTTCCAGTGGTACAAGGTGGAGGACGGCAAAGAGAAAGCAGTTGGCGATGCGACAACAAAGAGTCAATTTGATCTTTATGCACAAAAGCTGCCCGCAGGCAATCATACTTTCCGCTTTTCGGCCACCTGCGACGGCTACGAGAAGATGAGCAAGGATATTGCTGTGACGGTACAAAAGGCCAGCATCAGCGCAAGCTTCATCACGCCGCCCATAGCGCAGGAAAACCTGACCTATACCGGCCAGGAGCAGGCGCTGATTACCGCAGGTAGCGTGACGAAGTATGGCACTATGCAGTACAGCCTGACCGAGAACGGTACATACAGCCAGGTCATCCCTACCGGCACCGATGCCGGAACGTATACCGTGTGGTATCGGGTGATTGGCGATGCAAACCACAACAATACCGCACCCGCCAGCGTGGCGGTCAGTATTAGGAAGAAGCCGCTGACGATCACCGGGGTAACGGCTGCGTCCAAGCCCTATGATGGCACGACAAACGCGGACATTACCAGCGTAACCTTCGACAACGTGACCTTGAACCGAGGCACAGACTACACCGTCACCGCCAACTTTGACGATGCCAGTGTGGGTAGCGGCAAGAACGTCACCGCCACAGTGACCCTGATGGGGCAGGCCGCGAAGAATTACGCCCTGGAGCAGAGCAGCTCCACCACCATTGCCAGCATCACCAAGGCCGCTGCGCCTGACTTCACCAAGGAAACCGCGCTGACCATTGTAAACGGCCACGAAAAGACCTACACTGTGACGCTCCCCGCCCTGCCCACGCTGGAAACGCCCAAAGAGTACGGTGCACCCACCTATGAGCTGGGCGAGATCAAACTCAATGACGGCTACTACACCAGCGGCGCGAAGGTGGAAAACGGCAAGCTGACCCTGCCGATTCAGAAAAATGACGTGGAAACCACCGGCTCTGTGGGCACAGTGACCGTGGTAATCAAGAGCACAAACTATGCGGACATCACGCTGACCGTCAATGTCAATGCGACCAACAAGCTTGTCCCCACTGTTACGGCACCTACGGTCAATACACTGACCTACAATGGTGCAGAACAGGCTCTGGTTACAGCAGGCAAGACCACTGGCGGCACAATGCTCTACCGGCTTGGCGATTCTGAGTGGAGTGAGCAGATCCCCACAGCGAAAAACGCCGGGGAATACACTGTTTGGTATAAGGTTCAGGGAAACGCAGAGTACGCAGATGTGGCAGAACAGAACGTGACTGTGACCGTAGCGAAGAAAGCGGTCACCGTTACGGCGCTTGACAAGAGTGCCTACACCGGCAGCACCGCGCCCGATCTGAGCAGCCCGGAAGCAGATAAGGATTACAAGGTGGAAGGTCTGGTTGGTGCAGACACCCTGAGCGGCACGGTAACATTGACTTACGCGCAGACGCCGGATATGAGCAAAACCGGCAAAACTGCAATCAACATTACTGGTACGCTGTCAAATGACAATTATGCGATCACCTATGTTTCTGGAACGTTGACTGTTTCCAAGCAATCTTCCAGCGACGGCGGTTCCTCCTCCGGTGGTTCGGGCAGCGGTGGAGGCTCCTCCTCCGGCGGTTCTAACGGTTCCGGAAGCAATGATAACACCAACCAGCCGGAAGCCCCTGTCACCGGTGAAACCAAACCCATACAGCCGGATAAAAACGGCAATGCGGCAGTGGATAACAGCTCTGTCCAGTCCGCCATCGACAAGGCCAAACAGGATGCGAAAAAGAACGGCACCACAGAGAAAGGGATTGGCGTTACGGTTCCCATCACCCCGGCGGCAGGCCAGACCTCTTTTAACGTGACCATCAAGGCGCAGACACTGGATCTGCTGGTTAAAGAAAACGTCCGGCAGTTTACCGTAGCAACAGACCATCTGGTTTCGGTTAATATCGGGCTGGATACTCTGAAGCAGCTGGATGCCGCCTCCGCTGGAGGGGACATCATTCTCCGGGCAAATAAGGTGGATGCGCTGCGTTCCACCGAGGCCAAAGCCACCATTGGCACAAGACCGGCCTATGACCTGTCACTGGTCTGCCTCTCCGGCGGCAAAGAAACACCGATTGCCAACTTAAATGGTCACACTATATCGGTGCGTTTGCCCTACACACCGGCAAAGGGTGAGCAGACAGGTAATCTCTATGCAGTCTATGTAGATGACGCTGGCAAGGTGGAATGGATCACCAAATCCAGCTACAATGCCAGCCTGAAAGCGGTGGTTTTTGAAACCGGTCATTTCAGCGTTTACGGCGTGGGCTACAAGAACCCTGCCCCGGCCTTTACCGATATTACCGGCCACTGGGCAGCAGATAACATCCTCTTTGCAGCCAGCCGGGGACTGCTCTCCGGCACCAGCGACACCACCTTTAGCCCGGACACCGGCATGACCAGAGGAATGTTTATGACAGCTCTGGGGCGGTTGGCGGGCATCAACCCGGACAGTTACCAGACCGGGAAATTCACCGATGTGAAAGCCGACGCTTACTATGCCCCCTATGTGAACTGGGCGGCGCAGACCGGCATTGTGGAGGGCGTTACCGCCACCACCTTTGCACCGGACACCAACATCAACCGGGAACAGATGGCGGTGATTATGAAAAATTATGCTGCAAAGCTGGGCTATGACCTGCCCCAGACCTTGAAGGCTGTGACCTTTGCGGACAACACACAGATCAGCAGCTGGGCGAAGGATGCGGTCAAGTCCATGCAGCAGGCGGGCATCCTGGCTGGGAAGAATGAAAATAAGTTTGACCCTAAGGGAACCGCCACCCGCGCCGAGGTCGCCACGGTTTTGCGGCGGTTTGTGGAGATCGTCATTGACCCGCAGGTCGCAAACGGCTGGCAGCAGAATGACAGCGGTCAGTGGAACTATTACAGAAACGGGGAGTCAGTGAAGGGCTGGCTCTCCGAGGAGCAGAAGTGGTACTGGCTGGACAAGGTCACCGGAATGATGTTTGCCGGAGGCTGGAAGCAGATTGATGGTAAGTGGTACTACTTCTATGCAGACGGGACGATGGCGGTGAATACCGCATCCGACAGATGAAAAATGAACCCGTAATGTAATGCAAAAATAATATCAATAAAGAGGGATGTGAACAATATGGGCAAGTTTCTGGTACTGTCGCTTACCGACCATGAAGAATATATACTCAGTAGAATTATGGAGATTATTGCGGTCGAGCCAGGATTTGACCATATTGTGTCATCTCACCCTTGTAATACTCTTGTTTTTCCGGGATTGGAGCTTCGCCTGAAGGAGAGAACGGTACACCGAAACGGCGAGTTGATTTCTATGACCCATCGGGAATTTGCAACATTGGCGTACTTGGCAAATCATCCATCCTGGGTATTTTCTGCCGGGCAGATCTATGAAGAAGTGTGGGGTGGGTATGGCGAAAACTGTGGAACGGCTGTTGCCAGCGTCATTGGTCAGATCCGCAGAAAACTGACTCCGGATATGCCGAAAGCGGGTTATATTCGTACTGTTCTGGGGAGCGGATATAAATTTGAAGTTCCGCAGGGTATGGCAGAATAGAACAATCAAATATATTAGCTGCGCACATTATGAAGCAGCCAAAAGCGGGAAACCTTTATGAAATGAATGGGTCTCCTGCTTTTTTTGTTTTTAGAAAATAGTGTGTGATTGTTGAGAATAGGCGTCATATAGGCGTAAAGGATATGTATAAAGCAAAAAGGAGGCATTACATATGCTTATTGGCGTTGATCATGGCAACAAACAAATTAAAACGGTTCATTGCAACCCTTTTGTGTCCGGGCTGAAGCAGAGTGTCACCCGTCCCTTTGGACAGAATGTGCTGAGGTATCAGAATACCTACTATACGCTGTCCACTGAGCGGATCCCTTATCGGAAAGATAAAACGGAGGATGATCGCTTCTTTATCCTAACCCTATTTGCTCTAGCTGGAGAGATTGAAGCGAGGGGGGCATATTCCTCGGAGGTTCAGCGTATCCAACTGGCAGTTGGACTGCCGCCGGCACACTTTGGCGCCCAGGTGGAACGGTTCACACAATACTTCAGACAGCGGGGAGTGATAGAGTTTGAGATGCAGGGGAAGCCGTATTCTATCTATATTGAAGATGCGGCCTGCTTCCCCCAGGCTTACGCAGCAGCAGCCACCATGCTTCACACGCTCGTGGAGGAACCCAAAGCGGTGATTCTGGATATTGGCGGGTTTACGGCTGACTATCTGCTGATGAAAAATGGAGAGATTGACCTTACCTCCTGTGATTCGTTAGAAAATGGTGTAATTCTGTTGTACAATAAGGTGCGTTCAAAGGTAAATTCGGAGCTGGACCTGCTGTTGGATGAAGGAGATGTGGACGCTATCCTGATGGGAAAAAAGACTCAATATCCGGATGCAGCCATACGGCTGACAGAACAGATGACGCAGGAATTTATCAATGACCTGTTCAGCACGTTGCGGGAGCGAATGTTGGACTTACAGTATTGCAAGGTAGTATTTGTAGGCGGCGGTGCCATTCTTTTGAAACGGCAGATCGAAACTTCGGGCAAGGTGGGAACACCATTCTTCGTACCGAAAATCAATGCAAATGCGGATGGCTATGAGTATCTGTACCGGATTGAAACAGCAGGCAGGTGATGGTATGGGCGAGAAAAAAGAACGAGGGAGGTTTACGCTGCGCTTTAATGAGGGCGATCCCATACATGAAGCTGCCATAGGATTGCTGGAGCTGCAGAGTCCCCGCACGAAAGCGCAATATGTGGCAAATGCAGTGGTCTACTATAATGAGCACTTTGGGCAGGAGCCGCAGCCACTAAATGCTTCTATTATCAGCAAAGAAGCAGTAGTGGCTATCGTCAAAGAGATTTTGCGGCAGGAAGGTATGGGACAGGAAAAAGCAAAAGAGCAGGCGATCACAGCCAGATTGGTTGAGGGGCCCGTAGCGCCTGTGATGCCTTCAACTGCACAGGAAGTGGACGATGATTCGGAAATGGACGATAGGACACGCAGCCTGATTGCTGGTGCCTTGTCTGCATTCCGCAGCCGGGGATAATCAAAAGAGGCATGGGAGCCAGCGATGCTCCTATGCCTCTTCCTGTATGGCCGCGATAAAACTGTCTAAAATATCTTCAAAATGCCTGTATTGTTTGGGCGTTAATGTGGAAATCTTCTCCATAAGAAGGGAGGAATCTGTTTCTGTGATGACGCCTCGCAACAAATACTCGGTGCTGATGTGAAGTGCATCACAGACTTTGAGGATCGTCTCAGGCCGCATAGCCTTTTGACCCAGTTCTGCGGTGGAGATGGTCTGTGGTGTGACATGAGCCAGCTCTGCCAGAGTTTCTTGGGTCATATTTAGTTGTTTTCTCCGGTCGAAGATCCGTTTACCCATATCTTTCAGTAGATTTTCCATGCGTCACCTCCATGCTATAGTTACATTTTATCCGCTATGACATGGATTATTAAGCGGTCATGGTTGATTTATCTCGTCCATGGCAAGTATAATATGCAGAGGAGCACGCCAGAAAGGAGAATTATATGAACAGTTTTTCGTGTGTGATTACAGGTCACAGACCGACCAGATTTAAGTTCAAATATAATGAAAAGGATAAACGCTGCCAACGGATCAAAAAGTGCCTGCAGGAGCAACTCATACGACTCTATCATCAGGGAGTACGATGCTTTTGGGTTGGAGGAGCAATGGGCGTTGATATGTGGGCAGCGGAGCTCCTGCTGCGTATGAAAGAGCAGCAAGCGTATCAAGATGTGGAATTGTGTCTGGCTCTCCCTTTTGAGGGTTACAATGCAGACTGGGATGACTGGCATCGAAAGAGGATGGATTTTATTCGCAGATATGCTGAGAAGGTCTTAGTGCTGGGCGAAATGCCCTCAAGCGAAAGCTATAAGAAACGCAATTACTATATGGTGGAGCAGGCCGGGCATATGATAGCTGTCTATGATAATGCACACAATATGCGATCCGGAACCCAGCAGACGGTCAACTATGCCAAGAAGAAAGGACTCCAGATCATTTATATCCATCCAGATACAGCACAGGTAACAGCGGAAGATATAACTAAAAAATAAAGGAAGAGCTCTAAAGCGGGACACTGAGAGAGGTTGAAAAGCAGTGTGTCCGTTTTAGAGCCTGTTTTGTCATATAATGTCGAATGATTTTCTTTTTGCTCGAAAGCGATTCCAATGCTACTCCAAGAGTTTCCGAAAACTGTCAGTTACACTGTAATTATGGCAGTGATCCCAAAACCAATGAAAACTCGATAAGTGGAGGTGGGGGTATGAGATCAGTACAGTATCCAATGAAAATCGGAAGAAGAGGGTGGTCTTTATCCTGACAATAAGGATGAAGGCCGCCTTTTGTTTTAATTTCATAGATTCATAGAATAGTTGAAATAGCATTTGAAAAAAGTATTATTTCACAATTTAACAATTATCAGCAGGGCGGCAGCGTTGCGCTGCCATATCGCGAAAGAAAGGGGATGATGCAGGCCGCCTGTGTGCCGTCCGCATAACTGCGGACAGGGAGTAACGATGTTATGGAAAAAGGATTCCACAACATCGAGCAGTTCATTGCTTTCATAACTCCAGGACACACGGCTTTTCATGAACGGCTCTCAATAGGGGTATATCGTCGAGGCAGGACGAGAGAGTTTTCTCCACATAAAGAAAAACCTCCACCTGCTCGGATGGTATCTATTGAACTGCTCGATGCAGCAATTCAAGGAACAGCTGGTTTTGTCCATTGGTACAAAGCTGGCTGTTTTTCTCTATCACAGCCAGGTTTTGTCCGGTGCAGGTCACCGCCAGAAGCTCAGGAAATTCATAGAAATTCTTGAGACTTTTGGAGGTAAAGCCATGTGGCAACGGAACAATGGACAGGCAGAAGATGACCTGCAATTCAGATTTACAGCATATTTAGTTTCGGCGGTCAAGCGCCGCAGAAAAGATTATTTGATCCAGTTTTATAAGCGCAGCAGTATAGAGAGTACTGTGGAAGTGGTCTATGAGTCTGAACCCAGCTCAGAGGAAGTGGTCTTGGACAGATTGCCGCTTATGGATGTCATTGAGAATGGAGTGCTTCTGGAGGCGTTGCAGAAACTCAATGAACGGGAACGCCAGATATTTCTGGCTCGAACGCTGGAGGAAGAAGATTTTGAGACGCTGGGACTAAAGTTTGGGCTGTCCTATAAAGGGGCAGCGGCACTTTACTACAGGACGATTCAGAAAATCAGAAAGTGCATTGAAGGAGGTGACAAAAAATGAATTTTGAATGTCTGCTTCTCAGCGCCAAGGCTGGCAACGAGGATGCCATTACGGCAATCTTACAGATGTACCGGCCATTGCTACTCAAGTATGCCATTATTGATGGCGTACTTGATGAAGATTTATACCAGGAATTGAGCATTATTTTACTGAAGGCAATCAGCCTGTTTAGGATTTAAGTCAATGAGAAAGGCTCCGAGATCATTACGACCTCGGAGCCTTTCTTACTGACTTAAAAAGGAGAACTGTTAAATTTATACCCACTGCCCAGTACGGTGCGGATATAACCGCCCTTCGGTGTGTCCGGCGTCAGCTTGCGACGAATCTGACTGATGACACTGGAAACGGCAGTTCCGCAGTGCTCACCATCTTTGCACCATATAGCTTCATAGATTTGATGAGCGGAAAATACCCAACCGGGATGACGGGCCAGATATGTAAGGACTGCAAATTCATGGTAAGTCAAAGTGATGAAGGTACTGT
>OLVY01001932.1_pt1 | contig 12176 bp, 11 predicted proteins | sample 1674261 | NCBI WGS metagenome assembly OLVY01 (sample SAMEA103958155, study PRJEB25191) | human gut metagenome | biome: human-associated habitat [ENVO:00009003]; feature: intestine environment [ENVO:2100002]; material: feces | place: Germany | collected 2013/2015
GCAAGAGTCTTAGAAACTTTCTTGCCATTCTTCTTTGCAGTTACCTTAACCGTAAATACCGCTGGTATTGTTTTGAAAAATGCCGGAAATACTGGGCTGGAAAGCAGTATTTGACAGTCCGTTGCTTCCGTAAGTAACACGTAATAAACACAAAAGAATCTTCTAAATCCGATTGATTGCATCCAGCAATGCCGGGATATCCAGATGTGTGTAAACCCGTTCGGTCAATGACATTGCACCGGAATGACCGACAATTTTTTTGATCGTAGTCTGATCCACATGGGCTTCGGCGAGCAGAGAAATTGTGGTGTGACGGCAGCAGTGAGGTGTGTGATCAATCTTAAGACGAAACATCAGAGGCTGGAAAACATTGTTATAGTACATATAATAGGTAAAATGCTGACTATCAAGCGTATGAACCAGATATTCACAGTTAGAGCAGTCATGGAACCAGCGTTCATAGAACGGGAGGACTTTATCGGCAATCGGAACCTTGCGGATTCCATTTTCTGTTTTACTGTCTACGACATCAAAATATTGTTCGGACAGATGGACATTTTCTTTTTTCAGATTCAGAAGTTCAGAGACACGGACACCGTTGTAGATGAGCATCAGGACAGTTTGACAATAGGGATCATTTTGGTGTTTCCAAAGCATGGCAATTTCGGAATCTGAAAAACAGCTTCGGATATTTTTATTTGGATTCCGGTCTTTGTATTTTGAGATGTTTACATAGGAGGAGTAATCCTTTGCTACAATCTCGTGTTTCATGGCATATGCGTAAAGCTGGTTGAAAAGTACGCGGATTTTTTTTAATGTTGGATAGTTTTTCCCACAGTGATCGATCACAGATTGCAAATCATTGAGCCGCAGATTGTGAAAGGGAATATCGGCAATGCTTTCACAGGTGGCAAAAGCGGCCCGGTAGCCTTTGATGTTGGAGTGGGAGATGGTGGGAAATTTTTCCTCGGACCACCGGAGATAAATTTCCCGGAAAGTCAGTTTCAGTGTTTCGCCATCGATGGGGTAATTGTTGTAACGTGCCAGAATCTGCAGAGCTTCCGACTGGGTAGGAGCGTACCCCAAAATCTGGTAGTGCTGGATGCGCTTTCCAGTGATGTCATTGATGTGCCAGCCCGTAGTGATGCGCGCTGCGTAGGGTCTTCTTCTGTTGCCGGAGAGTTTTACGACTCCGCCGTATCCGTTTGGTAATCTCATTTTTCTTCCTTTCGTGTGTAAAAATTTATATTATCGTGTCAATCATACACATTTATTTGTAAAATTTTTAAGTAACACACAAGTAACAAAAAAGTGTTTTTACCTATTAATAACAAGAAAAATAAAATCCACATGCCGGAATGATTGAAAAAAAACGAAATTTGGGGTATGATTATAGGCAATGAAACGTTAAGGAGAAAATAATCTTGAATACGAATGGAAACAAAAACACGTTAAAAGCAAATAAGATATTGATTCCCGTTATCTTGTTGATCGGATTGATTCCAATCATTGTGCATTCTTTTGTTTATGACACAAATCTGGCACAGTTTGACTGGTATCCGGAGAGCGCCGCAAAACAGACGGACTTCTTTTTTGCATGGAAGATGATTGCGATCATCCTTGTGGGAGTTGTAATGCTCGCAATTTTACTGATCCGGTATTTGAATAAAAAGGAGTTTGCATTTGAAAATTCCTTTTATTTTCTGATGGTGTATGCATTGTTTGTTGCAATGTCTGCCCTGTTTTCCAGTCACAAATACTGGGTGGCACATGGTACATATGAACTTTTTGAGCCTGTATGGGTTGTATTTGTCTATATGATACTGTGTTATTATGTCTATAATTATGTACAGGAAGAAAAACAGATAGAGGTAATCCTGCGCTGGTCCGGCATTGGAATCGCAATTGTTACTCTGATTGGATTTTTCCAGGTCTTTGGATTGGATTATTTTAAGACATCTCTGGGTAAACATCTGATGACGGACACAAGCTGGTGGAACCAGTTAGATAAGATTTCCTTTAATTTCGCAGATAAGACTGCGTATACGACACTTTACAATCCTAACTTTTTGTCATTTTATTTTGGCATGCTGATACCATTGCTGGTCTGCCTGTTTATTGGGGCGAAAAAGATGTGGCATCGTCTTGTAATCGCAGTCGCAGAAATTTGTTGCATTGTAGCACTGGTTGGAAGCAGAAGTTCTTCCGGATTTATTGCACTGGCAATTGGAGCGGTGATTCTCGCATTGGTTTTGCTCAGCCGGAAGAAAAAATTATTTGCAGCCGGGATTGTTGTAGTTGTCATTGGAGTGATTGCAGCAGGAGTGCTGGCAAATACGACAGGCATCGGTCAAACTCTTAAAAAGACGGTTGTTGGAACCTATCATATGAAAGATCAGTTCTCTTTAAACGATATCAAAACGAACACAGATGATGTGGAACTTGATATCTGGAATAATCCTCTGTATGTGTCCTATGATCTGGGGAGCGACGGTGTAATCACCGTGGTATGCAAAGATGCAGATGGTCAGGAGATTCAGACAACAGAAGTAGATCAGGAAAATCATATTTTGGCCCTCAATGATGAACGGTTTGCAAATGTACAGATTCAGCCGATCATGTTTACCGATAATACAGCAGGAATAAAGATGATCATAGATGGTGTCGAATGGGATTTCTCAAAAAATGATACGGACGGATATGAATATCTCAATCCAGCAGGAAAATTAGTGAAGTTTGAGAATCCGAAGGTTTCAAACGTATTTTTGGATGATGCAATGAGCAATCGAGGACATATCTGGAATAAAACAATTCCGCTTCTTGGAAAGCATGCTTTTATGGGGAGTGGGGCAAATACCTATATGTTTGAAGTGCCACAGGAAGATTATATCAGCCAGAACTATGTTTACGGTGCAAACAGCTATGACGTAAAAGCTCATTGCTGGTATTTGCAGCAGTGGGTGGAAACCGGACTGATCGGTACCCTGGCACTTCTGGTATTTCTGTTCTGGTATCTGGTACAGTCGATACGCATTTACCGCAGAGTGGATCTGCACGAGAGTATCAGCTGGGTTGGATTTGGATTATTTGCGGCAGTGCTGGTGTATATGATTGCAGGTATCGCAAATGATTCCAATGTATGTACCGCTCCGGTATTCTGGGGTATGCTTGGTCTGGGGCTTGCAGTGAACCGTATGCTCGTAAAGAAAGAAAATCTTTTTGTTAAAGAAACAGCGGTTTCTGCAGAAAGTGATACTGCCGTAAAACAGAGTATTCCAAAAGCAGCAGAGAGTGCAAAAGCAGATACCGCGCAGACGGTACAGAATACTCAAGGGGCTGGAGTGACAGAATCCTCAGTCAGGAAGAAATCATCGAAAAAACAATCGAGAAAACAGAGAAAGAATCAAAAATAACAGATTGAAATTATGAAAAAAATCATTCAAGATAAACAATTACTGATCAGACGGATTTTTCTGATGTGCTACGACGTGCTTGCAGTGTTTGCTGCAAGCATAGTTGCGTTATTGATTCGGTTTGATCTGAATATCAAAAGCGTACCGTTTCAATATATGGATGAAGTGTGGAGAGCACTTCCTTTTATGATCATTGTTACATTGATCATTTTCTGGATGCTCCGGCTGTATTCCAGCCTTTGGAGCTATGCGGGAGCACTGGAAATGATGTATGTGGTTTCAGCATGTATTCTGGATACCGTTGTTGTGACAGTGCTGATATTGCTTCGGAACTGGGGGGATATGTACCCGGTGCCAAGAAGCTTTTACATTCTGTATGGATTGTTTCTGTTTGTATTTGTCATGGGATGCAGATATTCTTACCGCGGTCTGCGTGTGCTTCGCAATATGCGCAGAGCCGGTGTGTACAGACGGAATGTACTTGTGATCGGAGCAGGGGATGCAGGAAACCAGATCATTAAAGAAATCAACAACAGCCGCTATGTGAAAAAGAAGGTTGTTGGTGTGATTGATGATGACCGGAACAAGATCGGCAATTATATTCATGGAGCGAAAGTCGTAGGAGATCGGAGCGATATTCTGGAAAAAGTCGAAGAACTGCATGTGCATGAGATCATCATTGCCATGCCATCGGCCACACAGAAACAGATCAAGGGGATTCTTGATATCTGCAAAGAAACCGGATGCACATTAAAGCGTCTGCCTGGCATTTACCAGCTTGTAAACGGCGATGTCAGCGTCAGCAAATTAAAAGATGTAGATGTCAATGATCTTCTTGGGCGGGATCCGGTGACGGTTGATCTGCAGTCCATCATGGATTATGTTTCTGGGAAAATCATAATGGTTACAGGGGGCGGTGGCTCCATCGGAAGCGAATTGTGCCGGCAGATTGCCGCACACAAGCCAAAACAGCTGATTATTGTGGATATTTACGAGAATACGACCTATGATGTGCAAAACGAACTGAAAGTCCGGTTCCCGGATCTGGATCTTGTTGTGCTGATCGCATCCGTGCGGAATACGAATCGTATGAACTGGATTTTTGAACATTACAAGCCGGAGATTATCTATCATGCAGCGGCACATAAGCATGTGCCTCTCATGGAAGAGAGTCCGAACGAGGCAATTAAGAATAACGTGCTTGGCACATGGAAGATTGTGCAGGCGGCAGATCGGTACGGTGTGAAGAAATTTGTGATGATTTCCACGGATAAGGCAGTTAATCCAACCAATATCATGGGTGCCAGCAAGCGCATCTGTGAGATGATCATTCAGACCTATAATCGCAGATCGAAGACAGATTTCGTAGCCGTGCGTTTTGGAAATGTGCTTGGCAGTAACGGAAGTGTGATTCCGCTGTTCAAAAAACAGATTGAGCGTGGAGGTCCGGTCACGGTTACCCATCCGGATATCGTGCGGTATTTTATGACAATTCCGGAAGCGGTATCTCTGGTGCTGCAGGCGGGCACCTATGCCAAAGGTGGAGAAATTTTTGTTCTGGATATGGGAGAGCCGGTTAAGATTCTGGATCTGGCAAAGAACCTGATTCTTCTTTCCGGTCACAAGCCGGATGAGGATATCCATATCATTTTCACAGGACTTCGCCCAGGAGAAAAACTTTATGAAGAGATGCTGATGGATGAAGAAGGGATGCAGGATACCGCAAACAATCTGATTCATATCGGTAAACCGATTGAGCTGGATGAAGAAAAGTTCATGCAGCGGTTGGAAGAATTAAAAGAGTACGTTGTGACAGAACCGGAAGACATCCGGGAGTATGTCAAGAAAATTGTGCCAACGTATCACCCGGAATTGGCGGGGGAGAATAAATAAAAACGTATCTATGAAGAAGGAGAGAAAACGCCATGAAAGGATACCATTACATCAAAAGAGGAATTGATATCATATTAAGTGGGATGGCGATCGTGATTTTATCACCACTCCTTCTTTTTTTATGTATTGCGATCAAACTGGATACACCGGGACCGATATTATTTAAGCAGAAGCGTGTCGGCATCCACCGGAGTTTCTTCCAGATTTACAAATTCCGTACCATGCGGATTGATACACCGAAGGATGTGCCGACACATATGCTGGAGAATCCGGAGCAGTACATCACAAAGGTAGGAAAATTCCTGCGCAAAACCAGTCTGGATGAACTGCCACAGATTTTTAATATCTTCAAAGGAGAAATGAGTATCGTAGGACCGCGGCCGGCACTGTGGAATCAGGATGATCTGGTAGCAGAGCGTGAGAAATATGGTGCCAATGATGTGACACCGGGGCTGACCGGGTGGGCGCAGATCAATGGCAGAGATGAACTGGAGATTCCGGACAAAGCAAGACTGGATGGCGAATATGTCAAACATCTGGGACCATGGATGGATTTGAAATGTTTTCTTGGCACAATTGGATCCGTGCTCATGCACGACGGCGTGGTTGAAGGTGGAACCGGCGAACTGAACAAAGAGGATGAAGAGACAGAAGCACACAAAAGCGAAACAGCACAGAGCAGCGCAAAAAAGGAAACCATTGCAAAAGACACAGAAGAAAGTGAAAAGGGCAGGAGAAAAAAGAAGATTCTGATCACCGGAAGCGGCAGTTATGTGGGAACTTCTGTGGAGGCGTGGCTGAAACAATGGCCGGAGTATTATCAGGTTGACACGCTGGATATGAGAACCCAAACATGGCGGACGCACGATTTTTCAGCATATGATGTGGTCTATCATGTGGCGGGAATCGCACATGCAGATGTGGGACAGGTGTCGGAAGAAGAAAAGAAGCAGTATTACCGTGTGAATACAGATCTGGCAGTAGAGACAGCCGAAAAAGCCAAAAAGGAAGGCGTGCAGCAGTTTCTCTTTATGTCTTCCATGATTGTATACAGCGGATGTAAAGAAAAGAAAATCACAAAAAATACAATTCCCAAACCATTGAATTTCTATGGAGACAGCAAATGGCAGGCGGATCAGAAAATACAGGCACTGGCAGATGAACGTTTTAAGGTTGTTGTATTGCGTCCGCCGATGATTTACGGAAAGGGATCAAAGGGAAACTATCCACAGCTTGCAAAACTGGCAGGAAAACTTCCGCTATTTCCGATTGTACATAATCAGCGTTCCATGCTTTATATAGAAAATCTGGCACAGTTTGTCAAACGGATGATCGACAACGAAGAGACCGGAGTGTTTTTTCCGCAGAACGAGCAGTATATCAATACTTCGGATCTGGTGCAGATGATCGCTGTGGTAAAAGGACACCGGCTTGTGATGATTCCAGCGACTGGCTGGATCATCCGGCTGATGAAAAAGATTCCGGGAAAAATTGGCACCCTGACGGGCAAAGCATTTGGTGACAGTGTGTACGATATGCAGATGAGTGAATATAAGGAAGAATATCGTGTGTGTGACTGGAAAGAGTCGGTAAGAAGGACGGAAGGATAAGAGCTGGAATGGGAAAATCTTGCATAAATAAAAGAATTAAAGTATGATACTACTGAAATTTTGGCAGAACCGATGGAGCCGATGAACGGCTGGGATGTCAATACAATTCTGGAAGATTACATGGATACCGAAGTATATAACAGGAAGACAACGGAACTCTTAGAGTAAATAAATGTGTATCTGAATGAAAAAGCATATGATGAGGCAGCTGAGTATACAATTTAAAAATTTGTGTTTAAAATACGCAGATGGTATTTCTTCCGGAAATTGTAAGACATGCACTGGGCTTCCATTATGCAAGGGGAGCCAGACCGAAAGTACTTTCCTTATTGTTGAAACATTAGAGATTACGATTGACATTGTAGAAACTGTGATAGGACAGATTATAGAAAGAGTGGAGGTTTAGGGATGCCGTACGTGTCACCTGTTGTTGAAAATGATTTTAAAGACCGGTTGAACAAGTGCGTAGATATTATTAAAAATTCGAGTATCAAATATCAGAGTTTGGGGATTTTTGGAAGCTACGCGAGAAATGATTATAAGGCCAGCAGTGATATCGACTTTTGCATCATAGTTCCGGAAAAACCGGAAAGATGGATGATGGGAGCCTTGCGGGAAGAACTCGAGATGTTGCATGCGGATGTGGTTTTTGTAACACCGCAGTATTTCGAACATGATAATTCAAAGTTTACACAACAGTTAAGAAGAGATTATAAGGAGTTGAAAATATGATAAAGGCAAATTCTTATTATTCTATTGCGTGCAATGAATTCTGGTATTTAAGGGATGCAGTGTCACCTGTATACTGCAATCCGGCTGCAGCTTCGGCACAGCAAATCGCAGAAAAAATGTTGAACTCTGTGGCAGAACTGGTTTGTACTGGAATTGAAAAACTAATGACATCCCATAATTTGCGTGCCTTATACGATGAGATTAAAAGGGTGGATACTTCCTTGCAATTAGAGAGGAAGGATCTGGCATTACTCAAAGACTATTATTATGATGCAAGATATCCGGGGGATAATTTTGTTATTGTGACAGTGGATGAGCTGCGTGAGGCATTGGAGATCATGCTTGACGTTGTAGAAGCTGTAAATTGCTGGAGAACGTCTCATGAATTGGAGATATTAATTGCTGATCCGAGAGGGGAGTTTCAATCAGCGATGAGCAGATTGAAATAGAAATTTTGAAATTATGTGAAAACTTATATACGCAGAATATTAATGCATTATTAAAAAATATGAAGCCATAGTTTCGGTAGAAGTGATAAAACCGGTTGGATGATAAGTCTGACTGGTTTTTTACATTGAGTAAGATAAAGGTTCGTGATATAATAAAAATAATATTTATTGGATTTGGGGTTACGGAAGACAGAGGACAAGAGAATGCATATAGTTAAGGAACTTATCGATAATATATCTTCAACAAGCCTGAATAGATTTCTTACCGAACAGAAAATTGCAAATGAGCAGAGGCTGTCTTTTTCGGATCATCGGGTTTTGCTAGAACAGCTCTGTCAAAATGGATTGATTTCTGTTGAGGATCTGAATGATTTTTTCTTTCAAGAATTATTATATGGTCATCATCGATTGATGCGCGTGTATTCATTAACTGCTTCGACCTGTCTGCGATTAAAGAGCAGGGATTCGTGGGGCAGACTTATGCGCAAATTCCAGATCCCAGATTGGACGTACAACCAGATCATAGAGACGATCCCACAGAAGGAAGACTCCACGAAGCTTGCAGCGATACAGGAAGAAAGAAGGAATGGAAATTTAATCAGGGTGCATCTGATTTTTGTATTCTGCATGTTAAAAGATTCTGCTGGTCCGATCGAGGAGGAGTGCTCCTATCTTCCGGTAACCATTGATCTGGAACAGCGCTGCATGATTGTTAAAGTATGGAATCAGCATGGAGTTATACAGGAGAGCCGTCCGCAGATTCAGCTTGATAAGATCTATAGTATAGTAGAAGAAACATTAGAACTGGAATTGGACAACAATAGAGCGGCTGATCCTCAGAATGTATTGTATGACATGAGCAAAGAATTGTTCAACCAGTTTTTTGAACGGCTTCCAAATATAAAAGAGATTGATGATAAGAGAGAGAGCCTTAGCAGCATTATCGATGCAATGTTACAAAATATTCCGTTGCATCATGTAGAACAAAAAGACGGAAAATTATATATGCCGGATGGAATCATTAATTTAGAGGAAGAACTATATCGCCTGATTCAACAGACCGCATTATATGATTACCGGGAAGATCATGCATTGAATACGCTTCTTCCAAGCGATGAAAAATATATATCAAAAATTCGATTCAGTGACAGAGATAATCTGTCGGCAAACTTAACAGGAGAAAATGGTGTAGATTGTATTTATGATGCCAAGACGTTTATGTGTATCAGGGATTCTTTGGATATCGTGAAAAGAATTATTTCCCTGACGGTCAATTTTCCAAGAGCGCGAGGGGTATTACAAGTGAAATATGAAGCTGATAATTATCAGTTTCTGACGCTGCACATTTTGGAAGGAAAATATTATTCGGAAGAAGAATTCCAGCAGATATGGGGGCTTTATAAAGAGTATGAACGAAAGAGAAGCGGTTCGGCAATGCATGAAAATCCTGCCGCAGTTGACACAAAGGCAATGTAAACAGTTTACGACGCAGGACCTGAGTGAACGGCTGGATCTGGAAATTACATATACCAAAAGTATGCTGCAGGTTCTGTGTGCAAAAAATCTGGTTCGAAAAGAACTGCACTATAGCTGTCCACAATGCCATAGTCAGAATGTCTTCGTATGTGATGGATTTGCTGCTTCGTATCAATGCTATCACTGTCAGGCAATCCTGGAACCGACACGGGTAGAAAACGAGGGGAGACCGTTTTACAGTGTTTCCAAGGATGACTTTATGCAGTATACAAAAGAGACGTATCCGGATATCTTTCATATGACATGCGAGCCGGAAAAAGAAATTATTCCATTTCGTCCGGTGTTTGTCGAGCAATCGGAAGAAAATGTTGCTCCGGTGACCGGGGATGACAAGGTAGAGATGGTAGAGGATAAAGATGAGAAAACGGATAATGACCTTGAGAAGCGTGTGGTTAGCTTGGAAAATGATAAAAAGGGGAAGAATCTGTTTTGGGCGATTGTAAAGATAATTGTATGGGTTACATTTATGATTCTTGCCTCTTGGTTTGTCTTGTATGAAATGCTCGATATTTTTGTTTTTAAGGATCACCATGCCTTTCTGTATGAGATGTTTATGTTTGCAATGAAGGGAAGTGTGATTGAGACAAATGATTGGGGCGATATATTTATAACTATCATTGGTGGAATATTGACTTTGGTGGTTGGTGGAATTGATGTATTGGGATGGAAGAAGATACATCAATATTATCATACTATAAAAGAAGAATTAATTAGTTGAGTATTTGGTGAAAGGGAAAGATGAAACGAGTTCTGATGCTGGCGTCCGTCGCCTCCATGATTGACCAATTTAATATGCCAAACATTGCATTACTGCAGAAACTGGGCTATCAGGTAGATGTTGCCTGCAATTTTATCGAGGGAAATACCTGCTCGGATGCGCGCGTCGCGGAACTGAAACAAAAACTGCAGGACATGCACGTGCACTGTTATCAGATCGATTTCGCACGGAATATCAAACACATGGGGCAGAACATGAGGGCACTGAGGCAGGTAGAAGGTTTGATGAAGCAAAATGGATACGCATTTTGCCACTGTCACAGCCCGATCGGTGGTGTGGTCGCAAGGATTGCCGGGCACCGGACGAAAATGAAGGTGATTTATACCGCGCACGGATTTCATTTCTACCAGGGGGCTCCGCTTGTGAATTGGCTGGTGTATTATCCGGTGGAGAAGGTGCTGAGTCGTTGGACGGATGTGCTTATTACGATTAATCATGAGGATTATGCGAGAGCAAAGAAAAAATTCCATGCGAAGAAGACCTATTATTTGCCGGGAATCGGAATTGATCTGGAAAAATTTCATGTGGGAAATACCGAAGATATAGAAAAAAAGAGACAGGAGCTGGGATTGCATACGAAAGATATCTTTTTGCTTTCGGTTGGGGAACTCAGCGACCGGAAAAATCATGTGGTTGTTATAGAGGCTATGAAGCATCTGGTACAGAATTACCCGCAACTGAAATATTTTATTTGCGGGAAGGGAGAAAAAATGCAGGAATTGCAACAACTAATCCGAAACTATCATCTGGAGGAGCATGTGAAACTATTGGGGTTTCGGACAGATGTGGCAGAACTCTGTCAGGCAGCAGATGTGTTTGTATTTCCTTCTAAGCAGGAAGGACTTCCGGTTGCGTTGATGGAAGCGATGGCTTGCGGAGTGCCGGTGGTGTGTAGCAGGATTCGGGGGAATACGGATTTGGTGGAAGATGAAAAATGTCTGTTTATGCCAGATAAAGCTGAACAATTGGAGAGATGTATAGAATTGAAACTTAAAAGAAAAGAAAAGAAAAATGTATATTGTAAACTTGGGGAATATGATTTAACGAATGTGTTAAAAAAATATGGAGAAATTTATGCTGAAAAATGAAAAGTATCCGTTGGTTAGTGTGGTTATGGCAGTCTATAATAACATGGAAGAACAGGTGTTAAGACAAGCGATAGAATCCATTATGAAACAGGATTATGAAAACATAGAATTACTTATTTGTGATGATGGTTCTACAAATAACACATTGCAGCAGATTAATGAAATAGCCAGTTTGTATGATAATATACAAGTGTTTCATTATGAACAGAATCGTGGAGCTGCATATGCGCGAAATCTATGCATAAAACATGCCAAGGGACAATATATCGCAGTTATGGATGCCGATGATATATCTGAAAAGTCAAGAATTATGAAACAGGTAATTTATCTGCAGCAGCATACAGAAATTGGAATGGTAGGATGCAAAGCACAATTTTTTAAAGAAAAAATTGGTGATGACCTGGTGATTTGCCAGCATGTAGGCGATTCCGCTGCTAAACAGCCAGATGCCCGCCCCCGCCCCTAAGAGAAGAGGCAGCAGGAACAGGGCGCTTTTTTTAAACTGTTTGCGCAGCATGCTGATGCTCTCGATCATCCGGTCGTAAATCCCCATGACCACCATCATGGTGCCGCCGCTGACGCCCGGGATGATGTTGGCGACGCCGACCACCAGCCCCTTGAGCATGCGGGATAAAAAGTCCATGTTCTCTCTCCTTACCGTTTGGAATTGTTTTCTT
>OLVY01001935.1_pt1 | contig 12164 bp, 9 predicted proteins | sample 1674261 | NCBI WGS metagenome assembly OLVY01 (sample SAMEA103958155, study PRJEB25191) | human gut metagenome | biome: human-associated habitat [ENVO:00009003]; feature: intestine environment [ENVO:2100002]; material: feces | place: Germany | collected 2013/2015
GCCTCGTTGGGCTGCCCCTGGAATAACCTCCCCAGACACAGAAATCCTGACACTCTCGTCCGAGAACGCACTGCATGTTGATCGATTCCGCTTCGTCGATCAGCATTTTGAACACACTGATGATGTGCTTGATCTTGTTCTTGTCGTCGGGAATCAAGCCTGTCAGATACTTCTTGAAGTCTTTCTCGGAAAGGCGTTCGGCAAGGAGCGAGGAGATTTTGCTCAGATCCTGCGATAGTGTTTCCCATTGGATGGCGAGATCGGTTCCTGCATAAAAATACTTTCCAAGAATCTCGTGCTCGGAAAACACTTCAGGCTCGATGTTTTCAAGGACGGTCAGGTCGTTGTCGGTTTCGGTTTCGAGACGATTGTAGCCACGACGGCGCAGGAGACTGCTGACCGCTTCAGCAAGACGGCGGGTTTCCGAAGAAGTGAGCGTGACGCTCTTTGCGGCCAGCTTCTCGCGGATGATGAGCATGGCCATGCGACGCGCGAGTGCAAAACGCTTCTTTCCGCGAATTCGATGTCGGACAGCAGTGCGGTTTCGTTGAGAATAGGTCATCTTGCCGCCGTCCTCCGGCAGCACGTAGGTTGCGGCGCGACAGTCGTCTTTGGAAGGCAGACGACTCGACTTATGCAGGATGGAGAAGGTGCCTGTGTAACGCGCGCCAAGGTCAATCGCAACGCAAGCTTGAAGGTGGTTGGTTTTTTCCTCTAAGTCGCATGCCTTCATGATGATTCCTCATGTATGGAATTTGTATAGGGTAGTGATTGTTTTATAGCATGATAGGCTAGGCTTTGGACTGCTGTCAATTTTTCAGGGATTTCCCTTGTGAGCATGGAAAAAGGCAACAAAAAAGGCGCCTTTCGACGCCTTTTTCTTCCCGGATGTCGGATCTTGCATCAGACAGTGGCCGGAATCAAGCTTAACTTTTGGTGATTTCAGTACGTCCGGAGACGTTTTCCTGATGTTGGCTTGAGTTAAGATGTACTTGAATGATAACTCCTAATTCACAGCCTTGCAAGTTTTTTATAGGGCTTCAGTCGCGAAGTCCGCCAGACGCGAGCGCTCGCCGCGCGTGAGCGTGATCGTGGCTGCGTGCGGCCAGCCCTGGAAGCGTTCGACGACGTAGGTGAGGCCGGAGCTGCCTTCCGTCAGGTAGGGCGTATCGATCTGGGCGATGTTGCCCAGACAGACGATCTTCGTGCCGGGTCCCGCGCGCGTGATGAGGGTCTTCATCTGCTTCGGGCTCAGGTTCTGCGCCTCGTCGATGATGACGAACTTCTTGAGGAAGGTGCGTCCGCGCATGAAGCTCATCGACTTGATGCGGATGCGGGCCTTGATGAGGTCGAGCGTCGCCTGCCGACCCCAGTCGCCGCCCGTGCTGTTTTCCGAGCGGTGAAGCACCTCGAGGTTGTCCTCGAGCGCGCCCATCCACGGCGCCATCTTCTCCTCCTCGGTGCCGGGCAGGAAGCCGATGTCCTCGCCGACGCTGACGGTCGCGCGCGTCACGATGATTTCGGAGAATCGGCGCTCGTCGATCGTCTGGGTGAGGGCGGCGGCAAGGGTCATCAGGGTCTTGCCCGTGCCCGCCTGACCGAGCAGCGTGACGAAGTCGATCTCGGGATCGGTGAGCAGGTTGAGCGCCATGTTCTGTTCGGCGTTGCGCGCATGAATGCCCCAGACCTTGAGGCGAGTGCGGTAGTCGCGCAGCAGGCGGATCGTGACCGCGTCGGGCTCGACGCTCGTGACGATGGCCATGAAGTCGGGGTCGCCCTCGATCGTCAGACACATGTTGACGACGTAGCGGCCGGCCTCCTTCGTCTCGAAGCGGTAGTGCGTCGTGCCGTCGTCCTGCCAGGACTTGAGGGAATTGCCGACGGTCGTCCAGAAGTCGGAGGGCAGCGCCATGCGGCCCGAGTAGAGCATGTCGGTGTCGTCGAGCACCTTGTCGGAGAGATAGTCCTCCGCGGGAATGCCCAACGTCGTCGCCTTGATGCGCATGTTGATGTCCTTGCTCACCAGCACGACGGCCAGATCGGGGAAGGCGCCTTCAACGCCTTTGACGACCGCGAGGATGCGGTTGTCGCCCTTGAAGGTCGGCAGTGCGGCGGGAATCGGCACGTCGACGGCGTGGGTTTCAAAGAAGAGCCTGCCCGTCGCTTCCTTGTTGCCCAGAAGCGAGAGCGGCACGCCCTGTGTCAGATCGTGTCCGTTGAGCTCCATCAGCTGATCGAGGCTGCGACTCACCGAACGCGCGTTGCGTGCGACGTCGCTCGTGCCCTTCTTGTGGTTGTCGAGCTCTTCGAGCACGGTCATGGGCAGGAAGACGTCGTGCTCGGCGAAGCTGAAGATGCTCATGGGATCGTGGATCAGCACGTTGGTGTCGAGCACGAAGAGCTTGCGCTTGTCGGCGGGCGTTGCGGCGCGTCCGCGGCGGTTGGAGTGCCTGGATTCGCGCACGTCGGACTCGGCGACTGCGGGGGCCGTCTGGGGCTTCACTGCGGTTGCGGCTTTTTTGACGGGGGGCTTCTTCACGGCGGGCTTCGCGGGCGTCTTCGCCGTCGATTTGGGGGCGGCAGTCTCCTGCGCGGTGACGGTCTTTTCGACAGTCTTCGTCGTTTCGGCGGGCGCGGCCTTCACGGTCTTCCTCGTCGTGCGGCGGGGCTTCGAAGCCGTCTCGGGAGCCTGCGACGGTTTGGCTGCGGCCTTGGGCGCAGCCTTTCCGGCGGGCTTGGTCAGATCGGCTTCGGGACCGTAGTCGGTCAGCACGTCCCCTCGCTTGGCGGGTCTTTTCGGAAGCGGCATGGCGTTTCTCTCTAATCTATTGTCAATGAAGTCATTGTAGAGGTTCGGTGGCCGGCGGGCGTCCCCCTTCTGTCTGAAGGTCGACAAGACTTACAATTACGATCGAGTGGACGGGTGTTTCGCGTGAGCATCTGCTCGAAAGCACCTATTTCGCTGTAGGTCAAATGCCTGGGTTCCGTAAAAAACCGTCTCTTTAAGTTTTCGGAGAATGATTTTCAGGTAGTATGGCTTTATCGTCATTTGCCTGATGAGTGACAGCGACTATTTCCCCCTTTTCAAGGAGGTTTAATGCAGTACATTTCCACCCGAGGCCTCGAATCGAGCTTCTCGTTCAGCGACATTCTCTTCGAGGGCTATGCCGAGGATGGCGGCCTCTACGTGCCTGCGGTGTTCCCGAAGGTCGACGCCCACACCCTGATGACGTGGCGCGGCCTCTCCTATGCCTCGCTCGCCTTCGAGGTCATCCGCCTCTTCGCCGAGGAGCTCCCGAAGGAGGATCTCTGGCAGATCTGCTCCGAAGCCTATCAGGCCGGCAACTTCGGCCACACCCGCGGTATGTTCACGGCCGAGGAGATCACGCCCGTGAAGTGGCTCCACGACCAGGTCGGCCTGCTCGAGCTTTCGAACGGTCCGACGCTTGCCTTCGACGACATTGCCCTGCAGTTCATGTCGAGGCTCTTCGACACGTCGTTCGCCCAGGGGCGCCCGCGCACGCTGCTCGGCGCCACGACGGGCGACATGGGGGCTGCGGCCGAGGCCGCGTTCGGCGGGCACAAGAACATCAAGGTCGTCATGCTTTCCCCGAAGGACCGCATGAGCCAGTTCCAGGCGGCGCAGCTTTATTCCAATCAAGATCCGAACGTCGTCAACATCGAGGTCAACGGCACGTTCGACGAATGCCAGGACATCGTGCGCACGATCCTCGAGGATCGCGAGTACGCGAAGGCCCACGGCCTCGGCGCGATCAACTCCGTCCTCTGGGCCCGCATCGTGCCGCAGATCGTCTACTACTTCTACGGCTATCTGAGGGCCGTCGAACGCGTGGGCGAGGAGGTCGTCTTCGCGGTGCCGGGCGGCAACTTCGGCAATGCGTACGCGTGCTGGGTCGCCAAGAAGATGGGGCTTCCGATCATGCGCCTCATCGTCTGCACGAACGAAAACGACGCGATGGACGAGTTCCTTCGCACGGGTCGCTATGCGCCGAAGCCCTCGAGCGAGACGATCGCAACGTCCTCGCCCTCCACTGACATCTCGCGCGCCGCGAGCTTCGAGCGCTTCCTCTTCGACGTGCTCGGCCGCGACGGCACCCGTGTCAGGGAGCTTGCCGAGGATCTGAAGACGAAGGGCGAATTCACGCTCACGGCCGAGGAATTCCGCAAGGTCCGCCTGTCGGGCGTCGTGTCGGGTTCCTCGAACCATCCGAATCGCCTCGAGATCATCGAGCAGATGCACCTCGAGTACGACACGTACGTCGACCCGCACACGGCCGACGCGCTCTTCTCGGGCATCTACCTCCATCCCGTCGGCGTCAAGACGCTCTGCGTCGAGACGGTTCAGGCCGTCAAGTTCCCGAGGATGGTCAGGCAGGCCACGGGCGTTGCCGTCGAGCCGCCCGAGGACATGGCCGACCTCTTCAGCCGTCCGCTGCGCAAGGTCCAGACGCCTGCGTGTGAAGCGGCGGTCCGAGAGGAGATCGAGAGGCTGACGGAGCGCCCTGATGCCTAAAACGGTCGGGTTCGTCGGCTTTTCCGAAAGCGGCAAGACGACCCTTGCGACCCGGGTTGCGGCGGAACTCACCCGCCGCGGTTTCCGGGTCGCGGCGCTTAAGGACGCGCACCACGGGTTCGACATGGACAAGCCCGGCAAGGACAGCTGGCGCTACAGGGAGGCGGGTGCCTCGCAGGTGATCGTGCGCAGCGACCGAAGATGGGCCATGCTCGTTGAAACGCCTGAACAGCCGTCGGTTGAAGAGCTGCTTGCCAGATTTTCGGATGTCGACGTCATCCTTGTGGAGGGGTTTAAAAACGAGGGCGCATTCCCTAAAATTGAAGTCCGACGCAGGGCGTGCGAGGCCAATCCGAGACTCTCGCTCATGCATGACGACGTGGTGGCCGTCGCCTCCGACTTCGAGGAGCCGGACGAAAGGGTGCCGCGGCTCGACATCAACGACCCTGCAGCCGTTGCAGATTTTGTTGTAAGCCTATGATCACCTACGCCGAAGCCCTGCGCCGCCTCATGGAGAAGGCGGTGCCCGTCGAGGGAATGGAAACCGTTCCGCTCCTCTATTCAACCCACCGCGTGCTCGCCGAAGACATCGTGAGCCCTATCGCCGTTCCCGGATGGGACAACTCCCAGATGGACGGCTACGCGGTCAGAGCGGCCGAGCTGGCTGAGGCGTCCGAAGATCATCCCGTCGTGCTGCCCGTTTCCGACCGCATTCCCGCCGGTCAGGTTGGCTCAAGGCTTGCGCAGGGCAGCGTCGCGCGCATCTTCACGGGCGCGCCGATGCCCGAGGGTGCCGACACGGTCGTGCCCCAGGAAAACGTCGAGGTGACGCCCGAGGGCGTCTGCTTCAAGTCCCCCGTGCGCGAGGGCGCATGGGTCCGCCGCCGCGGCTCCGACGTGCCTCAGGGCGGCGTCGTGCTCAAGAAGGGCGCCCGCCTGACGCCCGCCGCGATCGGCATGGTCGCGTCCATCGGCCGCGCCTACGTCAAGGTTTACCGCCGTCTTCGAGTCGGCATCTTCTTTTCGGGCGACGAGCTCGTGCAACCGGGCGAACCCCTGCCGCCGGGGGGCATCTACAACTCGAACCGCTTCATGATCCGCAGCCTCCTTCAGGAGCTCGGCTGCGAGGCGCTCGACCTGGGCAGCGTGCCCGACACGCTTGAGGCCACGATCGAGGCTTTCGAGAGCGCGGCCGCCTCGGCCGACGTCATCCTGACGACGGGCGGCATGAGCGTGGGCGAAGAGGACCACATCAAGCCGGCGGTCGAAGCAGTCGGTTCGCTCAACGTCTGGCGCGTCCGTCTCAAGCCCGGCAAGCCCCTCGCGTTCGGCGAGGTGCGCGGCGTGCCCTTCATAGGCTGTCCGGGCAATCCCGTTGCGGGCTTCGTGGTCTTCCTGATGATGGCCAGACCCTACCTCCTGAGGACGATGGGCCTCACCGACATCGACGTAAAGCCCATGGCCGTGAGAGCCGACTTCGACTGGCTCAAGCCGGGCGACCGTCAGGAGTTTGTGCGCGTGCGCCGCAACGACGAGGGCGGGCTCGACCTCTATCACACGCAGAATTCGCAGGTGCTTTCCTCCTGCGCCTGGGCCGACGGTCTCGTCGACATTCCCGTGGGCGGCACCGTCCGCAAGGGCGACATGGTCAGCTACTACCCGTTCTGCCAGTTCTTCGCCTGAGAGTGGCTCGAAATGCGCAAACCTGAAACACAAGAAAGAGAGGACATAACAAAATGAAGATCCGCATCCTTTACTTTGCGCTTCTGCGCGACGCCCTCGGTCGTGCGCAGGAGGAGCTTGAGGTGCCTGAGGACGTGACGACGGTCGCAGGGCTTCGCGAGTGGCTTCGCGGCTGCGGCGAGCCGTATGCGACTGCGCTCGGCAATGCGCGCCGCGTGCGCGCGGCCGTCAATCAGGAGATGGCCGAGCCCGACGACGCCGTGAAGGCGGGCGACGAGGTCGCCTTCTTTCCGCCGGTGACCGGAGGCTGATCATGTCCCTGACGACCATTCGCGTGAGCGAGGCGGACTTCAATCCCGGCGAGGAGATCGAGAGGCTCATCGAGTCCTCTCCCGAAGCGGGCGGCGTGGCGAGCTTCGTGGGCGTGGTGAGAAACCGCAATGACGGCAACGACGTCACGCATCTCACGCTCGAGCACTATCCCGCGATGACCGAAAGGGCGCTCGCGGGCATCGTCGAGCGCGCAAGGGCACGCTGGGACGTCTGCGGCGTGACGGTCATCCACCGCGTGGGCGAGATGGCCGTGGGCGAGCACATCGTGCTCGTCGTCGTCACGAGCGCGCACCGCCGCGAGGCCTTCGAGGCCTGCGAATTCATCATGGACTGGCTCAAGACCGAGGCCCCCTTCTGGAAGAAGGAGAGGACGCCCGAGGGCGAGCGCTGGGTCGACGCGCGCGAGAGCGACGAAGAGGCCAGGCGTCGCTGGGGTGAGGCCGCACGATGACCAGGGACGGGCCGCTCTGGCTCGTGATCCTCGCCGTCGGTACGGGCGCCGGACTCGGCGCCGTCTGCCGATGGATGCTCTCCTATTTCCTCAATCCGCTCTCAGGATGGATGCCCTGGGGAACGCTCGCCTCCAATGCCGCGGGCGGCCTTCTGATCGGCGCCGCACTCGCCTGGACGAGCGCGAATCCCGAGCTGCCGCCCGCCGTACGGCTTTTCGTCATCACGGGCTTTCTCGGAGGTCTGACGACCTTCTCGACCTTTTCGGCTGAAGCCTTCTCGCTCATCACGTCGGGCGCCTTCATCAGGGCCGGCGTGCACATGGCCTCGCATTTGCTGCTGAGCCTGACGGGCACTTGGGCGGGCTGGACGGCCGTCCGCTCGCTCTGAGCACGGGAAGGCAGCCTGAACGCTCACGGCCCCGCCGGTCTTGCACCAGACGGGGTCGTTTCATTTCGGCTCTCCGAGAGTCTTGACGCCGGACAAACTCTGTAGCAACTTCAATGTCCAGGCATCTTGAAATGTCCTGCTCTATCCCCATATAGGTAGGGACATCAGATGAGAATCCCGTGATCGCAGGCAGAGTCAATGCGGTCCCATGCAGGGGTTTTCGAAGGAACAAGAACATGCGTCAAGACAAGTTAACGACTAAATTCCAGGAAGCGTTGGGCGAGGCCCAGTCGCTCGCGCTTGCTCATGACAACCAGGTCATCGAGCCTGTGCACATTCTGGCGGCTGTGCTCGCCGACGGTGAAGGTTCGAGCAGGAGCCTTCTTGAACGTGCGGGCGTGAACGTCCAGAGCCTGACGCGCGATGTGAACGCGGCCGTCGAGCGCCTGCCGAAGGTTTCGGGCACGGGCGGCGACGTGCAGATCTCGCGCGACCTCATGAACCTCCTCAACCTCACGGAGAAGGAGGCGATGAAGCGCGGCGACGAGTTCATCTCGACGGAAATGCTGCTTCTCGCCCTCACGGAGGACAGGAGCGAGGCGGGCCGTCTTGCGAAGAATGCAGGGCTGACTCGCGCTGCCATTGAAGCGGCGGTCGAAACCGTCCGCGGCGGCGACAAGGCCGACAACCCCGATGCGGAAAGCCAGCGCGAGGCGCTCAAGAAATACACGGTCGACCTGACCGAGCGCGCCCGTCAGGGCAAGCTTGATCCCGTGATCGGTCGTGACGACGAGATCCGCCGCACGATGCAGATCCTGCAGCGCAGGAGCAAGAACAACCCCGTCCTGATCGGCGAGCCCGGCGTGGGCAAGACGGCCGTGGTCGAGGGTCTGGCGCAGCGCATCGTCAACAACGAGGTGCCCGACAGCCTTCGCGGCAAGCGCATTCTCTCGCTCGACATGGCGGGCCTGATTGCGGGTGCGAAGTACCGCGGCGAGTTCGAGGAGCGTCTCAAGAAGCTTCTGAAGGAAGTGACGGCCGAGTCCGGCAGGATCATCCTCTTCATCGACGAGCTGCACACCGTGGTGGGTGCCGGCAAGACGGAAGGCTCGATGGATGCGGGCAACATGCTCAAGCCCGCGCTCTCGCGCGGCGAGCTGCACGTGATCGGCGCGACCACTCTTGACGAGTACCGCAAGTACGTCGAGAAGGATGCCGCCCTCGAGCGCCGCTTCCAGAAGGTGTTGGTCGACGAACCGAGCGTCGAGGACACGATCGCCATTCTGCGCGGCCTGCAGGAACGCTATGAGGCGCATCATGGCGTCGAGATCACCGACCCAGCCATCGTGGCCGCGGCCGAACTTTCGCACCGCTACATCACCGACCGCTTCCTGCCCGACAAGGCCATCGATCTGATCGACGAGGCCGCGGCCCGCGTGAAGATGGAGATCGATTCCAAGCCCGAGGCTCTCGACAAGCTTGACCGCCGCCTGATCCAGCTCAAGATCGAGCGCGAGGCCATGAAGAAGGAGACCGACGACGCCTCGAAGAAGCGTCTGCAGGCGATTGAGGACGAGATCGACAAGCTCTCCCGCGAGTATGCCGACCTTGAGGAGGTCTGGAAGAAGGAGAAGAGCGAGGCGCTCGGCGCCAAGAGCGTCCGCGACGAGATCGACCGCACGCGTCACCAGATGGAGGAGTACCGCCGCACGGCCCAGTACGAAAAGCTCGCCGAGCTTCAGTACGCCGTTCTGCCCAAGCTTGAGGAACGCCTGAAGAAGGCCGAGAAGGCCGAAGCGGGCGATGCGCCCAAGCCGAAGCTTCTCAGAACCACCGTGGGTGCCGAGGAAATCGCCGAAGTCGTCAGTCGCGCAACGGGCATTCCCGTCGCGAAGATGATGGAGGGCGAGCGCCAGAAGCTCCTGCACATGAAGGATGCGCTCGAGGAGCGCGTCGTGGGGCAGGACGAAGCCGTCAAGCGCGTGGCCGAGACGATTCTGAGAAGCCGTGCAGGGCTTTCGGATCCGAACCGTCCTTACGGCAGCTTCCTCTTCCTCGGTCCGACGGGCGTCGGCAAGACCGAGCTCACGAAGGCGCTCGCGCAGTTCCTCTTCGACACGGAGGATGCGCTCGTGCGCATCGACATGAGCGAGTTCATGGAAAAGCACAGCGTCGCCCGCCTGATCGGCGCGCCTCCGGGATACGTGGGTTACGAGGAAGGCGGCTACCTGACGGAGGCCGTCCGCCGTCATCCCTACAGCGTGATTCTTCTTGACGAAGTCGAGAAGGCTCATCCCGATGTCTTCAACGTCCTGCTGCAGGTGCTTGACGACGGCCGCATGACCGACGGCCAGGGCCGCACGGTGGACTTCAAGAACACCGTGATCGTCATGACCTCGAATCTGGGCTCCTCCGAGATTCAGGAGATGATCGGCGAGTCGAGGGAGAGCGTGAAGAATGCCGTGATGACCGAGGTGCGCGAGCACTTCCGTCCGGAGTTCATCAACCGCATCGACGAGATCGTGATCTTCAACTCGCTCGGCAGCGAGACCATCCGTCGCATCGCCGCGATCCAGCTCAAGAGCCTGCAGGCCCGCGTGGCCGCCCAGGACGTGACGCTCGAGGTGACCGACGAGGCCATGGCGGAACTCGCCGAAGTGGGCTTCGATCCGCATTACGGCGCACGTCCGCTCAAGCGCGCGATCCAGGACCACATCGAGAATCGTCTTGCGATGGTCATGCTCGAGGGTTCCGCAGGTCCCGGCGACACGATCCGCGTGGGCGCGAAGGACGGCAGGTTCACGTTCGACGTGGAGAAGGCCGCTCAGTGACGCTGATGTGCTCGGATCCGTCCGACTCGTGAGCTGCTCATGACGAAAGGGGCTTCGCCGGCAACGGCGAAGCCCCTTCGCAGTGTGTGCGTCGCGATGCGCAATGAGGCAGCTGCATGAGGGGAGTGAGCGTGTCCTTGCCCGAGGAGGCCTCACGGACATCGCCCCAACAGGGCGATGGAGTAAAGCTTGCCGTGAGAAGTCAGCAGAGGCCATGGTGCCAAGCAGGAGGGTGCTCGGGTTGGCAATACATGGTCAGCTCCATGTTTGCAAGTGCAGGGGGAGGGGTTTCGTGAAAAAGACGGTCTCGCGCAGGAAGCGCAGGGCCGTCTTTTTGCATGTGCCGCGCGTCAGTTGAGGAAGTGTGCGGGCATGACGGGGGCGAAGTTTGGGTTGAGCGGCATGGAGACGCCGCGGGCGTTCACGTAGATGCGGCCGCCCTCGTCCTCGTATTCATAGTAGCGGGGCTCTTCGTGGATGACGACGTCGGTGAGGCCGAGCATGTTGAAGAAGCGTTCGAAGTTGGTGGCGTATGTGTTGAGGTCGACGCCCGTGTCCTGGAAGGAGATGCAGTCGCCCGAGAAGGGCTGGTCGCGGGAGGTCTCCATGGAGAGTGCAATGCGGATTTCGGAGGCGTAGATCTTGGCCGCGTCGGGACGCGAGCAGAAGATGGCGATCGAGGCGCAGAATTGGTCGGGCTCGCAATCCGCCGTCTGCACGGCATTTGTAAGGAGCGGGTAGATGCGGAAGGGCGAGAGCTGCTGCTCGAAGAAGTCGAGTCCCTTGACGAGGGGCATGGGTTCCGTGAAGATCGTCTGGCAGGACGCGATGTTGGACTTGAGGGCCTCCTGCATGTCGAACGCAAACGGATTCTTGAGGATCTGGTTGGGATCGAAGTGGCCGCTGACGCAGAACTCGGGGTGGCGCGTGGTGTCCCACCAGCGGTAGGGATGCACGACGGCGAGCTCGCCCGCAGGCACGGTTACGGTGATGACGAGGTGGCGCAGGTAGAGGCCGTAGATGCGTTCGTTCTCAAGCGCGGCGATGGGGTCATCCTCGCCTTCGGGTACGTCGAGGTGTTCCTTGGTGTAGAGGGTTCCCTTGCATTCGGCCATCGCACGCGTGAGCCTGCCCGCCGTCTCGGTATCGTTGGCGGGCCCTTGGTTGCTGCGGAGCATTTCATGGAAGATCGTGATCTTGGCCTTCGGGTTGATGTAGTGCTTCTTGAGGATCTCGACAACCTTGTCGGCGGTTTCCTGCGAGAGCGTGACGTTGGGGCAGGCGGTCTTGAAGAACGTGCTCATCATCAGGCCGACCATCAGCATCGATGTGGACTCGGTCGGGGTCCTGTATTCGTACTTCACCTCGGAGAGCATGCCGTAGAAGTTCCCGCGGGCCTCGTTGGCGACGGAAGGATGCTGGGCCTCGATCTTGTCGAAGACTTCGTTGGCCATGATGTAGAAGTCGTCGGAGAGCGGCTTCTCGAGGATCGTGCGCAGACGCTGCTCGAGGATGTCACGGTCGGCGAGGGTCGTATAGGCCGTCAGGCGGTTGAGGATGAAGCTGAGTTCGCGGCGCTGGGCCGCAAGATGTGAAGAGCGTGCCATGAATGAAGGTCATGCGGCAGCCGGTTGCGGGCGCCGCGGAAAGCGGGATGGGGACGGCCGCTGCGGCGGCTTCCCCGAAAAGCGTTGTGCAGGAGATTCTAACGGATTTGGCCTGCACGGACTGCATTCGGGTCGGATGTGAAAAGAGGAGCGCGAGGCTCCTCTTTTCAATCGTGGCAGGCCTGAAGCGGTCAGGCGGGATTGCGCACGGCGACCTGGACTTCGTCGAAGGTCTTCGCGATGCTCTTGGAGGGAGCCTTGTCGAGAAGGCTCACGACGACGATGGCGATGAGGGCGAAGACGAAGCCCGGAAGGATTTCGTAGAGGCCGAGCCAG
>OLVY01001940.1_pt1 | contig 12130 bp, 10 predicted proteins | sample 1674261 | NCBI WGS metagenome assembly OLVY01 (sample SAMEA103958155, study PRJEB25191) | human gut metagenome | biome: human-associated habitat [ENVO:00009003]; feature: intestine environment [ENVO:2100002]; material: feces | place: Germany | collected 2013/2015
ACACGGTTTATTCGTGGTAACGTCACAACTGTATAGGTGCCGTAAGGTAGAAAGGCCACGAACATGAAGTACGATGAAAGAGCCTGCCATTTTAACATGGACACTGGGTGCGTGAAATTGCTGCTCCGGAATGGGAGAAAAGTCTTCAGTGACTGCACTGTGGTCGAGGATGAACTGGATGTGACCATGGCACACCGGTCAGAGTTGTGCTACCTTATCTGCAATGACCCACTGGGCTATGCAGATTTGATTCTGAATGGTAATCCAGAGGAATACTTGAAAAATGTGGCCGGGAGCCATGGGTTAGAAGATTGATCTTCCCATAGAACTGCCATTAACAAAAAACACCGCCCATCTGCGTAACGGAACTCAGGTGGGCGGTGTTTTGCTCTATTGTCTCAGGGACGGTGTCGGAATTTACAGCTTATGCCAGGCTTTCAATGACTTTGGCACATTTTTCAATTCCAATTACCCCGCTGTCCAGCGCGACATGATAGTTGGCGGCATCGCCCCACTTCATATCGGTATAGAAGCGGTAGTAGGCGGCGCGGCGCTTGTCCTTCTCCTTCAGCCGGGCTTCGGGCGATTTCTCCCGTTCCCCGTAGACCCGCACGATGCGGTCAGCCCGGAACTTCATGTCCGCGTGGACAAAGACCTTCAGGCAGTCGGTGCGGTCTTGCAGGATAAAATCGGCGCAGCGTCCCACAATGACGCAGGGCTCTTTTTCGGCCAGTTCCCGGATGATCTGGTATTGCAGCTTCCAAAGCAGGTCCTCGTTGGTGGGGCCGAAGCTGCGGTTGGTGAAGGCGGAGGCGAGGAAGCCGCCGGGGGTATACTCTCCGGCCTCCTTGACGTAGTTTTCGTCAAAGCCGCTTTCAGCAGCTAGCTTCTGGATCAGCTCGGCGTCGTAGCACTGGATGCCCAGATGCTCGGCCACCAGCTTGCCGATGGTTCTGCCGCCGCTGCCAAACTCGCGGCTGATGGTAATGATATGTTTTTCCATTAGACTTCTCCTTTCTGGTTCAGTTCACGGTAGGTTTTGCAGATCAGATAGCCTGCGATCAGGAAGGTGAGGAAATCCGACATGGGCATGGAGTACAGCACGCCGTCCAGCCCGAAGAACCGGGGCAGCAGCAGGGCAAAGCCCACGCCGAACACCACCTCACGCACCATGGACAGGGCGGTGGATTCCGCTGTCTTGCCCATGGCCTGCAAAAAGATGAAGCACGCCTTGTTGACACAGGCCAGAATGATCATGCACAGGTAGACGCGGAAGGAGCGCACTGCAAAATCCGTGTAGTAGGCGCTCTCGTTGGCGGCACCGAACAGGGCAATCAGCTGACGCGGGAAGCCCTCTACCAGCACCAGCGCAACAACGCCCACTGCCGCTTCTGCCAGCAGCAGCTTCGTGAACAGCTCCTTCACACGGGCGGGCTTTTTAGCACCCATGTTGAAGCCCACCACGGGGATGCAGCCAGCCGCCATGCCTACCACGATGGAGATGACGATCTGGAAGAACTTCATCACGATGCCAACAACTGCCATGGGAATCTGTGCATACTGCTCCTGCCCGAACACGGCATCCAGTGCGCCGTATTTGCGGATCATGTTGTTGATGGCTGCCATAGCCGCCACAAGGCTGATCTGGGACAGAAAGCTGGTCATGCCAAGGGTCAGGGTGCGGCCGCAGATGGAGCCTTTCAGCCGGTAGTCGCCCTTTTCAGGACGGATGATCTTCATGTGCAGCAGATACCACACTGCCAGCGCTGCGGTGACCAGCTGACCGATCACAGTAGCCACCGCCGCGCCCATCATGCCCCAGCGCAAGCCGAAAATGAAAACGGGGTCCAGAATAATGTTCAGCACCGCACCCGCAAGGGTGGAGATCATGGCAAACCGGGGGTTGCCATCCGCGCGGATGATGGGGTTCATGGCCTGCCCAAACATATAAAAGGGCACGCCCAGCGTGATATAAAAGAAATACTCCTGGGAGTGGTGGTAGGTCTCGGCGTTGACCGTTCCGCCAAACATGGCGAGAATGTTGTCCGCAAAAATCAGATAGAGCGCAGCCAGCACAATGCTGCTGACCAGACACATCACCACCGCATTGCCGACGCTCCGCTTTGCCTTGGGCACTTCGTTCTGCCCAAGGCTGATGCTGACGAAGGCGCAGCAGCCGTCACCGATCATCACGGCAATGGCCAGCGCTACCACCGTCAGGGGGAAAACGACCGTATTGGCGGCGTTGCCATAAGAGCCGAGATAGCTGGCGTTTGCAATAAAGATCTGGTCTACGATGTTGTACAGCGCACCCACCAGCAGCGAAATAATGCACGGGATCGCATACTTTTGCATCAGCTTGCCAATGCGTTCCGTGCCGAGAAATTGATTGGAACTTTCCATGGGATTCACCTTACCTTTCCATTTTGAGGACAAAAAAACAACGAGCAGCTCTCATGCAACCGGTTTTACGCATGAGTGCTACTCGTTGTACGAAATCATTATAGCCTGCCTGTCTGGAATTTGCAAAGGCAGTTTTGCACAAGAATTGTACTGGGCATTCTGCGCAGATTGCACGAGGCAAACTTTGTGGAAGATGCCCTTTGAAGCCCGCCAACCTACCGTGGTACAATAAAGTAAAGAGCAAAATTGCGCTGGAAAGTCTGTTTTTACAGCCTTTCCATACAAGGGAAAGAGGAAATACCATGTCACGGTTTCAAGCGGGAGCGCTGGTGGTCTACGGAAATCTGGGAGTGCACGAGGTGGAAGAGGTCGGGCTGCGGCGCTTTTGCGATGAGTCCGCCAGAGAGTATTACACCCTCCGGCCTTATTTTTCGGATTCCCACGACCGCAGCTATATCCCCACGGAAAAGGAAGCGGCGCTGCGCCCGGTGACCCCGGCACAGCAGGCGGAAGCCGACCTTGCACGCATCAAAGCGGAGAAGCTGCCTATCCCGGCGGGGGTACAGACAGCGCTGGCAGAACATTATCAGGCACTGCTCCACACCAATGATTTTTACCAGTACCTGACCCTGTTCAAGGAGCTGGGGCAAAAGCAGACCCAGCAGCAGAACCGCGGGCGGAAGATCAACGCTATGGATACCTACTTCTACCAGATGGTAGAGCGTGTCCTGCGGGAGGAGCTGGCGGTGGCGTTTGGGGAATCGCAGCAGGAAGCCGGCAGACGGCTTCTGGAGGTTTTGCGCTGAAGCCGCATGGTGATTTTTACCAATAAATGCAAGGGCGCTTTTTGTGAAGAATCGCCTTTGCATTTATTTTTTGCATTTTTATCGTATATTTTAAAATTCAATCCTATACTTTTGGGTGCGGATATAAATTGGAGCAACTTTGTAGGAATCAACAAAGAAGGATGGTTTGTTATGTAAAACCTTCGTGAGAGTTTGCCACTTGAAACCCATCGATGCCTTATGATATAATCCCTTCAGCAGAACGCGCTGTGTGTGAACACGTAAGACCAGTTTCTTCACACGCAGGCGTTCTCTTTTTATTTTTAAAAAAAGTTAGTTTACACTAATCTTGAGGAGGGGCTTTTCATTCGTAATCATCGTTCCACTGCTTTTATCGGCGTTCTGCTGATGATTCTTTCGGTTTGTTCTTTGTTTGTCGGGGTGCTGGACATCCGGCCTTCTGACCTGTTTACAGGCAACGTGGAAACATGGGAGATTTTTCTGATCTCCCGCCTGCCGCGTCTGCTTGCCATCCTCTGCACAGGCATCGGCATGAGCGTGGCGGGGCTTATCATGCAGCAGCTCTGTATGAACAAGTTTGTTTCGCCCACCACAGGCGCAACGATCTCTTCTGCACAGTTTGGCATTCTGCTGGCTTTGCTGTTTGCACCGGGTTCTACCCTGTGGGGACGTGCTGCCTTTTCCTTCGTTTGTGCCGTTCTGGGTACATGGGTCTTTGTCTGGTTCATCCAGCGTATCCAGTTCAAGGACGTTGTCATGGTCCCGCTGGTCGGCATCATGTTCTCCAACATCGTAATGGGTGTTACCAATTATCTTGCCTACAAATATGAAATGACACAGGCTCTTTCCAGCTGGCTGGTCGGTCATTTTTCCACCGTCATTCGTGGGCGGTATGAGCTTGTCTGGCTGACGGTACCGCTGGTGATTCTGGCATTTGTATTTGCCAACCACTTCAATATCGTGGGCATGGGAAAAGATTTTTCTCAGAACCTCGGCGTTCCGTATGATCTGGTGCTGTTTATGGGGCTGACCATTGCTGCCATGATCACGGCATCCGTTGTTGTCGTGGTCGGCTCGATCTCCTACATCGGTCTCATTGTGCCCAATATCGTAGCAATGTTCAAGGGTGACCAGATCCGCGGAACGCTGGTGGATACCGCTCTGTTTGGCGCTGTGTTCGTGCTGGTCTGCGATATGATCGGGCGGGTTGTGATTTATCCCTACGAGCTGCCCATCGAGCTGATCGTTGGCGTTATCGGCAGTATCCTGTTTGTCGGTCTGCTGCTGTATCGGCTTCGGCATGGACGCAAGGCAGTCCGGCTGGGCAAAGCTGCCAAAAAAACCGGAGGTGCAGCATGAAAACGCACAAAAACCATCTGCGCCTGCTGATCCTTCTGCTTCTTGTTCTGCTGGCCTGTGTAGGCTATATGACAGTGGGTGTCCATTTTGAAAACCAAAAATTGTTTGCCTACGCCATGCGCATCCGCACGCCCAAGCTGATCGCCATGCTCATCACGGCATTTGCCATCGGAAGTGCCTCCATCGTGTTTCAGTCCATCATCAACAACACCATCGTCACGCCCTGCCTGTTGGGTATGGATCAGCTTTACTCGCTGATCCACACAGCGGTGTTCTTTGTGGCGGGTTCGGGCAGCTTTCTGGCGGTCAATGCCAACGCAGCCTTTGCGGTAGACCTTGCCATCATGGGCGCTGTTGCCACCGTGATCTACAGCTATCTGTTCCAGAAAACGAACCACAATGTTCTGTACGTCCTGCTTATCGGCACGGTGCTGACCTCGTTCTTTTCCAGCATCCAGACGACTTTGACCCGTGTGATGGACCCCAACGAGTACGACACGCTGCTGACGGATCTGGTCGCCAGTTTTTCCAATGTCAATTCGGCGATTCTGGTACTGTCCGTTGCGGTTCTGGTGCTGGTCGCCTTTGCCTTCCGGAAAGAGCTTGTGCTGCTGGACGTTCTGACACTGGGCAAAGATCAGGCCATCAATCTGGGCGTAGATTATGACCGCTGCATCCGCCGGCTGCTGCTGGGGGTAACACTGTACATTGCAACAGCCACCGCTATGGTCGGGCCGCTGGCATTTCTGGGGCTTATCATTGCCAACCTTTCCCGGCAGTTCCTGCGCACCTACCGGCACAGCCAGCTCATCACCGGCTCTGTTTTGTTCGGTATGGTCGTTCTGATCGGCGGACAGCTTCTGGTGGAGCGGGTGTTCGTTTACTCGGTTCCGGTCAGCGTGTTCATCACCGTGGGCGGCGGCGTGTATTTCCTGTATCTGCTGCTCACCCAGAGAAAGGTATAACACCATGTTTGTAAAAGAGATCACCAAACGCTACGATGGCAAAGCCGTTGTCGATGGCGTGAGTTTTGAGATTCCGAAAGGTAAAGTCCTTTCCCTTATCGGTCCGAACGGCGCAGGAAAATCCACCGTGATGGGAATGCTGTCCCGCCTGATCGCACGGGACAGCGGAATTGTGGATTTTGAGGGGACGGAGATCACGCGCTGGAAAAGCCGGGAGCTGAGCAAGCGGCTCGCCATCCTGACCCAAGCCAACAATGTCCAGATGAAGCTGACTGTCCGGGAACTGGTTGCGTTTGGCCGCTTTCCGTACTCCGGCGGACGGCTGACCCAAGAGGACAACGAGATCATTGACCGCGCTATCGCCTACATGGAACTGGGCGATTTTGAGGAGCAGTTCATCGATGAACTGTCCGGCGGTCAGCGGCAGCGTGCCTATATTGCCATGGTTATTGCGCAGGATACCGAGTATATCCTGCTGGATGAACCGACCAACAATCTGGATATTTACCATGCAACCAACCTTATGCGCATCGTCCGCCGCCTGTGCGATGAGATGGGCAAAACGGTGATCCTTGTTCTGCACGAGATCAACTATGCTGCGTTTTATTCCGACTACATCTGCGCCTTTGTGAATGGAAAAATCGCAAAGTTTGGCACTGTGCAGGAAGTGATCACCAAAGAAAACCTGTCCGATATCTACAAGGTAGACTTTGAGATTATGCAGATCGAAGGCAAGCCTTTGTCGATATATTATTGATTTCAGTACTTTTTAAAAGGAGCATTCTTATGAAGAAAATTTCTCGTCGTTCGTTTTTGACCGCTATGGCCGCTGTGAGTGCAGCGGGTGTTCTCGCCGCCTGCGGTGCTTCCTCCTCCACGGCAAGCTCTGTGGCATCCTCTGTGGCTGCATCCAGCGAAACCGCAGCCTCTTCGGAAGCTGCACCGGAATCTGTGACCATCAAGGCGTTCAACGGTGCAAAGGAACTGGTAGATGTGGAAGTGCCCTTTGACCCGCAGCGCATCGCCATCCTCGAACTTGCTTCTCTGGACATTCTGGATGAACTGGGCGTTGGCGACCGTGTGGTCGGCACGGCATCCACCTCTCTGGACTATCTTCAGAGCTACGTCACCAATGACAGCATTGCGAACCTTGGCAACATCAAGGAAGCCGATATGGAAGCAGTCATGGCTTGCGAGCCGGACATCATCTTTATCGGCGGACGCCTGTCCAAATCCTATGATGCCCTGTGCGAGATCGCACCCGTTGTTTTCCTTGCGACTGACGCCGAAAAGGGCGTTGTGGAAAGCACCCGTGAAAACGCCATGACCATCGCTTCTATTTTTGGTCTGGAAGACCATGTGGAAGCTTTGATGGCGGATTTTCACAGCCGCATCGATGCCTTGAAAGCCTTTGCAGAGGGCAAGACTGCCATCGTCGGCATGACCACCAGCGGCAGCTTCAATGTTCTGGGCAACGATGGCCGCTGCTCCATCATCGGCAAGGAGATCGGCTTTGAGAACATCGGCGTGGATGCCAATATCGACACTTCGACCCACGGCAACGAGGCTTCTTTCGAGTTCATTGTGGACAAGAACCCCGACTACATCTTCGCAATGGACCGCGATGCAGCCATTGGCACCGATGGCGCACAGCTGGCACAGGAGATTCTGGAAAACGAGCTGGTGGAAAGCACGGATGCCTACAAGAACGGCCACATCGTTTATCTGGCACACCCGAATGTCTGGTACACCGCAGAGGGCGGCATTCAGGCACTGAACGAAATGCTGAGCGATCTGGAAAACGCACTGCTGTGATTTTTTCAAAATTCTTCTTGCAATTTTGAAAAAACTCCGGTATAATACCTTCCGTTAAGAATACAAAAAGCCGGCTTACAAAGCGTGAAATCCTGAGGGAAAGCTACCCCTCAACGATTTCACGCTTTTTTGTTTGCCCGAAAAAGGAGAACCTATGAACCCAAAAAACAAACTGGCAGAAATGCCCATCCGCCCCCTGCTGTACACCATGGCGGTACCGCTGATGCTGTCGCTGCTCATCCAATCGCTGTACAACATCGTGGATAGCATTTTTGTGGCACGGCTGTCGGAAACGGCCTTGACTGCCGCCTCTCTTGTATATGCCATCCAGTTTTTGATGATCGCCATCGGCGTGGGCACCGCCGTTGGTCTGAACGCCCTGCTCTCCCGGAAGCTGGGGCAGAAAAAGCCGGAGGAAGCCTGCCGTGCCGCCACCACTGGGCTGTTTCTGATGCTGGGCACTTCGCTGGTGTTTACGCTGGTGGGGCTGCTGTTCTCGAACCAGATCGCTGCCGCCCTGACCAACGATCCCGAATTGCAGCAGCTGTGCCGGGAATATCTCTCGGTGAACCTTGTGTTCTGCTGGGGCATCTTTTTGCAGACCTACGGGCAGCGGCTTTTGCAGGCCGTGGGTGACACGGTGCTGTCCATGATTTCCCTCATCATCGGCGCAGTGGTCAACATTATTCTCGACCCCATTATGATTTTCGGTCTGCTGGGCTGCCCGGCCATGGGAATCCGGGGCGCAGCCATTGCCACCGTCATCGGGCAGCTCATCGGCGCAGCGGCGGCGCTGTGGTTCAATCGTGTCAAAAACCCGGTCATCCATGTCCGACTGAAGGGCTACCGCTTTTTGTGGCAGGATGTGGCCGACATCTACCGGGTGGGGCTGCCTACCATCGTGATGCAGGCCATCGGCAGCGTGATGACCTTTGCAGTCAACGGCATTCTGCTGGGGGTGTCCTCCGCGGCGGTAGCGTTCTTCGGCATCTACTATAAGCTGCAAAACTTCCTGATGATGCCGGTGAATGGTCTGGGACAGGCAGCCATCCCGGTGGTGGGCTTCAACTATGGCAGTGGGCAGTCCGACCGGGTAAAGCAGGCATGGAAGGTGCTGCTGCCCACCGGCGTGGTGTTTGCCCTGTGCGGCACGGCGGTGTTTCTGCTGTTCCCGGCGCAGCTGCTGGGGCTGTTCTCTGCTAGTGACGAGATGCTGGCTTTCGGTGTGCCTGCCCTGCGCATCATTTCGGTAACTTTCCTGTTTGCGGTCATCACCATATTGTGCGGCTACTTTGCCTCCGGCCTTGGCAACGGCGTGGTCAATATGATCGGCGCTGCCTTGCGGCAGCTGGTGGTGCTGGTGCCCTGCCTGTGGCTTCTCATCCGCACCATGGGCATCGAAAAAGCGTGGTTTGCGTTCTGGGTGTCCGAGGTGATCGCCTGCGCTTACAGTCTGTGGGCAACGAAAAAAGAACTGCGGAACAAGGGAAAATAAGGCAAAACAAAAACAGGATGCGCCACCCGGACGCACCCTGCCAAGATCCACAGACGATAGCGATATGTACAACAGGGCGTTCCCCGTCGGGAACGCTCTGCTTTTCTTTGCTGGGGGCATGATGAGCCTGCTCCGCCTGCCATGCAGCAAACTCCCGCTGTCCTACCTCGCTGTTCCAGCAGGCAAGGATGGCCGGGTAGAATGCCCGTGCCAGACGGTCGATGACTTCATCGGGATAAGGGGAAGTGTTTGTGGACTTTTTCTTTTTGTTCAAACGCACGCTCCTTTGATCGTCCCACCGTGGCAAAGTCGGGCGAGAAAATCAAAGTTCCAATTTTTATCAGGCGCAAGGGCGCGGATGCTTTCCGCCCTGCACTTGCGGCTGGGGGCTCGTTGATGGCTTACAGGTGTCTGCTGTTATGCGGTCTTTTCTTCTTCAAGGGCTTCTGCAAGAGCCTTTTCCAGATAGGTTTCGATTTCAGTCAGGTAGTTAGCAGGCCTCTGCATTGCGAAGCGGAGAACCTTCTGCTTTTCCGGGTCAGTGAAATAGCTGGGATTGTTTTTGAGCGTTTTCTTCCATGAGTTTTTCATCATTTCGGTCGCACGGCTCAAGGATTTGTAAACCTTCATAAACTCGTCCGGTACATGATAGCACCGGAATTCTTCTGTTTGTGGCGTGGGCATGGGAACGGGTTCCGCTTTTTCAGGCTCAAATTCAGCGCTGGCAGATTCCAACACTTCCAATGCCTCTGGATGCAGGATTTGAGCAAGGACATCTGAACGATGCTCGACACTTGCCTGCACAAGCTTGGACATTTCTTCGTTGGTGAACTTCACTTCGCCGGAAAAGACTTTCTGCTTGATGCCGGGAGAGAGATTATCTGCGATGTCGATGCCTCGTGTATAGTGGCTGGCACGAAGAACGGAGGCACGGCTGACACCGTTTTCCTCTGCGATCCGGTCGCAGGTTTTCTTCCCGGAGTGGTGGTTATCATCGTGAGCACCACCACTTTTCTTTGCTAAAGTGTACTGATTGCCCCGAAAGATTTTTGCAGCCTTCTTCTCGGCTTCGTACTGCTTCCCAAGCAGATAGCGTTTCTGTTCGGGACTCAGGTTTCGCCGTCCCAACTGATTCCGGCAAATCCACGCAATGGCTTCTTCGCGGTTCTCAAATCGGAGCGGCATGGTAGAGAAATAAATCTCCGGGTGCTTCTGAAGAATCGCATAACGGTTGTGACCATCAACAAGGGTATTATTCCACACGATCAAAGGAGAGAGCAGCTTGCCCTCTTTGAGGATATTTTCTTCAAGCTGCTTGTACTCATCGTCCGTCAGCGGCGGGATCTGGTTCTGGAACTCCGGGTCAATTTTCAAGTTGATCATACGCACACTCCTTTATCTCTCCTGCTGCGCCTGTTCTTCCTCCCGGAAAAAGGACGCAACGTTCTGCTTTGCGGTTTTCAGCTTGAGCAGTTCTTCCTTGGCTTCTTTGTACTGCTCATAGAACTTTGCCTTTTCGGATGCCAGCTGTGCATACTCGGCTTCCAGCTTTTTCGGGCTGGGCAGCTTGGTGATGTTGTTTGCCTTGAAATAGGCTGTTGCTGCCCGGTACGCTGTCAGCTCTGCACGGTGCTGTTCTTCAAAGGCTGTGGGTTGTTTTGCAGCTTTTAACTGCTGTGCGATGTTCTTGGTGCTGGTGTAGGCTGCGACGTGATAGCGCAGCTCTTTGTTGGCTTTCATGCGACCTTCGAGGTCTTTCACTACGGTCAGTGATTCATGGAACTTGGTGTCAAGCTCTGCGATTCTCTGGTCGAGTGCGTCCTCGTTGAGCAGACCATTTTCCTGCAAGAGGATCAAGGTCTGTGCCATAGCTTTGAGGTTGTGTTTTTTCGCCCAACGCTCGTAGCCGATGCCCTTACCCTGCTTCAGCTTCGCCTGAATATCGATCAGTTTCCCGATGCGGTCAGACTTGGACTGGATAGTGCGCTTGCGTTCGGTATTGGCTTTCAGAGCGGCAAGCACAAGTTCTTTCTCGAACTTGTCACCGATGCTGCGCGCCCGGATGAACTTTGTCCTTCCAGCAGGCAGATAGCTGAGCCGTCCACGGCTTTCCTTGACGGTAATGCCGTACTGCTGCAAGAGCCTGTCCGAGAAATCTTCAAAACTCGTTGCAACATTGAGAACCTCCGAAATCTGTCTCCGCAAGACTTCTTTTGCGGTTTCAAACTTCGTTTGTGTGGGCTGCTGACCTGTTGCGAGCAGGGCAGCGTTTTCATGGTCGAGTTTCAGTTGACCTCGCTGTTTCATCCAGTATTCGCGCTCGCTCACACGAACCTTCGAGCCGTTGAGCAGGTCGATCTGGTACAGTCCAGCACCTTCGCACAGCTCCATGACCTCGACACGCAAGTGCCGCATGGTCTGGGCCGTGCTGGAGTGCTTCATACCCTCACACCAGTCGCGGGGCTTTTGCATATAGGGCTTGCGTTCCACTTCTCGCATTCGGATGCTGCCGATCACGATGTGGACATGGATGTTTCCCGAATGGTTGTGCCCATCCGGGTGGGTGCAGACGATGGCGGGATGACCGGGAAAATTTTCAGAACAAAACTTCAGGCCAAGTGCCTGTGCCTTTTCCATGGTCAAGCCGTTGTCGGCTGCATCTCTGGGGTCAAAGCTGATGATATACTGGTGGCTCTTAATATCATCGGGGTGGTTGTTCTTGTTGTACTTTCGGTTTGCCAGCAGGCAGGCCGTTGCAAACGAGAAATCGCCGCATTCAAGCGTATCCAGAATGTACGAATCCCGCAGCATGGGCCTGCCTTGTTGATCAAGAAGCTGCTTCCCGGTGAACTCATCGTGCTGGTAAATCAGGTACGCTTCGATGGCGGAGTAGTCCGAATTCTTAGAGGCGATATGCTTGAGCGTTGCCATACAGTTCACCAAGAATTTTCTCGGCGTTGAGCCGGAAGGCAGTCAGGTCTGTAAGTTCGTCAAGAAGTTTCGCCCGGAGTTGTTCGGTATCTGCTCCACCGGAGTTGAAGTGTCGTGCGAGTTGGTTCAGGTTTCCGCCCACCTTGCCGCACTGGGCAAGCAGAGTGGAAACGGCGTTCAGGGTTTCTTCTCCGCCGCCGGCAACGACAACCGTGCGCTCGATCTTTGCACTGTGCAGCGCACGGCGGATGAGAGTGGACAGGGAGAGATGAAGGAGTTTTGCGGTATTTTCAAGTTCCAACTTTTCAGTTTCCGTCACACGGAACTTGATGATGTGCGTTTTGTTGTTCGGCGTG
>OLVY01001941.1_pt1 | contig 12125 bp, 8 predicted proteins | sample 1674261 | NCBI WGS metagenome assembly OLVY01 (sample SAMEA103958155, study PRJEB25191) | human gut metagenome | biome: human-associated habitat [ENVO:00009003]; feature: intestine environment [ENVO:2100002]; material: feces | place: Germany | collected 2013/2015
ACCAAAAAAGCACTGTACTTCGTAGGAAGTATGGTGCTTTTCTTTTTGCTTTCTTAGAGGTTGCATCGAGAATCAGCCAAATGCCTGATTTTGCAGGCGCATGGACGGCAACCCCCAATTCTTGCTATTTCGTTGCTTTTGAAAATGCTTGTTCGATGTCCGACTGTTTTGCAGGTGGACGCATCACTCCCCCTCAATGTAAGGAGTGAGATCGAAGTTGAACGAGATGTTGATCTGATATCCACGATAAACATCTACCCTGCGGATAAGCTGATTGACGATCATTTTCTTTGCTTCAAAACTGGCACTGTCGTACAGGTCAGCATAGGAAATCAGCTCATCATACAAGTGCCTGTCGTTATGCGATTTTTTTCATCGTTCAGCATTTCTTCAAACTGTGCCATATATGCCTTGTGCTGTTTGAGAATCTTCGTGGTCTCCACTTTCACATAGGCATCATCAGGAACCTTGGGGAGATACTTCATCAGGAAATCAACATCCTGTTGGATTCGCCGGACGGCAGCTTCCAGTGCAGAATAGTTGATTCCGTAGAATAGAAATTCTGCTTGCTTTCATAATCTGCTAAAAGTACGCAAGTATGAAGGAAAAGCAAGAAATACGCAATGTACCCTCTTTTAAAAAGAGGGTACAAAGAAAGGAAATTCAAAAAACTGTAGTTTGAGTTATAAATACTGGATAAAGAATTTCTGCGCGGCCTGCACTCGTTCCTTTTCACCAGCCTCATGGGCGAAGCCCGGAAGGATCGTCAGCTCCGTATGGACGCCGTGCTCCTGGAAATTTTTCTGCAGGCTCTTCATACGGGCTACGCGGTTATCGCCATACGGGGAGTCGCCGATAAACTTGTTGTCGAGCTCGCCGACACTGATGAGGACGGGTACCTTCTTTACGGCTTCGAGGTCGACATCATAACCGAAGTAATCCTTGAAATCACGGATACCCCAGAAGTAGTCCTCGTCTGGATTCAGGAAGGTCGGACGGCCAGGTGCACCGATGGAGCAGGCCTTCAGACGATCAGGGTGAGCGAGCAGGAAGCGGTTTACGAACTGCCCGCCACCAGAGTGTCCGAACATGAAAAACTGATCTGTGTGAACGCCTGGATAGCGCTTCGCCATATCCTCGATCATATCGAGGAGAATCAGATCATAGCGGATGCCGTCGCAGGAGAGGAGCTTATAGCTGTTGAAGTCATCGCGCTGAATGAGTCCACCCGGGAACATAGGCGCAAGCACAGCCATATGATATTTGTCGGCGAGTTCCTTCGCCTGCTTGATGTACTCTTCGATTGCACAGCCGGTTCCATGGATGATGACGAGGAGAGAGTACTCATGCTCCTCTTCGTCGTAGTAGTAGTCTGGGAGATGCACCCAGTAGTGGAAACGCAGGTCGGTCGGACAGTGCCAGAGCATATTTAAGTAAGCATTGCCGAACAGGTTTTTCTGCTGCTCAAGCGTGAGATTCGTAGCCAAAGGATTCTGATTTGCCATACAGTACCTCCAGGATTACAGGAATTTACCGAAAACGAAGCTTGCGATGACGAGCATGATGGCACCACCGATTCTGGAAGAAATCTGAGCATAGGACATCAGCTCCATGCGGTGCGCAGCGCCGAGACACTGTACGTCGCCGGCACCACCGCCGTTTGCCATACAGAGTCCGGCAGTCAGCATTCCTTCTACAGGATAGAAGTGGAACAGCTTACCGACGATGAAGGTTCCGATCATCGCACCAATGACAGTCGCCATGATGATGACGATATACGCTGGGTTTGTGAAGACCTTCGCGTAGTCTGTGAGGTTCGTACCGATACCAACGGTAATCATCAGTGGGAAGGACATATACTTTACGAAGAATTGCTGCATGCCCCTTGCGCCGGCCTTCACGTTTTCCGGCAGGATATTCGTCATATTCAGAATCGCCATCAGGATGACCATGAAAGCGAAGGTATGAATACTGAAGCCGAGGTTTGCATGGTTGATGATGGAGATGTGCTTTGCGTAGAGGTTAGCTACATTGAAGCATACGACACCGAGTGCGAGACCGGTTGCGTAGTCGGCTGCGGTCGGCTTCACGTCACTGGACTTCGTGCTGACATTTTCTTCACCGACCATGAGACGACCATTACCCGTCATGGATGGCTTGATCTGGCCGAGCTTGTTCAGCAGTGCAGACATGAAGACGGCGCAGAGATTGCCAATGCTGATGATTGCAAAGGCAGATGCATACCAGGAGGAGGCATCACCGCCGGTTGCAGCAGCCCACATCTTGCTCATCGGTGTGATACCGGCACCATTGCCACCGCCCATGACTGGAATTGCATAGGTGGCGATCGCCTCGATTGCGCCGACGCCAGTGATGGCACCTACGAGACCAGCGAGGCCGAGTGCACCTGCAATACCTGCAAGAATCGTCGGAATGAATCCGGCGAAGGATTTGATGAGCATCTTACGATCAACCGAGAGCACAGAGCCGGTGATCAGGACGAGAATGTAGAGATCGAGGAAACCGGTGGAGCCGTTGAAGGTATTCAGGGCTTCCATCGAGCCTTCACCGATCAGGTGGAAGGTGTTCATCGCGCCGGCTACGAGGCAGGAGAAGAGCATGCCGCCGCCGAACCAGGTCTTCCAGACCGGGATATGGTCACCGACCCAGCCGAGCAGCGTGCCGATGATCATCGCGAAGGCGAGTGCGCCGACCATGTTGGTCAGCATCCAGTCATTGGCTGCCATCACCATCATCAGTATACTGAATATAAGGTACATCCACAGAGGGAACCCAAGGATTTTCGTTTCTTTTAACTTATTCACAGTAAATCCTCCCAAAAAGTGATACAGAATTTTTAAAGCACTTTTATTTGCCGGCAAATTTGATAAATGTATTGTACAAAAATGGGAATAATTGTGCAAGACTGTGACAATGGCGATTCTTCTATGGGACGATAACCATTTGGAATGGACATGGCGCCATAAAACAGAAAAAGAAGCACTCGCTCTGTACTGCAAATTGAATGACGAATGCTTCTCCTTTTTCTGTTATGAACCTGATTCCAAAATGTTATCGATTTTTAGCAGATGCGCTGATCATGTAGCGCCAGACGATTTCTGCAGAAGGGGATAAGTTGCGGCCCTTCTTTCGGGCGACGATGACATAACGATACAGAGTATCGCCTTTTATCGTGCCATAGACCGGGTTTTGACCAGTAGATGAATTACGAATCGTCGTGTGCGGCAACAGGGCGATGCCACAGCCGCTGCAGGCAACGAGATATCGTGTGTCAACATAATCAATGCGCTGCGGATGAATCGGTGTGATGTGATATTTTCTGAAAAAAGATTTTTCGGCATCATACAGCCCCTGACCTGGCGTCGCCAGAATATATCGGAGCGACGGATTACGGAAACGGCTGATGTCGATTTCAACCGGATGCTCGAGTGAATTATCGGAGATATCTAGGTCCTCCAGAATCGGTGATTCCTGTGGAATGACAAATACGAGCGGATCCTCCTGTACTGGCATATACTCGATGTTTTCGGAGTGTACAGGTTCAGTATAGATGGCTAAGTCGATGGATTCGCTTTCCAGCTCTTCTTCGCACTGCTGAGAGTTGCGATTCAGGTAACTGAGATGTATCTCTGGATGTGTCATCATGAAAGGTGCTGCCTGAACAGCAGCGTAGGCGCCACCACGATGCGTTGTGGCAATCAGTACAGGCTCTGCTGGAATCTGATTAAACTGTCGAAGACTATCCATCATCTCGCTTTCGAGCTGCACATAGCGCCGAGCAAAATCGAGAAAAATTTCGCCCTGTGGTGTAACGCTGATCGGGCTGTGCGTGCGGTCAAAAGGCGAAAAGCCCAACTCTTTTTCAAGCTTATTCAGCTGTTTGGTCAGTGCCGGTTGCGAGATAAACAGTCGCTTCGCCGCCTGGGTGATGTTTCTGTATTTTTCTACCTCGAGCACATAACGGAAAATACTTGTATCCATGTGGACCTCCGAAATCGATGTTTTAACGATAGTATATCAGAATCAGAGCGAAAAATAATTAAAATTTCGGGTGATGCGCTGTTTCTGCAAAGCAATAAGGCCTAGCTTATCCATGCCGTTGAAAGAAAACAGCTATCGAAACTATAGATTCCAATTGCAAAAACATTGAAGAAAATGCCAAAAAAGAGACTCCGGATACTGAAATGAACCCCAAAAGTTAGACAAAAATGGGTCTTTCCCAAATTTTGTGTAAAGTCCAGACAGCTATAAAACAAGAGCGATTTTAATATGAGGCGAAAGACGGCGAAACCGGCTGTCGCCTTAACAATAACATAACGCCGGCAAGGGGGAATGTCAAGGGCGGCAGTGGCATTCATGCCGGGCATAAGGCTGCCGGTGTCGTCAATGCGGATGGTGACGGAATAGGTGGTGGTGCCGCCGCTGGTGGTGCCGGCGGAGGAGATGCTGGTGACGACGCCCTCAAAGGTGCGGTCGCTGATGGCGTCGGCGGTGATGGTGCCGTCGGCGCTGTAGCTGTTGACGATGTTCCGCTTTTCGGGTCTCGTCTCGACATACTGGGCGCTGGCGGCAGCGGGCTTTGCACTGTTCTTCGGGACAAGTACGGCTGCGGCCACCGCTGCCGCGCAGATGGCGGCGGTGATGGGCTTCCAGTGCTTTTGGATAAAGGGCTTCACGCCCGCCGGAGCCGGCTGGACAGAGGCCGTGTCAAGGCCGACGAGATATTCCGGATCGACCCTGTCCTGTGGTTTCTTTTTTGATAGCATGGTGATTTGCCCCTCCTAAGAGATTTCGCGGGGAGCACTTCTCCCCGTCTGACAGGGAGAAGTATATATTCCAAATCTTAGGAAATGCCCGAGAAATTTATTAAGAAGGACTTAAGAGGTTTGAATTTTTTATGAAAAAACAGCGCAGCCTGTGGGTTTTCCACAAGCTGCGCTGTTTTTGTGCAATGTAAACCTCTCAGCCTGCCTTCGGCAGCCAGCTCCCCTACCGAGGGGAGCCTCTGGCGAAGAGATTAAGTTTTCCGGTATGCCAAGGCCTCCCCTCGCTAGGGCAACGACGACGACCGCCGCCAGTGGCGGAAACAGGGAGGAGTTGTTGGGGCCGCGGTCAGCAATACGCAAGTAAAGGGAAGCGGATGCTGGGTACCGCAACCCGGACAATGGCACGGCGTTAGCCGTGACGGAGAGGTTTAGCCCGGAAGAAGAAATCGATACAGGAGGGAAATACCCAATGGTATATCGTATCTATGTTGAAAAGAAACCCGGCTTCGACGGCGAGGCCCAGAGCCTGCGCAATGAGCTCGTCTCTCTGCTGGGCATCAAGGAGCTGAACGGTCTGCGTCTGCTCAACCGCTACGACGTGGAGGGCATCGACGAGGCTCTGTTCGAGCAGTGCGTCCCCACCGTGTTCAGTGAGCCGCCGGTGGATAACACCTATGCAGAGCTGCCTGTCTCCGACGGCGTGTCTTTCGCCGTGGAGTATCTGCCCGGCCAGTTCGACCAGCGCGCCGACTCTGCCGCCGAGTGCATCCAGCTCATCAGTCAGGGCGACCGCCCGCTGGTGCGCTCTGCCCGCGTCTACCTGCTGGAAGGCACCCTGACCGATGAGCAGGTGGCTGAGATCAAGAAATACGTCATCAACCCGGTGGAGGCCCGCGAGGCTTCGCTGGACACCAAGGCTACCCTGAAGATGGAGTATCCCGTCCCCACCGAAGTGGAGGTGCTGGACGGCTTCAACGAGCTGGATGAGGCAGGCCTGAAAAAGTTCATCGACGAGAAGGGCCTCGCCATGGACCTGGGCGACATCAAGTTCTGCCAGGAGTATTTCCGCTCGGAGAAGCGCGACCCGACCATCACCGAGATCAAGATGATCGACACCTACTGGTCGGACCACTGCCGCCACACCACCTTCGGAACCATTCTGGACGACGTCCAGATCGACGATGCCGTGGTGCAGGAGGCCTTCGACCGCTACATGGCCATGCGCGCCGACCTTGGCCGCGAGAACAAGCCCCGCTGCATGATGGACCTGGCCACCATTGGTGCCAAGGAACTGAAAAAGCAGGGCATCCTGAAGAACCTCGACGAGTCTGAGGAGATCAACGCCTGCACCGTGAAGATCAAGTGCGACGTCAACGGCAAGGATGAGGACTGGCTGTTCCTTTTCAAGAACGAGACCCACAACCACCCGACGGAGATCGAGCCTTTCGGCGGTGCTGCCACCTGCATCGGCGGCGCGATCCGCGACCCGCTGTCCGGCCGCAGCTACGTCTATCAGGCCATGCGCGTCACCGGCGCAGGCAATCCCCTCAAGCCCGTCAGTGAGACCCTGCCCGGCAAGCTGCCCCAGCGCAAACTGGTGACCACCGCTGCCGCCGGTTATTCCTCCTACGGCAACCAGATCGGTCTTGCTACCGGTCAGGTGGATGAGATCTATCACCCCGGCTATGTGGCAAAGCGCATGGAGATCGGCGCTGTTGTGGGCGCAACGCCCGCTTCCCACGTCCGCCGCGAATGCCCCGCTCCCGGCGACGTCATCGTCCTGCTGGGCGGCCGCACCGGCCGCGACGGCATCGGCGGTGCCACCGGTTCCTCCAAGGCCCACAAGCTGGACAGTCTCGAGCACTGCGGTGCTGAGGTCCAGAAGGGCAACGCCCCCATCGAGCGCAAGCTGCAGCGCCTGTTCCGCCGCGAGGACGCCTGCAAGATGATCAAGCGCTGCAACGACTTCGGTGCCGGCGGCGTCTCTGTCGCCATCGGCGAGCTGGCCGACGGTCTGTATATCGACCTGAACAAGGTCACCAAGAAGTATGACGGCCTCGACGGCACTGAGCTGGCCATCAGCGAGAGCCAGGAGCGTATGGCCGTGGCTCTGGCCCCTGAGGACGTGGACAAGTTCATTGCCATCGCCACCGAGGAGAACCTTGAGGCCACCCCCGTGGCAAAGGTCACCGAGGAAAAGCGCCTGAACATGGTGTGGAACGGCAAGTCCATCGTCAACATCAGCCGCGAGTTCCTGAACTCCAACGGCGCTGAGAAGCATCAGAATGTCCACATCGAGAAGGGGACTGTCTGGCAGCCCCAGTGGGCCGGCGTGACCTTCGAGCAGAAGATGAAGAACATGGTGGGCGATTTGAACGTCTGCAGCAAGAAGGGCCTTTCTGAGCGATTCGACTCCACCATCGGCGCGGCCACCGTGCTGATGCCCTTCGGCGGCGCATGCCAGCTGACCCCCCAGAACGCCATGGTCGCAAAGCTGCCCGTGGACGGCGAGACCAACACCTGCTCCGGCATGGCATGGGGCTACAACCCCTACCTCATGAGCGCCAACCAGTATGTGGGCGCACGGATGGCCGTCGTCGAGAGTGTGACCAAGCTGGTGGCCTCCGGCTTCCGCTATGAGGACGCCTACCTGACCTTCCAGGAGTACTTCGAGCGCCTTGGCACTTCCCCGGAGCGCTGGGGCAAGCCGCTGGCCGCTCTGCTGGGCGCACTGGACGCGCAGATTGGCCTCGGCATCGCCTCCATCGGCGGTAAGGACAGCATGTCCGGCTCCTTCGAGCAGCTGGATGTGCCTCCCACGCTGGTGTCTTTCGCAACCGCCATCGGCAAGGCCGGCCGCGTCGTCTCCACCGAGTTCAAGAAGCCTGAGAGCACCGTCGTCCTCATCCGGCCCATCCTGGACCCCGTCACCGGCTGCCCCAACTTCTTCTCCCTGAAGGCCAACTATAAGAAAGTTGAGCAGATGATGGAAGATGGCATGGTGGCCGCTGCTTCCTCTGTGGGTTATGGCGGTCTGGCCGAGGCTCTCTTCAAGATGGGTCTGGGCAACCGCATCGGCTTCAAGATGATGAACAACATGACCACCCACGATATGTTTAAGCCCATGTACGGCTCCATCGTGCTGGAGATGGTCTCTGACGCCCCGGCTGGTGAGCTGCTGGGCGAGACCACCGCAGACTACACCTTCGAGTGCTGCGGCGACAAGCTGGATATGGCTCAGCTGCAGGAGATCTGGGAGAGCAAGCTCGAGCCCGTCTATCCCTACCGCAAGGCCGGCCCCGCCGTCGAGAAGATCAACGGCAGCCTGACCGCCCCCGCTGCGCCCAAGATCGGCGTGGCAAAGCCGAAGGTCATCATCCCGGTCTTCCCGGGCACCAACTGCGAGTACGACACCGCCCATGCCTTTGCCCGCGCCGGTGCGGACCCCGAGGTGCTGGTCATCCGCAACCTGACCCCCGCTGACGTCACCGCCAGCTGCGAGGCACTGGTCAAGGCCATCAACGAGAGCCAGATCGTCATGCTGCCCGGCGGCTTCTCCGGCGGCGACGAGCCGGACGGCAGCGCAAAGTTCATCGCCTCCTTCTTCCGCAATCCTGCGGTCACTGAGGCGGTCCGCGACCTGCTGCAGCACCGTGATGGTCTGATGCTGGGCATCTGCAACGGCTTCCAGGCCCTCATCAAGCTGGGTCTGGCCGCTTACGGCGACATCCGCCCCATCACGGCCTGCGACCCGACCCTGACCTTCAACACCATCGGCCGCCACCAGAGTATGCTGGTGCGCACCCGCATCGCCTCCACCGGCAGCCCCTGGCTGTCCAAGTGCAGCGTGGGCGACCAGCACACCGTGGCCATCAGCCATGGTGAGGGCCGCTTCGTGGCACCTCAGAGCGTGCTGGACACCCTCATCGCCAACGGCCAGATCGCGACCCAGTACGTTGATCAGGACGGCAGCCCCAGCATGGACATGAAGTACAACCCCAACGGCTCCGTCCTTGCCATCGAGGGCATCACCAGCCCGGATGGCCGTGTCTTCGGCAAGATGGGCCATTCGGAGCGCAGCGGCGAGTACCTGTACAAGAACGTCACCGGCGACAAGTATCAGCCTATTTTCGAGGGCGGCGTGGACTATTTCAAGATTTGATGGTAAAATAGGAGAAAACCTCTCCGTCACGCCTTCGGCGTGCCACTGCCCGGGTTGCGGCACCCAGCATCCGCAGCGCTTTGCTTGCGTCTTGCTGGCCGCGGCCCCAACAGCGACTCCCTGTTTCCGCCACTGGCGGCGGTCGTCGTTGTTGCTCCTAACGAGGGGAGGCTTTGGCATTTCGTAAAGCTTGCTCTCTTCGCCAGAGGCTCCCCTCGGTAGGGGAGCTGTCGAGCGGAGCGAGACTGAGAGGTTGAGGTTTCGTAAAACTTACCCAAGGAGGACATCCTAATGTCTCAGCATGACCGTTATATCAGCCCTTTTTCCACCCGTTATGCCTCCGATGAGATGCAGTACATCTTCTCGGACGACAACAAGTTCCGCACCTGGCGCCGCCTGTGGGTGGCGCTGGCCCGGGCCGAGATGAAGCAGGGCCTGACCAATATCACCCCCGAGATGGTGGCCGAGCTGGAAGCTCATGTGGACGACATCAACTATGAAGTCGCCATCGAGCGGGAGAAGCTGGTGCGCCACGACGTCATGAGCCATGTCTACGCCTACGGCCAGCAGTGTCCTAAGGCGGCAGGCATCATCCATCTGGGTGCCACCAGCTGCTATGTCGGCGACAACACCGACATCATCGTGATGCGTCAGGGCCTCGAGCTGGTGCGCAAGAAGCTCATCGGCGTGCTGGCAAAGCTGGCAAAGTTCGCCGAGGAGTATAAGGATATGCCCTGCATGGCCTACACCCACTGCCAGCCCGCCCAGCCTACCACCGTGGGCAAGCGCGCTACCCTGTGGGCCAACGAGCTGGTGATGGACCTCAACGAGATCGACCACCGTCTGGCTACCCTGCAGCTGCGCGGCGTCAAGGGTACCACCGGCACCCAGGCTTCCTTTATGGAGCTGTTTAAGGGCGACGCCGACAAGATCCGCGCCGTGGATGCTTCCATCGCTGAGGAGATGGGCTTCGACAGCGAGGCCGTCATCCCGGTGTCCGGCCAGACCTACAGCCGCAAGGTGGACGCCTTCATCCTCAACGCCCTGGCCGGCATCGGCCAGAGCTGCATGAAGTTTGCCACCGACCTGCGTCTGCTGGCCAACTTCAAGGAGATGGAAGAGCCGTTTGAGAAGAACCAGATCGGTTCCTCCGCCATGCCCTACAAGCGCAATCCCATGCGCTGCGAGCGCATCTGCGCTTTGAGCCGCTACCTGATGGTGGATGTGCTCAACCCCAGCTTCACCACCGGTACGCAGTGGTTCGAGCGTACGCTGGACGACAGCGCCAACAAGCGCGTTGCCATGGCTGAGGGCTTCCTCGCCACTGACGCCATCCTGAACATCATGCTCAACGTCACCGACGGCATCGTGGTCTACCCGAAGGTCGTGCGCAGCCGCCTGATGGCTGAGCTGCCCTTCATGGCCAGCGAGAACATCATGATGCAGGCCGTGGAGAAGGGCGGCAACCGTCAGGAGCTCCACGAGCGTCTGCGCCAGCACGCCATCGCCGCCGGCAAGCAGGTCAAGGAAGAGGGCCTGCCCAACGATATGGTGGACCGTATTGCTGCCGACCCTGCCTTTGGCCTGACCCGCGAGGAGATCGTGGCGGGCCTTGTGCCGGAGAACTTTGTGGGCCGTGCACCGCAGCAGGTGCAGGAGTTCATCGCCAATGTGCTCAAGCCCATCTTCGATGCTAACCCCGATGCCGTGGAGCAGCACGCATCTTTGAGTGTTTGATTTTAAATGCTCTCCGCTTACGCTCTGAGCATAAACAGCGGAAGTTACAGTTTGTTTTGCAAGAAGGAGAAGCCTGCGGGCTTCTCCTTCTTGCTTTTTCACGAAAAGGGCCGGAAAGAAAAACTCCTTCAGCTGCACTTCGTGCATCAGCCGTTCCCCTTTTTGTTACCTTTCGGTGACATCTTCCCCCGACCGGGGGAAGGCTTTCTCAAAGAGGGAGCCTCTGACGAAGAGGAAGAGTTTACCGTACGGCCAAAGCCTCCCTAATAAAGGAAGGTGGCATTGCGCAGCGATGACGGAAGGAGTTCTCTTGCGCAAATCATTTTATCATGTTACACTAAAACTCCAAACCTATGTAAAAGGAGAACCGCGTATGCGATTGGATAAATACTTAGCCGAGACGGCCCAGTGCACCCGCAGCGAGGCTAAGGCGCTGCTTTCCAAAGGGCGGGTGCAGGTGAACGGTGCTGTCTGCAAAAAAGGGGACACCCAGCTCAAAGAAAGTGACACTGTGGCTGTGGATGGCAGGGCGCTCAGCTATCAGCAGTTCGTGTACATCATGCTCAACAAGCCCGAGGGCGTGGTGAGCGCTTCCACCGACAAGCGTGACACCACCGTGGTCGATCTGGTGGGGGATGCCTATCCCCGGCGGCAGCTGTTCCCGGCGGGAAGGCTGGACAAGACCAGCACCGGCTTTGTGCTGCTGACCGATGACGGCACCTTTGCCCACGACATCCTTGCTCCAAAGCGGCACGTCTCCAAGACCTACACCGTGGTGCTGGACACCCCTCTGACCGAGCAGATGCGCACCGGCTTTGCGGCGGGCGTGACCCTTGCCGACGGCACAGCACTTTCGCCTGCGGAGGTCACAGCCCTTTCGGCCGACGGTCTGACCGTGCGGGTGGTGCTCAAGCAGGGCGTATACCACCAGATCAAGCGGATGTTCGGCGTGTACGGCGCAGGTGTGAACGGCCTGCACCGGGATGCCATCGGCGGCCTTGCACTCGACCCGGCCCTTGCACCGGGCCAGTGGCGGGAGCTTTCTGCCGAAGAAGTGTCAAAAATTTCCAGCTGACAGGGTCGGCTTTTCACCCGAATTTCAAAAAAGCAACACATTTTTTCGGTAGAATAGGGGGCAGAACCACGCAAAAAGGCACTTTTTTGGTTCAGAATGGCCCCTGAAGATAATATTCACAAGAAAAAACTATCTTTTTTGTTGAAATATGTTGCAAAAGTAAATTCTTTTGTGTAAAATATAAAATGTAATGCAGCTAAATTGTTAAAAATCACGACCGGCTGCCGCTGCGGTTTGCACAAACGAGGAAAAGGGGTATCCATTATGGCCAATAGAGTATTTCAAAGCGTGATCTACCAGATGAAAGACGCGATCAACCGGGTGGTCGGCGTGGTGGATGAGACCGGCGCTGTCATTTCCTGCT
>OLVY01001944.1_pt1 | contig 12118 bp, 5 predicted proteins | sample 1674261 | NCBI WGS metagenome assembly OLVY01 (sample SAMEA103958155, study PRJEB25191) | human gut metagenome | biome: human-associated habitat [ENVO:00009003]; feature: intestine environment [ENVO:2100002]; material: feces | place: Germany | collected 2013/2015
TTCGATGGTCCCGGCGTACTCCGTCATATTCCGGGCCGCCACGGTGATGTCCCGGCAGCGGCACTTCCCCGCCGCCAGCAGACGGCGGATGTCGGCAGCGGTCTGCTCCACCTCGGAATAGACAGTGGCGGCCTCCCGGAGCCGGATGGCGGTGCTGTCGCCCTCGTAGGGCAGATTCTCCCCGAAGAAATGGTGCTCCAAATGTCCAAGTGCTGACGGGTCCTCATTTGTTAAGGATAGTAGCTTTACGGGTTTCCCCTCAGAAGCGGCCAACCGCTCCAGCATGGACATGGTTTTCAGCGTGGGTTCAAAGATCTCCTCCCGCAGGGCAAAAGATAAGTGCAGGAAATGGAGGAATGACTTATGTTGCCCAGCATTTTTGGTGAAAATCTGTTTGATGAATTCTGGAACGATCCGTTTGATATGGACAGGATGCTGCCGCGCGGCCGCGATCCGCTCTATGGCAAGCACAGCAAGAACCTTATGAAGACTGACGTGCGGGAGACCGAGGGCTCGTATGAGCTGGATGTCGACCTGCCGGGCTTCAAGAAGGAAGAGGTCAATGTGGAGCTGAACAACGGCTATCTGACCATCGAGGCCGCCAAGAGCCTCGACAAGGACGATACCGACAAGGTCTGTCACGGTTCCCGGAATGATCAGGCAGAGACCTCCGACGATGGATAAAAGCCTCTCGATCACATTCAGGTTCGCGAACATGTAACCTTCAAGACCGGCTGCAACGCCAAACAGACCGATCAGGGATGTTACGATGATCGTTACAACACCGAGAACGCCTGTATCGATAAATAACATTGCCGGGTTAAACGCGAAGATATACGGTACGATGAACGCTGCGATCGCAAGACGGGATGCGTTTAATGCGGTCTTCATCGGGTTGGATTTCGCGATCGCAGATCCTGCGTAAGCCGCAAGAGCAACCGGCGGTGTGATATCTGCTACGATACCGAAGTAGAATACGAACATGTTGGCAGCGATCTTGTTGATTCCCATACCGTTTACGAGGATCGGTGCACATGTGGTAGCCATAATGATGTAGTTTGCAGTTGTCGGAACGCCCATACCAAGAACGATACAGGTTAACATAGTAAGGAATAATGCTACGATCACGCGGTCACCGGCAACGCCGACGATTGCGGAGATCAGGAGCTGTCCAAGACCGGTCATTGTTACGACACCGGCGATGATTCCGGCAACGCCGCAGGCAACAGCTACGGAAAGTGTATTCTTACCGCCTGCCTCCAACGCGTTGATGAATCTTGTCGGGTTCATTCTTGTTTCTTTATTCGGCATGCTGACAAGGATTGCAAGAGCGGTAGCGATGATCGCTGCACGGGACATCGTGTAGCCCATCATAACCATTGCAACAAGGGCAACTAACGGAATAAGAAGATAACCCTGGCGGACAAATAACGGTCCGAATTTCGGAAGCTCATCCTTCGGGATACCCTTTAAGCCAAGTCTCTTTGCCTCAAGATGTACGGTAATGAAGATACCTGTAAAGTAGAGGAGTGCCGGGAAGATCGCTCTCATCGCGATCTCGCCGTACTGAACGCCTACCATCTCAGCCATTAAGAATGCAGCGGCACCCATGATCGGCGGCATGATCTGTCCGCCTGTGGAGGAAGCTGCCTCAACGGCACCTGCGAATTCGCCCTGATAACCGGTCTTCTTCATTAACGGGATCGTTACGGAACCGGTCGTTACTGTATTACCAACGGAGCTTCCGGATACCATACCGCAGAGAGCAGAGGAGATAACCGCTACCTTTGCCGGTCCGCCTGTGGAAGCGCCTGCCAGAGAGTTTGCCAGCTGGATAAAGAATTCAGAAATACCGGTCGCCTCAAGGAAAGCGCCGAACAGGATAAACAGTGCGATATACGTGGAGCAGACACCGATCGGAGTACCGATAACACCACTCGTCGTATAGAACAGGTTGTAAACGATGGACTTTAAGACTACCGCGAAGGATCTGCCCTGTCCAAGTCCGTTATAAAACGCATAACCCACAAAGAATGTCGCCACACAGAGGATCGGAATACCTACAACGCGGCGGCATGTTTCTGCTAAAATCAGGATACCGATCACGCCAACGATAACCTCTGTCTGGCTGATTCGTGTCGCGTGGCCGATAATTGTTTTAAAGTTAAATACGAAGTAGAAGTAAGCACCGGCTCCGAGTACCATAAGGATAATATCGTAGATCGGAACGGAATTCTTTTTTGAGCTTCCCTTTTTCATCGGATATACCAGGAATGAAAGGATAATTACAAAACCGACAAACAGGGAACGTCTTACACGCTCATCCCAGTTTGCAAACAGGTTCATATAGAGCATTAAAACTGAAAACGCTGCCAGAAGGAAACGAATGACCTGCTTCGGGGTGCCTTCCCAGATTCGGGTATTCGATTCACGGTCGTACTTTTTCATGATGGCTTCGACATCTTCGGCGGTACCGGTCTCCACATCAGCCACCGGAGATGTGTTGACTTTCATGTTGTCTTTCTCTGCCATACCAATCCCTCCTTTATATTTCGTTTCCGGCGCTGCCCCTGTATACCCCCTATACAAACAGGCGCCGGATATGTCCGAAACTCTTTTAACGCTTAGAATCCTTTATGTTCACAGGAGAACTCTACTTTGCTGTTTCGTCCGCAGAGATCCCTCAAACTGATTTCTTTTCCGTGAAGTGTGAGTGTGTGGTCCGAGACCGTACCCACAATATATGAGAGATACGGCATTTCCTTGTCAAACCCGGAAACAACCATCTCCCCGTTTTCATCATACGTAAGCGTCTGCCCATCCTCGATCTCTGTCTGCACGCCCGCACCGAAATTATTGTAGATCGTGCGGATCACGTAGATCTTGTGGTCGCGGATCTCGTAAACGTCCGTCAACGGATACTTATTTACCGAGTGGATGAACGTTACAGAAAACTCATCCCCCTCTTTTACCCGGAAGCGGGCATATTCTGCGTTTGTGTCTCCGTTCCTCAGGACCAGATAGTCTCCGCTTCGTAAGGTATAGGCAAGAGTGGCAGCAATAATTGCCGTGATTATTGCTGCCACTGTAAAGAATCTTACTTTCCTGTTTTTCAAGGTAATTACTTGATTGCTCCTACTTCCTTGAAGTACTTCTCAGCACCCGGATGGAACGGAACAGAAATACCGGAAACCGCATATTCGAGATCAAGCTCTTCGCCCTTTGCATGTGTGGAAGCGATCTCATCTTTGTTATCGAAAATAGCCTTTGTGAGGTTATAAACTGTTTCTTCGGAAAGCTTCGGGGATGCGATCAGAGTAGCTTTGATAGCAACTGTCTGAACATCATCGTCAACGCCCTTATAGGAGCCGCCCGGGATTGCGTATGTTGTGTAGAACGGATGTGCATCCGCAAGCTTCTTCGCATGCTCGTCATCGATCTCAAGAAGGTTGATCGCGTTTGTTGTAGCGAGCTCTACGATCGCTGTTGTCGGTGCGCCTGCTGTACAGAAGAAAGCATCGATCTTGCCGTCTTTTAACGCATCTGCGGAATCACCGAATCCGAGGTTGTTGACCTGGATATCATCGAAGGAGATGTCATAAGCCTCGAGGATCTGACGTGCGTTGAACTCAACACCAGAGCCTGCGTCACCAACGGATACTCTCTTGCCCTTTAAGTCAGCGACAGATTTGATATCGCCGGAGGATACGATCTGGCAAACCTCAGCGTAGAGGGCTGCAACTGTTGTGAAATCTTTTGCTGCGCCTTCTTCTGCGAAGAGGTCAGTTCCGTTGTAAGCATAATCCATAACGTCGTTCTGTACCGTTGCGAGATCTGCTTCACCGTCATTTACAAGGTAGATATTTGCTTTGGAAGCACCAGTAGACTGAACGTTAATGTTCACTCCGATGTCTTTGCTGTTTAATACATTCGCGATTACACCACCGAATGCGTAATATGTACCGGTGGTTCCGCCAGTACCCATTGTTAACTTCTGGGCATCACCACTCGGGGCTGCTGCTGCGGCTGCTGTTGTTTCAGCTGCTGCCGCGGTAGTGTCGGCTGCTGCTGCGGCTGTGGTCTCTGCCGGTTTGCTGCCGCCGGAACAAGCGGTCAGTACCATTGCACAGGATAATGCGAGTGCCATTGCTACGGAAAATCTCTTTCTCATATCTTTCTACCTCCTTTTTCTGTTCCTTTGCACAATGTTTCAGCAAAGGAAGCTTACGAACATATTATACATCTCTATTGTTACTTTTGCAACAAATATTAGTAATTTTTGTAAACGTCTGAAATCTTTCAGCTATTTGTTGCTTTTCTCATAATTGCAGTTGTTCACTTCCGTGATGTAAAGTTTTGACGCACAATTGCTTGAAATTCAAAAATTGTATCAGCTATTTTACGTCTCTTTTATCAGTATATGCGTCATTTTTTCGCTAAATTCCTTGATCCTGTCTTCGATACCCGGAAGCTTCATGGCAGCACCGGCGTTGTTGGCTGTCTCCATCATGCAGAAATTGCCCGGGAGGTAGAAGGTCTTGTTCATATTGAGGGCTGTTACGAGCTGCCCAGCGAGAAGGTCACTGCCGGAATAGCCGGATACGATAATTCCGAACAGGGCTTTGTCGTAGAACCGCGTGGTCCGGAACAGGGCTGTCAGGCGGTTGATAAACGCCGTCATATTCGCGGACAGGGCATCGTTGTAGTTTGGACAGAGGAGCAGGATCGCGTCAGCCCACTTGACCGCCGGATAGATATTTTCCACCATGGCTCCGCCGTAGAAGCATTTTCCCTGCTCACCAAAGTGCAGGCACATCTGGTATGGACATCCCGAACAGTCCACGAGAGTGCCGTTTCGCAGGTTGATCTCCTGGATCCCGATCCGGTCATCCAGGCGCTCCTTTACTTTCTGCCAGATCGCCAGGGTATTGGAGGTCCTGTGGTTTGAGGCGTGAAGGACCAGAAGGTGCGATTCTTCTTTCGGCTGCCATGTTTCTTCCAGAATTTGATGTGCCAGGATCGCAGCGCTCTTTTTATAAGCGCCGAACCGGTCCGTGTTCATATTGGCAGCCTGGATCAGGTAGTTATCGAGGGAGGCGGTTCCTTCCACCAGCGGGCGGCCGACAAAGGCACATCCGGCGCGGTTTGCCGCCACCGCAAGCTCTCTTGCCGTCGCTTTCGTGTAGAATTCGCTCTCCGCGTCGATGATCATCCCAGCAGTCGCCCCCGCGAGGACCTGGTCACCGCCCCGCAGCCAGGCGAGAACTTCGTAGTAACCGCGGTTGATGCCATTTCTCCCAAGTGGAACTGCAAACAGGAGTCTGCGTCCACGATATTTGAAGGGATCCTGCTCCAAAATTTCCATATCTTCCACGATCTCGGCATCGATCCCGTCAAGGGCCGCCCTCAAAACCTCGTCCATACGCGACCGTTCTTCCTCCGGGCCTCGTTTTTGCGGATATAGAACTAACAATCTGTCACTCTCCATGATGTATCACTCTCCCTGATAAATCTGCTTCACTCAATATACATGATCACTGATATTTTTATAACAACGGCTTTCCATCCTCAACACGGCACATATAAAAATCCCGGCAGTTCTCCCCGACATACGGGAAACCTGCCGGGACAAATCAGATCAGCATTTTCTATATTCTAGCCTTCGCCGCAGAAACAACCTCTACACGATCTTCGCAAGATTTTCAGCCGCGAACACGATCCTCTCATACAAAGCATCCGACAGCGCCAGTGTCTCCGTCTCGAGACCATGTTCTGTATAGCGGTTCTTCACGCCCATGTAAACGCCGCCGAAGAACACGGAACCGCAGTGCCACTGCTTTCTGAGCGTCATCAGGATCGAGATCGCGCCGGATGAGAACGCCGGGGCAACGAACGGTTTGTAGCCGATGGCGCGCATGTGGAGGTTTGCAGTGACGGTGAGATTTGTCAGTTCTTTTGAGAGCTCATCGTTGTAGTTTTCGATGGAATCCGCGATAACGAGATCCTGTCCGTGCGGTCCGAAGGAACGGCCTTCCGTCAAAAACTGCTTAAACCTCGGATCACGTTTTGCATAATATGCAGCTCTCGCATTCATAACACCGAGGCCGAATCCCTGTATCTGCTCCGGGAGAAGCCCCATCCAGTCGTACTCTCCTGCCTCATTCTTGTTGCTCTCAAGGAACGCTGTCTTCGCAAGCGGGTCCACCGGATCGGAGACGGCGCAGAATAAGCCCTTAAAGTTCTTTTCTCTCGCCATCTTCGCGTAATGTCCGATGATCTTTGAGTTGTTCTCGAACTGGTACATGCGGACATCCTTGACACCGGAACCGACCGGCGGGATTCCCTTTGAGGCCACGAATACGAACACATCACAGTCAAAGAGGTGATCCTGGTCCACAACGTCCACCTCCGGCATCGCGTCATAGTCCCACGGATAGGCGATCTGGTTCTCCTCAAACTCCCAGCGGGCAGTCACCTTGTCGGAGATATCACAGATTCCGATGGAGGAGATCACATCTCCGCCGAGAAGATGGAGACCTGTTAAGAGCATGCTGCCCACATCGCCGATCGCCAGAACATGGACACGCTTTTTGCCCTCTTTCGGCTTATATGCCAGGATCTCCTCAAATTTCGGGTGGGACGCGTTTACCGCGCGGAGTGTTCCGGCATCGAGCTGCGCGAGGAGCTCCGCCGGGAGTTCCCTGATCTGTCCGTCGTATGCGGACGCATTTAATCTGTTTGTGTTTAACCAGCTGACATCCTCACACTCTGCGAAGAGCTCTGCCGGATGGTTTACGAGAAATGATGCGCGGCGGCTGCCCGGTTCTCCGGTAAAGAGCCAGGTGAGCGTTGTCCCTGCTGCCGGTTTCTCCGTTTTTTCATATGGCAGATCGCCGTGCGCGGACGCACAAAACATGTCTCCGATTTTATAATAAGTTACCATAATTTCATTCCCCCTGATTTCCATATTTTACTGCCATGCACCAAAGCCATTCATATCTGCTGACCTTACGGCTTTGATACATTTCAAACAGCGTTCAGCATTTTATCCCTTGATCAGAAACTCTTTCATCCTCCACAGCGTCTCCAGATCATTCTCCAGATATACTGACGCCGCCAGGTTCTCATCATACTCCATACAGCTTCCCTTATCCGGGCAGAGCGGCAGGATGACGGCCTCGGAGAGGCGTGAAAGGGTAAGGTTTTTCGCGTACATTTTCCGGTATTCCGCCTCAAGGACCTGGAAAAGATCCCTGGAATTCTCGATACAGCAGGCCGAGAACTCCACAAGCGCCTCCCGGCTGCAGCCGGAAAGTCTCGGCGTCGCGTAGGGCAGGATCATGTTGATGGACGGCTGAAGTCCCGCAACCTTCATCTCCTCACGGCGCACGGTATCGCCACCGATAAACGGATACAGTGTAGACTCCACGAACCACTGGCGCAGGTTCGGCATCGAGTAGATGCTCTCCACCGGCACCTTCAGGCACTGCATCAGGTCGCGGCCGTAGCCGGACAGGACGCCCACGACGACCTTCTTGATCGGGATCCCGTCTTCCCTGAACTGCGGAACGAGCACCTGGAGCCGGTTCGCCGTGTGGACGAGGTCATCCACCAGGATCACCGGCCGGTCGAAGGACTTGATGGTCTCGATCTGGCTTTTTAACGGTGAGTAGTACGGGAACGGCTCGATCGTAAAACTGTTCAGATCCGGCTCATAAACCTTATCGGTATGCAGCGTCTTCGTCACCGTATTCGGCACAACCTTTCCACGCAGGATCTTACCGAACGGAACGCACATGTTCTTTCCGAGTCTTCTCGGCACCAGCGGCTCTCTCGGAACATCGTTGAGCGCCGTGATCCGGTCCACAAGACGATGATACATGATGCCGGATGACAAGGACAGTACAAGATTTCCCGGATACAGCTTCGTCATAGCGATCTGAAGCTTTTTGTGGTTTTTCTCCACAGCATCCAGAACCGCCGGATTGCTGGCAAACGGCTCCTTGATCGTAGTATCCAGGTTATGCAGGAACATTAACGGCTCATGCATGTCGACCATGTAGATCGTCCGCTTGTCGTTCTCGTCCGCCATATGCGGACGGATAAAGCCCTGTCTCTCCAGCACGTACACAACCTCCTTTGTCGTCGTTCCGCGCTCCGCCACGAACAGTGCAAAGCTGTAATTCTTTTCCAGTTCCTTCGCGAGGACCTCCACAAGAAGCTGCTGCGGAGCATCCCGGATCACCTCGCTGTCTCCTGCGTTCTCCTCCCTCGCGTAAATTCCCGTGATAAGAAGGATCTCCCGGCTGCTCTTTCCCCTTACCAGATTCGCTAACTCCATGTCCTTTAAGACACCAAAGAGTTCGTCATTTCCGATCTCCCGGTAACTCACAAAGCCCGCCGGGCGCTCGCCTTCCACGGTATTTCTTAAAAGCAGCAGACGGTCATTTTCCACCTGGATCCTTGTCAGGATCGACTGGGCATCCGGATGTCCGTAGAGGACCGTATTTCCAAGCTCGTCAAGAATTCCTCTGTCTCTTCCCGACGCATTTTCGAACGCGATGGCTTTCGCCCTCAGAATCGGCTTGAATTCCGGTTCCCGCAGGTACATGCCCTTGTGGTAAATATATTCCTGAACGACCGGATCGATGAGGCTGGAAATATCGCGGTGGTTATCAATATTTTCACGGATCTTCGTGGAGCTGATATCCTCCAGCTCCTGCGGGAGCTCCAGCTGCACGACTTTTCCGGTGATCTGCTCGTAAACCTCCGTCGGGTGTGCCTCACCCGGGCGCCGGAAGACGATGTGGTTGAAGGAATGGATGGAATTCTCCTCCGGATCTTTCTTGTAGGAGCTCGCGTTGTGAATCACGTCGGACCCCACAACGATATAGAGTTCTTCTGTCGGGAACATCTCCCTCAGGCGGCGCAGATCCGCCGGATTCGCGATATTTACCGGCGTGTTGTCCGGGAATAAATGGACATAAAACTCATCCGCAATGGACATGTTTACGGTCTGGCGGCGCACCAGATGCGGCTGGGTCTTCTTCGACCAGGAAAACTCATCAATGGCAAGAAATACGGTAAAGCCGAGCTCCTGGATCTTCTTGGCGATCTCCTTGTGGGATAAGGTAAACGGGTCAAAGGTTCCCGGGAAAAACGCGATCTTCTCCCGCGTACTGGTCTCCACCAGACCGCCGAACAGCTGGTAGCGGGAGATAAAGCGGTCGATATGGGACAACGTCGCCGCGCGGTAGTAGAGGCTCAGCTCGCCGCCCTTATTCTCATTTAACAGGAACAGGAGTTTCTTTGCGCAAAGGGAAAACATCCTGCTCTTGTCCCGCTCCGCAAGAATCTGGGAACCGAAAATATGCTGCCCTATGACAAGCAGTGCCTCCTGGCGGACCTGCTCCCTGTAGTTTGCAAGGCAGCTTAAGATCAGGCCGAGAAGCTTCATGCGCCGCTCCTCCGATACCTCCTCCGGCTCCTGGAAACGGACCGTATATCTCGAGTAGCATTCCAGAAGGACTCCCAGCGTATCAAGAGCAACGGAGACGATCCGCTCGTTTCCGTTCGCCAGCAGGATGTGCAGTCGCTCGATCATGTCATCAAGCTGTTCCGGCGGCAGCCATAAGGCGAACTCGCCGAGGTATTCCGGAATGTATTTGGAGAACTCGTACTCTCCCACTTCCAGTCCCTTTAAGAGCTCCACCGCGATCTCGTTTCTCTGGTCTGTTGCCAGCAAATGGGCAAGACGCAGGAGCGCGCGGCCCGCGTCATGGCGGACACCGACCTGCTCGCTGACCTTAATAAGGTTCGAAAAGTGCGCGCAGATGTGGAGCAGGTGATCCCTCTTTCCGTGATCGACCTGATCCGCAAGAAGCTTGATATTTACGGACTTCAAGATCCACGGGGTCGCGGATTTTAAGTTTTCAAGGAAGATATCGCTGACCACATCGTGTCCATAGAGAACCTCCCGCTGGGCAGTGGTGTCCAGGCGCAGGTTCGTATAGATCCGGTACTGTAAAAACAGCAGCGTGATCGTTCTCGGATTGATCCGGTGCGCCGCGTCGCAGGCGATCTCGTAGCAGGCGCTTTCCGGCGGCACCGCCTGGGTCAGAACCTTTAAGACGCGTACGGCCGCGATCTGCACCTTCTCATCCGGGTCGTCCATATGGCTGATGGCAAAGCGGATCAGCTGCTCCAGACGGTCTCCTTTGCCGCAGAGGTCCAGCGGCAGGGAAAAAATGCAGTCCAGCAGGTAAAATACCGGGTCTCCCACCAGCCGGTGATGGCCGTCAAACCACTTCACGAACACGGTAAACAGCTCTTCCCGGACCTTCTCGGAGCTTCGCTCCATAGCGGATACCATGATAAATTTTAAGGAGTTCTGGATCCTGTGCTTCTGCTGGATCGTCAGGCGGTAGTCCGGACACACCAGCTGTCCAAGGTATTCCTCCCAGAGTGTCAGAGCCGTCTTGTCATCCGGGTCCGGCATGTTTTTCGGCAGCTCCTTCCGGTAACCGGCATTGAAATCTGCGAACATTTTTCCGATCAGTGCCGCCGCCTGTCTGCGGATATCGCCCTCACGGTTTAAGAGGAGCTCGTACAGGAAGCTGATGGTCTGCTCTTTCTGGCGGTGGTTCAGGTGGATCGAATATTCGTTGAACATGTTTAAGTAGGCGCGGACATTCTTCCAGTCTTTTTCGCTCCGGGCCGCCTCCAGGATGTTTCCGAACTGGCGCTCGGTGCCGAGGCGGTGCATGACATCGATGTTGTGCTCGATTCCCCAGAACACGTAGGAACGGACGATCTGTTTTCCGGACTGCAGAACGATATCCACCGGTTTTTCTGCCGGGTCCGGATTCCCTGTGAGGTCCACATCCACGCCTTTGTAGCGCATGTAACGCTCAAATTCGTAAAGGCGGGAGTAAACGACGCGGTAGCGGTTCCGTTTTGCCTCATCCACATTGTCGAGTTTTGAGAGGATGACGTCAAAGGAATCTTTTAAGGTGTAGATCTTCGTGATCTCCCGGCCGTCCTCACCGCGCATCTGTTTTACACGGAAGTCGGCGTAGATCAGCACCAGGGACTCCACGGAGATATTGTCCAGCTCCAGGTCCCAGGTGGAGTGGTTCGCGGCGATGTGGCCGATTCCTTCCATGTGGTAGGCGGTGAACCACTGGTTCGTGTAGTAATAGTGAAGGTACGGGACCCGCTCGTTTGGCTTGCAGCCGAATTTTCCGAGGTCATGTCCCGCCGCCGCGCCGGATGCCAGCGCCAGATCGATGGGCACGCCTGCCTTATAAAGGCCCTGGGCCACCGCCATCGCAACGTAGTGGACGCCTGCGATGTGTCCCAGTGTCTCGAACGGGGTCGCCTCACGGTTTAAGCGCATCATTTCATATACATACTGGTCGCGGAATTCGCGGATAAAGTGGGCATACTCTCCTGCCCGCTCGAAATTCGCGTACTCTTCTTCGGTTAGAAGCTGAAAATCATCGTAGGGATCGAACGGCATGACTTTCCGTTCTTCGTCAAAGAAATACTGGAGTACGTTTAAGAAATAGAGCGCTGACGGCGCATAGGGAGCCGCGGACGCAGAGAAATCCCCATCAGGGTACAGAATGTGGGTCGAATATTTATAGGTGAAGGAGAGCCAGCCTTCTTCCGGTTCATTTGCGAGTTTTTCCATATCTTCGCGGCAGAATTCCAGGATTTCTGCGCAGGAAAAGCGTCTTGTCACCGGGAATGCTTTCCCGAATATTACTTCCCAGTGGTCTTTATTGAAGAGCTGCTGCATGCTGCGGCGGCTGAGACCGATCTTTTTTAAGAATTCTTTATCCGACAGACGGTTTCCAAGCTCTGTCACAAGGTGGCGGATGTGTCTGTTATACATGGAAATACCTCCGTTTCGTGGGGTTTTGAGGACGGATCGTACAGAAATTCCGGTCCTGCTGCCGTAGGGACTCCCGTGCCAAGCCGGGAATATGAGCAGCTTTGAAGAACAGTTTTCTGGCTGCCTTCAATTATAAGAACAGTATAAACACTTCTTAAGGTGTTTTCAAGGAATTTTCTTACAGATTGTACGCAGTTAAATACATGTGTTTTGGCGCTG
>OLVY01001950.1_pt1 | contig 12093 bp, 15 predicted proteins | sample 1674261 | NCBI WGS metagenome assembly OLVY01 (sample SAMEA103958155, study PRJEB25191) | human gut metagenome | biome: human-associated habitat [ENVO:00009003]; feature: intestine environment [ENVO:2100002]; material: feces | place: Germany | collected 2013/2015
AAACATGGCTCTGATAACTACACTATTTCCTTTTTAATAGTATATGACGGCTTCACCTACATAAAATTCACCATTACAGACGTGATAAAAAATAAAGTTTCACTACGTGACGATGAATTTAGTGCTGTATGCAAAGAAATATTCACAGAAGATAGAAGCGGCACCGACAGTAGCAATGAAGAAAGTTCAAATTCACAAACAGAATAATTTCATGAGCGGACTTTGTTCCGCTCTTTTTGTTGTCAGTGTACATAAATGTGTACAAACTGATATGGCACGATTTGTGTATATGCACAAAGGTGATAAATTTGTCACTTTTCAATCTTTAGAGCCTTATACTTCTCGATTAAAGAAAGTTCTTACTTCTCTCGAAACAATATTTCAAGGAATAAGGCAAATCGACTTGTCAACTTTACAACCTTATTGGAAAAAGGACTTTTATTTCATCCCGAGGTATATTCTTGACAAAGATATCCCTAAACAGCTTACAGATGAGATTTTAGACTTTACGACAATCAACCAGCAGGAAAGGGTTGCGTTCTATGCGATATGTAAATATTTTCTCAGCCCATCCCACGATGATGACGAAAAAGAGAGCTTGTCACACTGGATGCGTTTCGTCTGGAATTTAATATCAGATAAAGACAGCGGGGGCGCTGATACAATTCGTAGCGTTTCAGCCATTCAACAAGCCGTTGCTCTAATTGATATGATTGAAAATCCACGAAGGGTTTACGGTGAACTTTATGAAAAATCCTCAGAATACCGACAAAAATTAAAAAACAATACAGTACTGGAGCATCGGTTTATTGAAGAAATTGAAAAAGTCATTCAGATTCTTCATCCTGACTGCAACGTTATGCTTCCCTCATGGGCAAAGGACTGGGAGCAGGCAATAATTGAAGCTGAGAAGTTCCGTCTGTTCAATGGATCTATTGGTGTGCTTTTCCACAATGAAGATGGCGAAATTGATTGGTCTCATTTTGAATTGAAATTCAAAAATGCTAAAGAATATTTTAAGACACCGGATAATCCAAACGCAATAAGCCGCATGGTTCCTTCTCTCTCAGACGAGGATATTTTATTCATTTTCAACAACTATTATCTACACTATAAGGATGATAATGTCAGTGAGATGTTAAGGCGACACCCCAGATGCTTTCATAAATTTCTCATGGGAAAAGCGAACTCCGATTCTTTAACTCATTTACAAACAGATATTACTTCTCTATGTAAGAAGACTTTGGATTTCTGGATTCATCCAAATTGGGTTGACAACAAGCACGTATTGTCTATTTATTCAACCAAAAGTGGATATTACGAATCCAATTCCTATTTTATAGATACGGATTATATTGAAAAACGATATGCGTTTTTGAGTAAAGCGCAGGCAAACGTGAATGATATTCAGCTCATTATTAACAAAGAATATTCTTATCCGTATAAAGGCCTCTATATAGATTTTACCTGCATTTATAAGGAAAGACATTATAAATTCAGATGGACTGGTGCAGATTGGATTGATATGTATGATAAAGATACAAATCTTTGGAGAGAGGGCCTCCATTCTAAGTTCAATGGTTATGATGTTGATTATCACTTCAATGATATACCAACATTTTGGGAAGAAATACGAAGATGTATAACGTGCTATATATCAAAACGGAGCAATAGCTAAAGAGTTTCGGTAAATGAACAAATATGCAGCTGTATTACAATTTTTCAGTAGAAAGGAATCAATTCTTATATAAACGTCATTTGATGGGGTCGGAGCAGTATTGGCGACGGCCGCAGCGGGTACAGTGCTCGCCTCGCCAGACGCTGTCAAACTGCTCACAGGCGGCATCTATCAAGGTCGGCTCATCGGTCAGGATTCCGGCCTCGAAATTGCGGCGGTTGCTGCTCTTCATACCTATTCCGGCTCCTGTCAGGTTGGCAGAGCCAATGTAGGCAGTTTCAAAGTCAAATATAATCATCTTGAAATGGACTCGCGGACATAGTATCCGCTCCAGTCCTGATTTTAGAATCGGGTATCGGTCAAAATCCTTACGGAAAGCCGGACCCGGTTCTTTTGCATGGATAAGTCTGACCTCTACACCTCGTTTGAGAAGTTTGGCAAGAATAGCAAGGAATGGCTCAGATGAATTGCCAGCTTTGACGTGAAGGTCTTTAATGTCGGCTGTACCAATCCATAGCGACTTCCTCACGGAAGCCATTCTTGCCACGACCTTATCATAATGGTCTTTGCCGGAAATAAATTCAACTGCCATACTGGAGCAAAGTTACTTATTTTTCGTGAGATAGAGGTAATAGTTGTAGTATGGGGACATCGCTATATCATCTTTTGCTTTTACCATCTTTGAATACTCGCCGATGAGTGTGGAAAGAAAGGTCCAAAATGATTTGCGATGATGCTTGTACTTGTAATGCGCCATTTCGTGAAGTATTACACCGTCAGTCCATTCCTGTTTGAATATAACGAGAAAAGGTTGTAAGGTAATGTGATTGTTGAACGTGCAATAGCCGAGAACATTCTTCCGAAGGCGCTTGACTGTAACGCCGGAGCCATGCAACCCCTTCGCAGGCAGTACAACTTTTGCAATCCGAAGTATGGTATCGCGCATAAGTTCCCTAAGCCATTTCTGTATCTTCTTGGTTTCAAAGTCAGTGGAGTCATGGTAAATCATATCCAGGATACCGTCGTGGTATTGAACAAGCAACTCGACGGCGTTCTTATCCTGAAACACGAATTGGTCGGGTATCTTCATCGTTGCCTCACATTCTATCGTGAACTTATCGACACAATGCCAGACCACTGACAAGTGCTTTGTAGTAAGCCGGAATCGAGGATTTATCTTAAATGTTGGTTCTTTCATACCTCCCATATTTTATCCATTATGTGTCTATAACCCTTAACTCCGTAATGTCCTATCTTCAATCCATAGAAACGAGTGCCGAGAGCTTTCTCCTTGTCTATATTCTCTATTGTGGAGGGATTGGGAACAGGAAACTCGAAGTCTGAGACAATCAGTACATCAGCCATCTCGTATGTTCCTTTCTGAAGAACGCGAATAGCCTCGGCAAGCATTTGTTCACCATCAGTGCCACCACTATAACTATGCTCCAAAAAATTGTCAATCATACGCCAATTTCGCGGTTTTGCAAGGTCAATAGACTTTGACCTGACAGAGAAGCTGATCAGATAGCAAGGGCGTTTCTGTTTCTTTGCCATCCTGAGCAACTGTTTGAGCAACGAGAAAGCAATCCTTTGAGGTTGTCCCGACATCGAACCACTGGTGTCGATGCTTACAATAATCGGTCCTTTTGTCAGTCGTGGGTCTTTGCGATGTTCCTCTATCTTTTTCGGTTTGTCTTTGCCGGGACTTGAAAACTGCTGAAGCTCCTTGGTTGCATATCTCTTAAAGAAGAGATCTTCCGGCATAGATAATTCCACTGGTAGGACACGTTCCAGATTGTCGCCTGACTCAACTCTGTCAATCTCTTCGACCGAGCTGTTTTTAGCCACGGTAGTAGGCATAAAGCGATATACTACCGTATCTTTCTCTTCTTTAGACGGATCCTTGTCACGACCGATCATATCCACAATTTCTCTCAGTTGCGGATAGCGATGGACATAGTTCTCCACCTTCTTTCCGTCTTCATAATCGCCTGTTCCTGCATCACGACAAAATTGTTCAAACCTCATTTTCGCACGATTCAACATCTGACGTTCTTTCCGGTCGAGCTTTGCCTTACAAGCATTCTCCCAATCACTGGTCAATGCCGAAAATACAGCGCCCTTGTCATCAGTCTTGAACTGCGCAGTGTATCCTGCCAGATTAACATCGTATTTAGAGTATCCTGCTTCAATGATGCTGCAAACCTCCGTCCACATCATACGCTTCTTTTCAATAGATGCTTCGTTGAACTTAGCGATCATGGCGAGTTCTTTCATTGCCTCAATCTGCATTACACGGAACTGTTCCAGTAATGCAGTGAAGAATGAAATCATGTCTTCTTTCAGGACCTCGACCCATGTTTCATCGGAGCCGTCAATCTGAGGATTATTGTCAATGACCTCCTGCATATAACCGGCGAGACAATCATCTGGCGGCATGGATGGAGGCATTTCTCCACATTCCATGTAGAAGTCAAAAGCCTCGCTGTATTCCTCCAGCTTGGCGTCAACGTCGGTATAGTCAATCATTTTATCAACATAACTACGTTATTGAGTTTGACCTCAATGGTCTTGATCTGTTCACTGACATCCTTCAGCATCTTGTTGACCAGTGCAAGATCATTGGGCGAAAGGAAGATGTTATCACAATCGGTCCAGTTTGATGATACCGACTTCTCCCATTCTTCAACACAAGTCCTGAATAGGTCCTGAATCAAATAGACACGCTGATATACAGGCAATGTCTGTAAAGACTCAGAACTTGTTGCTGATTGAGCAGCCTTCCTGCGGAAAGCGTATGGCGTACCATCTATTATCGCTCCGTTCTGACACCTCTGAATCTTTACCTTTATGAGATTTGAGGCGTTCTGTGATTTGGCATCAAATGGTCTTCCCGGGACAATGGTGTGAATGATAATTTTCTTGCGCTTACTGTCATAATATCTTACTCCATCGCGCGTCTGATTGGACAATGCGGCGTAATCCCATTTTGAGAAATAGGTGTCTCCAGCCGGATAATTCTCGACGAGGTAGTAGAAATAATCGTACTCGGCAAAATCATTCCCGTCTGTGTTTAATCGTGACGGGGTCGATTGCTGTGCGGTCTGTTGCTGCGGCGTCATAAGCTGGCGAATGGATTTATCAATCTTCGCCAACCCTTTCAGCGCCGTATCTGAGATACTTGACGTAAAAGCATTAAGCACATTGGGAATACACTCCACATCATTCCAGAAACTATGTATAAGCAATAGATAGTCTGAAAGATTTATCTCCATGCGCCCATTTAGAAAGGCCGAAGTCTGCATCAGCCTGTACGCTTTTCGCCAACGTCGATCAGAGATATAATATCGTAATTGGTTGCCGTCTTCTTTCTCCAGAGCAGCAAGACTCTTACGAATGTTTTTTATGGCACTGACAACCGAATCCTGAATGCCGACGGTCTTTGCTTCGTTCTGCCATGCGGAATATGTTGCATCGGTGATGTATAACGATTCCGACAATTCCGACATATCGACACCGGCGCCCTTTATCATTTTGAAGAAGGAGGTGTCACTCTCTATGCAGTTTGAAACCATCCGCACAAGGAAGCGGTCCCACAACGCTTCGAGACCCTCATCTTTAGCCGGAAGTTCGTTAGAGGCAGCAATAAGCACTTTCATTGGGGTGTGCATTATCTGTCCTCCATTATGGAAGATATGTTCGTTTATTACAGTCAGAAGCGTGTTCTGGATAGACGGGCCAGCTTTCCATATCTCATCGAGGAACACAACATCTACCTCCGGCAAATATCCTGCGGTCAGTCGTTCATAACGGTCATCATTCTTTAATCGGGATATTGAAATGGGACCAAATATTTCATCGGGGGTGCTGAATCGAGACATCAGGTAATCAAATGATTTGCCGTCTTTGAATACCATTTTCAAACGACTCGCTACCATACTTTTGGCTGTTCCGGGAGGACCGAGAAGAAACATATTTTCTCCAGCCACAGCACACAGCAGAGCCACGGCAATAATCTGTTCCTTTTCATAGACTCCCTGTGACATCCATTCGACAAGCTGACGAATGTGCTCTTTCGGAGTTGATGGGAATAGTGATTTAGTTCTGATTTTCTTTGCCATAATAAAAAAACGGGGCCAATAATGCTCATCGCAACGGCGAAGCCCTCGCGAGTGAGCCGAGAGCGCATGTCGGCGAAGCCGGTGCGCGGTGGCATCGCCACTCGGACTCACCGCAAAATTAGCTCCGTCATGTCGCAGATTTAGATACAGGTTATCCTTTTCTTATATTTTGATCAAAAAAATCATCGGATGCTTTCTTTAACTCTTTCAGCACAGGAAGCATATACTTGTGCTGAAGAGCAAAGCCTATTACGACTCCGATATTTGCTTTTATCAAGGCTGAATGAGGTGGCCCGATAAAGCAGGCTATGCCCCCCAATATGCCGAGGAGTATGGCGAATTTGAGTAGTGCCAACTGTTTCTGAATTACTTTATCCATTCTCCAGTTCCTTTCCAGCAGCAAGTATCGTGACTTTGACCTCGTCATCTTTCATACTTTCATCGGGATAGACTGCCCAAATGGCATAAACGCTTTCCGGCAATTCACTAATGATATCGGTCAGTGCAGTCATTTCTTGCATTACCAATGGCAGTTCCCCTTCCTTATTGAAATACAGAAAAATCGAAAGGCGTTCTATTTTATCGAGCTTAGATGAAGACAATGCTCTTTTAATGTCACCAATCGCTTCTGCGACACGCTCATTACCACACCGTGTTACTGACTTTAGGAGGAAATGCTTTGCGTCAGTTAGAGTGGTTTGCAAATCGTTAAAGTCATAGGCAATCATACCTTGTGTTACTATCGGCTGGAGGATTGCCTTTATGATGTCTGGGTACTCAGCGCAAGAGGCTTCGGACACCACGCTGTCATAACAATCAAAATCGGCATTGTCAAGCAAACCAAGGGTCAGGACTCCGGCATCATGGAATGTTTTGGCAATACTGTTCGCATGATCTTCGTTGTCTTTCGCCACAATGATTACCATCTTATCCTCATCGGTTGGGATACACTCAAAAGGTTCGGTTAATACTGTGGCGGACACGCAATCATATCTGTATGACTTTACAGTCTCTATTACTTCTTTAGTTGCCTCCCCAATACCAATTACGCGGAAACTGGTAGGAAGGCTCGTTAAAGCAGATTGTTCTAATAAAGATTCTTCATTCATCTTCATTCGGGTTTAAGTTTGATATTCCGATAATGCGTAAAGCAATTTCTCCTTGTACATCATCTGTGTGTCCACAAATCAAATGAGATTTTATACCACTTTTTACCATAACGGGAGACGTTGCTTTATAGAGTTTGTTATGTTCCTCTTCAGTCATTGGCTCGTGTTCGTCGGTATAAACCACAATAATTACGTCATGACAGTCCTGACAGAGGTCATCAAGTGTCGGGTAATAGTTTGAGAGTAAATCAATGACATAATCTACACGGGAGGTTTTGCCACAGACATGGCTCTCACGCCACTCTTCACGAACACTAACAGCATTCATTATCAAGGTTTCTATGAATTCCTTGGGAACACCAGTCGTGGCGATGAGATCGTCAATGAGATGCTGACGTTTATCGAGGCGTTTTAATTTCGCGATGCGGCGTTCCAATCGGTAGAAACGTTTACGTTTGCTACGGTTTTGATGCGTTTCGCCTAAATGGATTCTATCCCATACCTCTTGTGTAAAGGCAATACCATAAGGCATTTCTGACTTACCTTTGAGTTCGCGTATCACGCGCTTATCCCTGATGTAAGGCAAGTAAAGTTTGCGTTCAAACCTCTCCGCCATTTCGCCATACTTGGTATAATGCTCTTCACGAGGAGACCAGGCACTATGTTTGGTAAAGCCATAAAACGTCATACCCCAAAGAATCGCTCCGGCAAGTTCTTCATCTGTAAAAGGATTATTTTCAGGTCTGATTACCGTCTTGCCCACAATGTTTTTCCAATGGTCCCCCTCGACATTATTGGCAAGAAGGGGTAAGTTTCCGGGGTCAAACCAATGTTCTTTAGGGGGAATGTCGAAAGTAACTTCGTCACTGGTCCCTTCAAATTCTGTATTGCAGATAATATCAAATGCCTCCTTATAACCGGCGAGACATCTGATGGACCTATCGTTGCGATGAGTGTTTTGCAGGGCTTTTACTATGGCGTCAAAACCGACAGTTGTGAATAATTCTTTTACAGTCATAATCTGACATTTAATATGCAGTGATAGCAGATGGCTGACTATCACTGCATAGATTTGTTCGCAAAGTTAGAGTTTCTCTACTTTGAGTTCGTTGCCGTTCATGTACCCAACGGGAAAGTCCACGTTGTATTTCATCTTGAACTGACGCTGAATCTCTGCCTTTACTGTTGAATTTGAGAAAGGAAGAGTGCTTCCGTTGAAGGAGACCTCGGCTGTCATGCCGGCTTCGAGTCTCTTGCCTCCGCTAAGAAGGAGTCGTTTTGTTGTTACTTTGAAGAGTGCCATATCTGATATTTTAATGGTTACTCCGCAAAAGTATAACACCGGTGTATCAGATTTGGTGACACCTCAAATATTTTTTCAGTCTTCGTCGTAAAAGTCCTCTAAATCAAAACCATCTTCAAAATCTTCAGAATCAATATCCTCATCTGGATACATCATCTGCATAATTTCGCGCTCGTCATAACCGGTTATCTCCCTGCGTAAATTGACAATTTTCTTCTCAACACGATTACTTAGTTCCCGTGCATGATGACATTCTTCGGCTTTCTTGACAAAATAATTCGGGTCTTTATCGCCGGTGTATAGATGATCCTCGAAGTGAAACAAATGTTCATTTATTTCTTCGAGTTCCTCTTTTATTTCATCCAGATCGGATAAAGCATTATCCTCGTCAGATGCGTAGTTTTCTTGTATTTCGTCAAGACGAGAAAGTATAGCTTTCAGTCTAATTGTAAAAGATTCGTTCTGTCTCATATTTTATCTGATATATTCAAACGAATGATTAGAGTAATTTCAATGCGATGGCGGCACAAGCCTCAGCATCACAAAGCGCATGATGGTGGTTTTCCATATCATAACCACAGGCGGCTGCCGACAAGTGGAGCTGATGGCTCGGTATGTCAAGACAGCGACGGGAGGCAGCAAGGGTGCAATGAAATTCGTAACCCGGATATTCCATGTCATATTCCTCAAATACCGCTTTTAAGCAGCTCTCGTCAAATGGGCGATTATGCGCTACAAGAGGCAAACCTTTGATTTTGTCTGCCACCTGAGCCCATACTTCCGGGAATGTCGGTTGCCCGTCGGTGTCACGACGTGTAAGACCATGCACCTCAGTAGTCCAATATGTATAGTAATTAGGGGCAGGTTGAATAAGGCTATAAAATTTGTCAACAATCTCGCCACCTCGGACAATCACAATACCGACGCTGCACACACTTGAGCGTCGGCCATTAGCTGTCTCAAAGTCTATTGCTACAAAATCTTGCATTGTTAATCGTTTTTATAGAGTTCGTACATGTCTGAAAACCAGCCTTTCATAGTCTTGCGAAGAGAAGCCGGACTTACGACCTCTATCATAGACCCGACATGGAGTAACTTCATTATGAAGTCATATGTCGGCGATAGATACAGCTCAAAATCAGCATATTCGCCATAGTCCTCGATCAGTCGCTGACTGTGATGTAGCGGTAGCGATTTCAGATAATATTTATGGTCTTCGTTGGCACGAATAACTATTCTCTCAGGTTTGACATCGTATCCGATGACTACGCCAAATTTGGTCGAGAAATACTCTGTGGCATCAAAATCCTTTGGCAACTTGAAGAGCGTTGATGTCGGTTCTACGCTCTCCAGACGGTCAAGGGCGTAAATCTTTATCTCGTCACGGTTGTTGTGACCGAGCACATACCAACGATTCTCAAACAGTTTTACACAGTATGGCTCTATCGGAAAGGTGTAACCATGCGACTTTTTGAAAGGTCGGTATGTGATATTTATGACCCGGTTCTCTTTCATCGCCTCCAATATTGTGGTCAGATGGTCACGCCCGGAAGGAATCTCATCAACCAATATACGTCCTTTCAAGGATAGATTCTCTCCGATGGCGTTGCCGACGGCAAAAGAATCGAGCATCCACTTTTTGAGCTTGTCCTCGTCAATATCCTCTGGATTTGAGATATAATAAAGATAACCGCCAACCTTCTGACAGTCTATCATAATACCGAACTGCTCGTAGATTGCATCGCGCCAACGGTTGAACGTGGCACGGTGGAGTTCATGTCCGTCACTGAAATCTTTGTTTCGCGACCATCGGTCGGAAAGATCCTTGTGTGAAATCTTCCCGGCACGGCGGATTGTATCAATCAGCCAAGTGTATTTCTGCAGTTGGTTCATATTCTTTTAATATATTACTATGATTCAAACAATTTAAGAGATTCGTAAAGATACTCTACCATTTCATCATTATTAGAACCTTGACGCCAAAACGCATTGGGATGATACGTTTTAATGACCTTTACATCGTAATTTTCAACAGAGTATAGTTTTCTCCACTTCCCTTCATCAAAGTCTTTATGATGACAATAGTTTAAATCTTTAAATAAATATTCATCACTGATATCAGCACCCAGGACAATTATAATATCTGGTTTAAAGCTGTCGAGAATGTTTTTTATTGGACTAAAAATAGACTTTACACCTTCTATCATTCGCCAATAATCTTCCTTGTCTATTGACTCCCAATAACCCTCTTTTTCCAATGTTTTGGGTAGTTCTAATAAATTAGCATTACCATATCCAATTTCGTATATAGACTTTTGTTCCGATATGGATAAACTCCTAAGGTCAGAAGTTGATCTTAATCTTTGGTCTTTAAAAAACAGCTGCATTTTACAAAGGAATTCCCAAAATGGACCCTTATTATAACTCCATTCCTTGAGAATCCTTTCAGGGGTGACGACATTGTCATTTTTACTAAATAATAGCGAGTAATCATTAGAGTTATACGCCATTATCAAATCCTCGGGTTTAGTACCCCAATAATAAGTATCAATTCCGATATAAAAAACTGATGGCTTACTATTTCCATATTCGGCAAAAGAATATGGGATAAAAGGTGCCCACGGATACTTTGACCTTATTATTGAATCGTAATTATTCTTAGTGTACTCTTTTAAAAGAGGAATAAATATTTCGTTTCTTTTATTCATAAGTGTGTCTAATTGTATTTTTGTAGTTGGTTCATATCTGTTTGAGTTTAACGCTGCAAATTTAATCACATCCTGTCACATTTTGTGATACAGGATTGGGTATAATCATGAATCGAAGTCAAAATTTCTTCATTTGTCACGGTCTGTTAAATCCATGCGCCATATAGTTCCTCGGGGTCATCATCCGGACGGTCATTCTCCAGTGTCGTTCTACGAGCTTCCGCCAACTCTTCTTCTGTCGGTGGAGGCAGTTCTACCATAAAGACATTGCATGGACGCTGCTTAATCCCGGCTTTATGGCGGAGCCAAAGATTTTCCATCAGGAGTGCGACTCCATCGGGAGATTGTATTGATTTCATAATATCACAGTTTTTATATTTACACATTCATAGAACCCTCAGGCTTTGACCAGTCCAACTTTGTTACTTGTCGATCAATCCAAATCACGCCGAGATTTTTCTCTTGACGGGGTTCTATTGTAGCTAATAGTAAAGGAATTATATATGGGATTCTTTCCTTGATATTATCCCATGTCCCGTCGAGGTAACAACTTGCGACGTAATCCATGCGGAGATAAAGCCTTACTTGAGTCTTATCCTTATGATAATACATGGCAAATTCATTTCTCCAACCATATTCTTCAAGAATAGTTGCTGCTTCAGTAATAAGGTTTTCGCATTTGCGACTTTTTGAATGGGCAAAATTACCTATGAATTCGACTGGCTCTTTCATTTCCTGAGGTTCAAATTCGTTTTCTGCTTCATCAAAAATACTCCCGATTGTTGTGAAATTCATGACGCTTTGAAATTAAAGATTGGACGAATGATGGTGTCTATGCTGACTGTTTCACCGATGTTGGCAATGATTTCCTCTGCCGGTTTATAGACCATCGGCGACTCGTCGCGAGTGAAGTCGTTGACGGACTCCGAATAGATGCCCTGCATGGATGCCTCGAAGTCCTCCATTGTGATTTTCTCGTAGGCCTGAGTTCGGCTCAAAACTCGTCCAGCCCCGTGAGGTGCTGAGTAGTTCCAGTCCGGATTACCCTTTCCGGTGCAGAGCAACGAACCATCGCGCATATTCAAAGGAATAATACAACGCTCCCCTTCGGCAGCCGATATAGAACCTTTGCGGATAATATTCTCATCGCTGATATAGTTGTGAACCGATTCAA
>OLVY01001958.1_pt1 | contig 12067 bp, 5 predicted proteins | sample 1674261 | NCBI WGS metagenome assembly OLVY01 (sample SAMEA103958155, study PRJEB25191) | human gut metagenome | biome: human-associated habitat [ENVO:00009003]; feature: intestine environment [ENVO:2100002]; material: feces | place: Germany | collected 2013/2015
CCTTGCGGCCGAACGCCATGCCCGCGCCATGACGAGGGCCTGCGAGAAGGATCCCGAGGGGATTTCCGAGCGTGAAGCCCGCGAGCGCGCGCTCTGCCCCGCCGTCACCGCAAGGCTCACGGGCACGTACCACGCCATTCCCTGGGATGCCCGTCACGACGGCCATCTGGCCTCGCGTGAAGTCTCGCGTGCCGCAGGACTCGTGCGATGGGCCCATGCGCTCACGTCCGAGCGTTCTTCGCGCGTGCATCTGGCCGTCGGCCGTTCGCTTCTCTTCGGACGAGGCGCTGCCGACGTCTGGAAGCACCGTCGTCCGCTCGTCTTCATCGACCGCATCAACGCCTACACAGTGAAGCTCGTCACCGACTGCTGGACCGCCGATCCGCAGACTGCCGTCGTCTATGCGGGCGACAGCGTCCCCGCGACGAATCCGTTCGACGCGTGGGAGATTCCGCTCGTCGTCGATACGCGCGGCTTTCTGCGTGCGCTCCTTGCCGTCGACAAGACGCCCTGTCTGATCGAACCCCGCCTCGGCGGCTTTACGGTGACCTGCGCCACGGGCCGCGTCGACCCGAAGGGCTTTCGCGACGGCGAGAAGCTCGCCCCCTGGATGAAGACTCTTGCCGAAATCGGTCTCATCAACGCCTATGACGAGGCCGCAAGGGCGGGCAATGTTCCCGCCTTCACGGGTGCCGAAGCCTGCGTCTGGGCCGAGCGCTTCAAGTCGCTCCTCTCCGTGACGCTTGCGCTCGACAACTCCGCCCGCCGCGGGCTTGAAGTCGACGAAAAGGCACTCGAAGCCGCCGCACGCCAACGCGAGAACTACGTGGCCGTGAGAAACGAAATGACCTCGATTCTCGAAAAGCTCGCCGACGGCGCACGCGAACTCCGTGAGGCCGAGCTTGCCCAAAGGGCCGAACGCAGGGCAAAGCAGCGCGAAGAACGCAAGGCCCAAAGGGCCGCCCGTCTCGCCCGACGTGAGGAGAACGCCTGATGCGCCCGCTTTCCTTTCTTCTTGCGGGCGCGGCGATGTTCGTCGCGGCCCTCACGGTGAATGCCGCCACGGTCTGTCAGGGCAAGATCCTCAATCCCGTGACCGACGTCTGCTGGAGCTGCGTCTTTCCCGTGAAGATCGGCGGCAAGGCCTCGCTCACCACCTCGGTTCTGCCCGACCCCGACACGGGTGCGGGCGGACCGTTCTGCTCCTGTGGCAAAGGCCTCAACCTGAGGGCCGGCGTCACGTTCAGCTTCTGGGAGCCCCTTCGTACGGCGGAGATCGTTCGTCATGCGGGGTGTCTTCCCTCGATGGGCGGCGTGAACATGGGCGACATGGGGCTTCGCATCTCAGACCACGTGAAGGTGCATTCGCACGAGCCCGACGGATCGATGAAGCGGCACACGGACTTTCGTCAGGTGCACTGGTATGCGACGCCCTGGCTCTTCATTCTCGAGGCGCTCCTTGACGACGGGTGTCTGGACCAGCAGACGTTCGACCTCGCCTACATGTCCGAACTTGATCCCCTATGGGACGACACGCTCTCGAGCTTCATCCTGAACCCGGACGCCGCGCTCTTTGCGAATCCGATCGCCCAGGGCGCGTGCGCCGCCGACTGCACGTCCGCCTCTTCGGGCCTTCCCCAGAACTCCCTCTACTGGTGCTCGGGCTGTCAGGGGAACGTCTTTCCGCTCACGGGCTGGAGCGCTTCGCTCACCTCCCACACGGCCGTCTGGCAGCTGATGACCCACCGCTTTGCGATGAAGCTCTCGCGCGAGGGGCTGCTTCTTGCCGCCCACGGCTCGAAGGGGCTCTGCGAGTCCTTCTACGAGCCCCTGATGCGAAAGGACGTCTGGCGCACCCAGCTCGTCTGGCCTGCGCACTCGGGAAAGAACACCGACGGCTCCTGTTGCAGCCCGCTCGGGCGCACCACCGTCGTCTCGGGCTCGGGAAAGAGCTGGAGTCCCGGCGGCGAGGACGGCGTGGTACTCGTCTGGCGACGCCGCGACTGCTGCTCGATGTCCGCCAAATGGGGCGGATGAGCCCGACAACACCCTGCATTCAAGTCCTTTGCGGGTATTCATAAACCCAAAACCCACAGAAAGACAATGGAGATTCTCATGAAGCACGAATCCAACGACACGCCGCCCTTTGCGCCCGACGAACCCATCAGCCGGAGCCTTTTCGTGAGGCCCAACCTCATCGAGCGCCTCTGCGCCTCGGCGCTTCGCCTCTGCCTGCTCGTCTGCATTCCGGCCGCCGCATCGGTCTTCCTGATCAGCCTTGCCGACTCGGCCGAAGCCGCCTGCACGTCCGAACCTTCTCAGCACTACGAGGTGACGACGCTCATTGCCGACCATCCCGTGCAGACCTCGTCGGACCCCGACTTCGAGGAGATCCTCAAGGCCAACGCCCGCATTGCCGTGGAGTCGGGTGAATGGTCCCGCCGTGTGAAGCGAAAGGAAGAGACGCTCATTCAATGGATGCGGTCCCCGGTCTTTCCCGAATTCCGTCCGATGGCCGTCAAGACCACGCTCATTCGCAGACCCACGGGTCTTTCGGTTGAGGACATCAGGCGCGCCGAGCTCTTCAACGACGTGAGCCGCCTCCTTCTCTTCTTCGACTCCCGTTCGGGCGGCCAGGTCAACTTCGCGATGAGGATGCTCTCCACCGCCTCCTTCGCCATTCGTCCCGTCGTGGCGGCGGGCAGCGTTGCGTTCGCTCAGGAAAAGCTCGGCACGCGCGTATGGGCAGACCAGGGCTCGGTCCTCACGCGCCGTCTCGGTCTCAATCACTGGCCCGCCCTCGTGAAACTCACGCCGTCGGAAATCTCCGTCTGGACCCCTGCGCTCAATGCCGACGGGATTCCGGATTCGCCCGTCCCCGCCGGCCTTGCTTCGAAGGAGTCGATCGACCTCTCCGCACCCGCCGTGCGCCCCGCTGCATCGAAAACCCTCCATTAATAGGAAAGCCGTCATGAATTTTGTGTCCACGTTCGGCGCTGCCGCCCTGTCCTGCCTTCTGCTCCCCGCCGCCTTCGCTTCGGCCCCCGCAGGCTCCGCTCTCGAATCCTCGTCCGCCGCGATTGCGCCCGAGGTCCGTGAAGTGGAGAAGGCCCCGTCTTCTGAGCTCGCCGCCGCGCCTGCCGCTTCTTCTCAGGAAGCCTCTTCGGACTCGCAGTCAGACACCTCGAACACTTGGCGACCCCGCATCACGATTCTGCTCGACACGGGGATGACGTCCTCGCTCGTTGAGACGGCGGCCGAGGAACTCAAGCTCGTGGGTGACGCTGCGGACGTCGAGGTCCTCGTTCGAGGTCTCCCCGTGACGCGCACCCCGACGGGTTACCGGACCGACTTCGAAGCAACGTCCGAACGTCTTGCGCCGCTCGTTGACGCAGGCTTCGGAGCCGCGATCCATCCTGAACGCTTCGCCTTCCTTCTGGCCCTTGCCGAAGAGGGTCTAGAGGCGGGCGGCAGGCTCGATGCGAGGACCGAAGAGGTTTACGAAGTGATGACCGCTGCGCCCACCGCACCCGCCGTTCTCCTCACGATCGGCCGCAGCGTCTATGCGGTCTCGGGCACGGCCTCCATCGTCTCGGCCCTTTCTCAGTGGCGTCGCACGCTCGCCGACGCCGTCATGGACGAATCGGACCGCACCCGCATCGCCGCCCTTCAAACCGTACTCGACGGAACGCCGCTCGGCCGAATCGCGCCCTGAACACCCAAAACCGCCCCCTGAAACCCAATCTCTACACCTCTTTGAGAGCCATGACCCGTACAGTTCCCGTTCGATGTCTCATTTCACTCATGACGTTCGCGCTCGGTCTCTCCATTGCCCTGCCCTCGCACGCCGTGACGGTTGCCGAGGCCGTTGCCGCTGCGCGCAACACTCAGCTTCCCGACATCGACGGGATCATGGCGAACCACGACGGTGTGCTTGATGCCGTGGGCGGCGGGTCGACCGAAGGTCTCGACGACGTCAAGAACCTCTGGGCCGACGGCAAGGGCACGCTCACGGGTTCGGCCGAAGCCACCGTGATCGAGTGTCGCGGCAAGACCGACACGACCTGTCGCGCCATTCAGGTGCTCGACAAGGGCTTTCCGGAGCGTCCCGTCATCGGCGAGGACGTGCTCGCGGGCCGCGACGAGATCGTCAACAATCCGACCGTAACGCCGGACGACAACGACACCTGCAAGGACGTGACCATCGAAGCCGACCCCGTCGAGGTGACGAAGACCTGTCGAGCGGGCGGCTGGTGGAACGAGAAGGCCTGCCGCATCGGCCCCGTCGAGATCGGCAAGGTCACGGCAAAGTTCTTTGCATGCGCCGAAGGCGAAGGCACGTCCTCCGAGCGCTCCTGCCTCACGACCGTCTCAGGAAAGCCCGCATCCTCCGTCTGGACCGAGCGATGCTTCTTCGGCAAGGAATCCTCCGCCGCCTCCGGTACCGTCACCGAAGAGACCTCGGCCGTCGCACGCGCGATCTTCTCGGGCGTGTGCACCTCCACCGACGCCACGACCGAAACGGTCAAGTGCAGTGAAGTCCTCGAGTCGAACAACGACCACGGCTGCGTCCTGGGCGACAAGACCACCGCACGCGTCAACGGTGAATACAGTCTCAGCCACGACCCCTGTTCCGACGGCGACGTCCTCATCGGCCAGCACACCTGCGGCAACTCCTCCTATCTGGCCATCCAGGTGAAGGGGTTCAAGTCCACGCGAATCTCGCTCGGCTACACCCTCCGAAACATCGCCCACCGTACGAACAGCAGCTGCAAGGCCGACTACGAATGGACGAAGCGTGAATGCTCCGGCCCCACCTGCACGGCAAAGCTCGGAGCCCGCGTCTATTACAACGGTTACATGACGGGCTCCATGAGGCTCACCCTCACCTACGTGAACGAGTCCTACTACATCAAGGAAGAATGGGTCGACCACTGCGCCTCGATTCGCCCCAGGACGGCTGCGACTGCGGAGGGCTCCTGACATGCGCCGCCTCTTTTCGCTCCTCCCTCTTCTTCTCCCGCTGCCGAACCTCGTTCAGGCGGCTGATCCCGTCTGCACGCTCGAGAACCGCGTCTGCGCCGAGAACAACAATTCCGGGAAATGCATTCGCTACGAGAACACCTTTACCTGCGTGACGGTCAATCCCGCGGGCTCTCGCTGCACGGTCGACGCCAATCCGACGCTCACTGATTGCACGCTCTCCGCGCCCGTCTGTTCAGCCGAGTCCGGCGGCATTTGCCTCGAGACCACGACCGACTTTGTCTGCAAGTCCGAACCCTCGGGCGAAGGCATCCGCATCGACGACACCTCCGTCACAGTCTCCTACTCGAAGGAAACCAAGGGCGAAATCCCTGCCGGCTGCATCATCGGGGCCGAAGTCTGCCTCGACGACGACGCGCGCGACATCGAGGTCGAAAACTGGGAGGGACACTTCGTCTCCGCCAATCCCGTCTGCTGGGTGACCGAACGCACGATCCTCTGTCCCTCCGTCGACGGCGCGGCCTCCTGCCAGAAGCTCGAGCTCGCGGGCTGCCAAAAGCTCACCGACCCCGTCTGCGAAACCGAGGAACACGGCGTGTGCGTGCGCTGGTCCTCGACCTATCGCTGCACGCGTGACGAAATCATCGGCGACGACATCATCACCGACGACGTCGTGACGACGCCCGGCGACGTGACCGAGGACGACTCGGCCTGCCGGAAGGAGCTCGAGGATGCGGCCGCCCGGGGCGAAAACTGCACCGTCAATTCCAAGGTCTGCGTGAAGACCGACCCCACGGGCGTCCTCCCTTGTCTCGAATACCGCACGACCATGACCTGCACATCGTCGTCGACCGACACCTGCGGCCCCCTGAAAAACCTTTCGGGTTCGGGCGACTGCATGCTTGCGGCCAAGCCTGAATGTACCCTCACGGACGCCGACGGCAACTGTCGCCGAACCGAGTCGACTTATGTCTGTACGGAGTCCGTCACTTCCGAAACCGTCTCACCCGCCACCTTCCTCAAGGCCATGACGGTCACGAACTGGCGCGAGAGCGACGACTGTCTCCTTGACGACGGCTCCGTCATGACTGCTTCCCTTTCGCTCCTCTCGCGCGCGAGCACCACCGACAATTCGTCGGGTTGCATACTGGCGTCGCGCACCTGCATCGAGGGCGAGGGCCTGCGCTTTGTTGAAGGCCGTCCCGCCTACCGCGCCTGCTGGGCATGGGAGGAGAAGTGGACCTGCAGGGCCGAAGGCAACGAATGTCTCGAGTACGAGAAGGACCCGTCCTGCAAGCTCGTCTCCGAAACCTGCTCCGACGGCAGCACCGACTGTCCCCGACCCTCACGCGTCTACTCGTGCACGCGTCCCGGCCTCTCCGCCTCCGTGGGCCAGATCTGCGACGGTCAGATCTGCGTGGGCGACCAGTGCCAGGACGTGGGCGACACGGCCGACGGCGACTTCATCGACGCAATCCTTCAGCTTGAGATCGGACGGCAGCTCTCCGTCTACGGCGACACCAACGTCAACGAATTCTTCGGCGGCACGGTCTCCACCTGCCGCGACCGCATGGCGGCCGAGACCTGCTGCCGCGCCAACGCTGCCCCCAACACCTCGAACGCCGCCTTCGGCCAGTACCTCCTCTTCGGCGTTGCCGCAGGCGTCGAATTCGTCAAGTGGATCGGCTCGCCCTACGTCTACGACCTCCTCTCCTGGTCGGACAAGACCTCGTGGCTCCTCAACAAGATCTACGGCTCGTCGGGCACGGGTGCCTACTCCCCCACGTTCTCCTTCTGGGGTGCAACCGCCCAGTACTCCGAGTCCGCAGGCTGGACCTTCAACTTCTCTTCCACGGGCTTCGTCTCCGCCATGGCCAGCCAGTTCTGGAACAAGTACCAGAGCTGCCGCGCAACGGACCAGCGCACCGCACTCGCCAAGACCCAGCGACTCTGCCACTACGTGGGCACCACCTGCGAGAAGAAGGTGACGGGGCTCGGCTGCGTCGAAACCGCCGAAAAGCACGTCTGCTTCAACTCCCGCCTTGCCCGCATTCTCAATGAGCAGGGCCGCCCGCAGCTCGGACGCGACTTCGGCAACCCGATCAAGCCCGACGCCCGCGGCTTCACGATCGACGAATTCGCAAAGCTCGACTTCTCGAAGATGGACCTCTCCGAATTCATCGCCGACATCGTCAAGGAAGTCACGGCCCGAGGAAACATTTCCGCCGAGGCCGCAGCCGCACGCGCCAGGGAACGCATCGAGGCCATGGTCAAGGGGGAACTCGCCACTACGGCCAAGCTCCCCGGCGCTTCCGACACCGTCGCCTCCAAAGACCAGCCCACGAAACCCGACGGTACGGGCGGCCCCTCCACCCCGAGCTCGAAGTGAACCTCTCGTCCATTCAAACACCGACCATGAAGATCAACATCATCACCGGAATGATCCTCGCCGCGCTCAGCCCGCTCCTTTTTCCAGGCACCTTTGCTGACGCATTCGCAGGACCTCTTCCGTCCACAGGCGGCCATCCGCTCGATTCATCCCTTTCGAATGCGCAGGGCGAATTCGCGTCTTACGCCCCCGCTCGTCCTCACGATGCACCCGACGTTCGTCATCCGTCCACCTGGTGGGACGAGGACGTCTGGGCGGATCCCGATCGTCCCTTCCTCTATTACGGCGACAACGAGGTGCCCGACATGCGTCCCGGCTCTACCGTCGAGCCGCCCGAACCCCAGTCTGTCGTTAAGCCCGATGAAAAGCCCTTCGACCCCGAGGACTTCACCGCCTTCAAGACCGTCGAGGATCTTCGAGCCGAACGCGAACGCCGCCTCAACACGGCCATCATGAATCCGTCGCCCGCCAACATGCAGTCCTATCAGGCGATCAACGCGCACCTTCTCGCGCTTTCCGCCCGCTTTGCGCAGGCCTGGCAGCTCGGCCGAATGCTGAACCCCGGTTACGACTGGACCACGACCGCACCGTCCGCGAACTTCGCCACCGTCGAGCTCGGTGCCATGAAGCGCGACAAGTCGCATGCGCTCGTCAAGTCCCTTCAGGGCGACGCCGGCCTTCTCTTCATCGGCAAAAAGGGCGATCCCCTCACGCAGGTCGCCGCAGGACCCGTTCGTGCATTCGCCAACACCTGGGGACTCGAACTCCTCGCCGTTGCCGACGGCATCGACGCCCCCGCCGCAGGGACCAGCATTCCCGGTTTCGAAGGGTTCGCCCTCGTGCAGCCCGACGCAGGCCGCGCGAAGAAGCTCGGCGTCAACACCCTGCCCGCCGTCATTCTCGTGCCCAACCCCAAGGCCATGTCACGACCCGACTTCGCACTCCTGCGCGGAGGACTTGCCGGTCGCGACGGCATGCTCATCGCCGCAGGCGCGGTTTCGGGCGAGGAACTCTCGCGCCGCCTCGTCTTCATCCTCTCGAACCCTTCGGGCTTTGAAGACACGCCACACATCAGGGGCCGCGCCGCGCCCACTGGCTCTCTGCTCCTGCCACCCGATCCTGCGCTCAGGATGCCGCCCGCCCAAACTGCCGATACTCCGCCCGTCGTGATCCCTCACGCCGGTGCCGCGCTCAACCCGAAACCCGTTCGCTGATGCCGTACGCCGACCAGCACATTGATTGACGAAAAATCTCCAACCAAGAAACTCAGCCCATGAAAAGAAGAAACTCATTTGCACCTCATCTGCCAAAGCCTGCGCTTCTGCCTCTCCTCGTCCTCCTTGCGCTCCCGCCCTGCACCTCTCAGGCCGGGTTCCTTCAGGAGTTCTATGACGACGCCGGCCTTCAGAGCAGCTACACGGCTCCGGGTCTCTACGCGTCCGCCTCGATGGACACCGTCACGGGCGGCCGCTTCATCCTCAAGGCCAATCGTGAGGATTTCCAGCCCTATTACCTTCAGGGGCCCGAACTCAAGGCCGGCTGCGGCGGCATCGACGTTTTCCTCGGCGCCTTCTCCATTCCGTCGAAGGACGAGTTCGTGAGCTTCGTGCGCTCGATCGGCACGGCCCTGCCCGGGCTCGCCTTCCATGCAGCCCTCCAGTCGCTCGCACCCGACCTCAACGAACAGATCTCTCAGTTCCGCGACATGCTCATGCGCTACGCCAGCATGCTCGGAGACTCTTGTCAGGTCGCCGAGAACATCATGAACGCGGGACCCAACGAATGGATCTCGTCACTCGGCCACAAGGCGAGGAATTCCCTGCGCAGTCTCGGTCAGGCCGAAGACGCTCACGACGCCGACTCCCTCACCCGTGCTGACGGCGGCAAGGTTGTTTCCAGCGCGCCCACGCGCACTGACACCGGCGGCAACATCATCGAGGCTTCCGAACTCAATCTCACCTGGGCCCTCCTCATCTCGGGCAAGGGCTCTCAGCGCCTCACTCAGGAAAAGCGCGAGGTCATGATGTCGCTCATCGGCACCCGCGTCTTCGTTAAGAAGGGCTCGGGCACGAGCACCACTATCGAGGAACGCAACTACCCCGCACTCGACCTTCTCAACGCCGTCCTCGGCGAACCCGGCTCGGACAAGATTCCTACGGAGGCCGTCGTCTACAAGTGCGATGAAAAAGACAAGTGCCTCAATCCGACCAGAACCACCTACATCGACGTCAATCTCAACAACCAGATCTACAAGGCCATGACGAACTACAGGAGTTCGCTTGTCTACAGGGACGTCTCCAGAGTCACTGCAGAGGAGATGACCATGCTCGCCACGATCTCCTCCCTGCCGCTTCTCAAACTGGCCGAGCTCGCCGCCTCACCGCGAATGATCAACTTCTCCGACGGCATGCTCCAGACGTTCGCCCAGGTCGCAGCCTACGAGGCAATCCTCACCGCAGTCGGACAGCTCACCGAGGACGCCAAGAGCGTCGTATCGTCCTCGTCCGCCAAATCGGCCAACAGTCAGGCGACCGAGTACGCCCAAACGCTTGTCGCCCGTTGCGACGTCCTTCGAGCCGAGCTTCTGAGCCGTGAAAAGGTCATGTCGGGCAGGGTCTCCCAGGTCTCGAGTCTCCTTTCCTACATTTCTCACCTTCAGCGCACCATCTACGGTGACTCCGCCATCGAGGCGCTTTCCACGATGCCGGGCAGCGGCATCACCCAGTAAGGAATCCTCATGACAACCGAAGCACTTGACTTCTACGCATACTGGAACGGAGCGCAGGTGGCCGACCTCTGGACGACCCTAGCACTCATCACGGGCACCGACGACTACCGCTCGCTCCTCCTCTGCGTCGCCCTTTTCGGCCTCATTTGCGCAGCCGCAGGCGCCGCCGTCCGCTACAGGGGCGGCGACCTCATCGTCTGGATCGCGGCCATGGTCTTCATCTTCTCGGCCGCATTCGTTCCCCGCGTCAACATCGCCGTGAGAGACGTGCGCTCCGCCAACGTTCAGGTCGTTCAAAACATCCCGCTCGGCATCGGCTGGCCCGCATCCGTCATCTCCCGCGCCTCCTACTGGCTCACCGAATCGTTCGAAACGGCCTTCGGAGACGTGGACGCGGCACGCTACACACGCTTCGGCGTCGCCTTCCCGCAGCGCGTCGTCACGACCATGCTCTCCGTCAAGCCCATCACGGCCGACGGCAAGATGTCGCTCACCAACTTCACGGAACGTTGCATCGTTCCCGAAATTCTCGAGAACTCCGTCAAGCGTCAGGAGCTCCTCAACGCCCCCGACATCAATGCACTCATATCCACCAACGGCTGGGTCAATCCGGCACGTCGCGTGTTCATGAACAACAAGGTCCTGACCTGCACGGAGGCGGCTGAAGAACTCAAGAAAACCCTCGAGAAGACCGAGATTCCCGCCCTTGAGTCCCGCTTGCGCCTCAAGCTCAACGTCGACTTCAAGGACGGCGTCAACGCGGCCCTCTCCACGGCCATTCCGCAGGCCGAATCTCTCATGCTCGGCGTCTCGCGCACCATGGCGGAATCTCTCAGACAGTCCCTCATGATGTCCGCGATCCCGGACACCACCATGACCTTTGCAGCCAAGGCCGGTCAGGCGCCTCTTTCGGCAGGCGTCGCCATTGCACGCTCTCAGGGCAACCTCGCCTCCGAGATCAACTACAGAACCCTGAGCGAAATGGCCCGATCGGCCCTCCCGAAGCTTCGCAACATCCTTGAGTTCACCGTCATCGGCCTCTGGCCCATGGTCTTCCTGATGATGCTCGGCACGGGTGCAGGCGGCGCAATGGTCTGCCGCGCCTACTTCACGCTCCTCATCTCCGTGAGTCTCTGGGCGCCGATCACCGCCATCATCAACTACCTCACGCTGCACCTCGACATGGAGCCGATGAACCAGCTTGTCCATTCCGCCGGCGGCGTGACCCTTGCGGCCGCCACCATGATTCGGGACGCAGGCGCCACATCCCAGGCAATGGCGGGCTCGCTCCTGTGGCTCGTCCCCGTGCTCGCCTACGCCGTCGCAAAGGGCAGCGACATGGCCCTCACCGCCATGACCTCCTCCGTTCTCGCCCCCGCATCCTCGGCAGCTCAGGCTCAGGGCTCCCAGCTTGCCATGGGCAACGTGTCCGCCGGCAACGCCTCCCTCAACAACGCATCTCTCAACAACGTGTCCGCCAACAAGACCGACACTTCGAGCAGCTGGGCGGATCCGAACACGCACAAGGTCGAACTCGCTCAAGGTACGGCGGCCTTCGACCGCTCCGCAGGACAGATAACTGCCATGAACGTCCGCAAGTCCGACCTGGGCGTCTCGTCCGATACAGCGAACATGAACGCTGTTCAAGACGCGAACAACTTTGGCACGTCGTCTGTTGCGACCAATGCAAGTTCGTTTGCCACGAACTCTGGGGTCCAGTCCGTTTCGGGCACCGGCGTGACCAACAGCGTCAATCGCGACGATGGTTGGAGCGTCACCAGAAACTCCGGTACTACGTACGGGACGAATGAATCGGCGAATTACGGAACCGTAAACTCTAGTGCCTTCGGTGCCAATGGAGGACGTGAAGGACGATCTGTGAACACTTTCACTTATTCTTCAGGTTTAAGCGTAGGGAAGCTCTTCAAAAACCCCTGTTACCAAGCCGGATGGAACAAAAATGTTCC
>OLVY01001966.1_pt1 | contig 12042 bp, 9 predicted proteins | sample 1674261 | NCBI WGS metagenome assembly OLVY01 (sample SAMEA103958155, study PRJEB25191) | human gut metagenome | biome: human-associated habitat [ENVO:00009003]; feature: intestine environment [ENVO:2100002]; material: feces | place: Germany | collected 2013/2015
AGCAAACATAAGCCATACGGATATGCCAAAAAAAGCATAAAGGTACAGCCTTAGCTGAAGATCGGCTGTACTTCTTCCTCGTCCAAGAGACAATGCCGAAAAATACGGGGGTATTCTGACTTGTGAGCATAGGCTCAGATACAGTAATGACGGTTGCTCCGGATTCTCACCGGATTCCCTATTACCTACCGGGCAAAAAGCCTTTCGTACCGTATTTTCGATATTCGGTTAAGGATAAGTATAGCATAAAGGGGGAAGAAATGCAAGAGGGGGAGAAGTATTATGAAAATAAAAAACGAGGTGCCAACGCACCTCGTTTTTCTATATCATATTATTTATCCATCAGAACGCAATTCTGTCCTCGATGTACTTCTTTACATCTGCGATAGGCATTCTTTCCTGCTTCATAGAGTCACGCTCACGGACTGTTACGCAACCGTCCTCAACGCTGTCGAAGTCGTATGTGATGCAGAAGGGAGTACCGATCTCGTCCTGTCTTCTGTATCTCTTGCCGATAGCGCCTGCATCGTCATAATCAACGCAGAAGTATTTTGACAGCTCGTCTGCAATCTCACCCGCCTTGTCTGCAAGCTTCTTTGACAGGGGCAGAACTGCCGCCTTTACAGGAGCTAAGTAGGGGTGGAAGTGCATAACGTTTCTTGTTGTACCGTCCTCAAGCTGTTCTTCGTCATAAGCCTCAGTTATAACTGCAAGGAACAGACGCTCAACACCGAGTGAAGGCTCGATAACATAAGGAACGTACTTCTCATTTGTTTCGGGATCGAAATATTCCATCTTCTGACCGCTTGTCTTGATGTGCTGTGTAAGGTCGTAGTCGGTTCTGTCGGCAACGCCCCAAAGCTCGCCCCAGCCGAACGGGAACAGATATTCGAAGTCGGTTGTAGCCTTTGAGTAGAAGCAAAGCTCTTCCTGATCGTGATCACGCAGTCTTAAGTTTTCTTCGTTTATGCCGAGGGAGAGGAGCCACTTCTTGCAGTAGTCCTTCCAGAAGTAGAACCAGTCAAGGTCTGTGCCGGGCTTGCAGAAGAATTCAAGCTCCATCTGCTCAAATTCTCTTACACGGAAGATGAAGTTGCCGGGTGTAATCTCGTTTCTGAATGACTTGCCTACCTGTGCTACGCCGAAAGGCACTTTTTTACGGGTAGTACGCTGAATATTCATAAAGTTTACGAAGATACCCTGCGCTGTTTCGGGACGGAGGTAAAGCTCGCTCTTCGAGTCCTCTGTAACACCCTGGAATGTCTTGAACATAAGGTTGAACTGTCTGATGCCTGTGAAGTTGTGCTTACCACATGTTGGACAGCAGATATTGTTCTTCTCAACGTACTCTTCCATCTGCTCGTTGCTCCATCCGTCTACTGCGCCCTCTGGAACAACTCCGTTTTCAGCCATAAAGTCCTCTATAAGTTTATCTGCACGGAATCTCTCATGACACTCTTTGCAATCCATAAGAGGATCAGCAAATCCTCCAAGGTGGCCTGAAGCAACCCATGTCTGTGGGTTCATAAGGATAGCACAGTCAACTCCTACATTGTAAGGGTTCTCCTGGATGAATTTCTTCCACCATGCTCTCTTAACATTGTTCTTGAGTTCAACTCCGAGATTACCATAGTCCCATGTATTTGCGAGACCACCGTAAATCTCTGAACCTGGATAAACAAATCCTCTGCTCTTTGCCAATGCAACGATCTTGTCTAATGTCTTTTCCATTGTAATCCTCCAAATCATATTCGAATTTGCATTTTTTCACTCTATCCGCCTTATTTTATACTCATTCAAATATTTTTGCAAGGTTCACGGCATATTTTGTAATATTATTTATACAAAGCTACTATAATTTGTGCCGTCAGACATCACCTTATGACTTCTTCTTATTGCTTACTCGCTATGACTCTTGTATAATAGCACCAGATTGGTTCTTTCTAAAGTTCCAATTTCAAGTATTTTTATAGTTCCAATTTGCAGTATTGGAATATGAACAAATCAAGTAATACGCAAATATCCAATGATACAAGGTATTTTTAACGCTTATAATATGCAGGAAAGGAACACGGAAATGATATCAATAGACAAGGCCTCCGATAAGTCTCTATACGAACAATTATATGAACAAATGAAATCCGAGATACTTAATGAGCACTATGCTGCAGGTGAAAAGCTCCCTGCAACAAGGCAGCTAGCCGCCGAACATAAACTGAGCCGCAACACAGTAGTATCTGCTTACAACCAGCTTGAACTTGAAGGATATATACGCTCCGTGACAGGCTCAGGCTACTATGTTGAGAACATCTCTGCATTTTCTCCGGACAAAAAGCCAAGACAAAGCCACAATATACAGCATTCTTCCAGACAATCAGGAAAGACATTTGACTACACGTTCAGCTACGGCAATCTGGACTACAACTGCTATCACTCCAGGGCATGGCGCAAATGCCTTATGAACGCCTGGGACATGATATCCATGGCCGATACCGCCTCCTACCAGATGTCACAGGGAAGTTACACCCTCCGCAGTCTTATCACCGAATATCTGTACATGTCCAGAGGTGTAAACTGCACACCGGAGCAGATCATTCTCACGAGCGGCCACCAGAGATCAATAGATATAATCACGCATATATTCAGTCCGTCAGACTATTCATTTGCCATAGAGGACCCTGGCTACAACGGAACATGGGAGATCGTCAGCCAGAGTCCGTTCAGGATCATCCCCATACCTCTTGAGAATGACGGTGTATCAATAGACCATATACAGAGGCTCAGAGACACGCTGTTATATGTGACCCCATCCCACCAATTCCCTATGGGAAGCATATTGCCTATCAGCAAGAGGCTAGAGCTCATAGAGTGGGCGGCTCAATCGGGAAGTTATATCATCGAGGATGATTACGACAGCGAGCTCAGATACCAAAGCAGACCAATTCCATCCCTGCAATCCATCGATAACAGCGACCACACTATATATCTCGGGACATTTTCCAAATCCATGTCACCGGATCTTCGAATATCATATATGGTGCTTCCAGCAGATCTGATGAAGGCATATGAATCCAGATATTCACACACCAACTGCACAGTTCCAACGGTTCTGCAGCTTGCACTTATTGAATTTATACAGAGTGGTAATTATCAGCGCCACATAGGCGCCATGAAGAATCACTATAAAAAGAAGCATGATTATATATTGAATTATGTGAAACAGAATCTTGAAGATGATGTGATCATGTATGGTGCCGGAGCCGGTCTCCACTTTGTGGCAGAGGTTAAGAACTCAAAGCTTACCCAGACAGAGCTCATATCAGCTTTTGAACAGAAAGGCATACGAATCTTCTCCACAGAACCATTCTGGATAAGAAAGAATCTCTGTCCTGAGAACCAGCTTCTGTTTGGTTTCAGCGCCATACCATATGAAAAACTTCCCGGCGCGATGAAGGCGTTCTCTAAAATAATACACTCTCTGTGATTTGTATTTTAGACAGGTAATATACAAAAAGAAGAGAATCTCACGTCATGTAGGATTCTCTTCTTTTTTTCATGGCAGCGAGTCTATGATCTCCACCGATTTGAACTTCCTGTCCACATACATATCCATGAACTGCTTCGACACTAGCTGTATCTCCGCCAGTACAGGATCTGACACATTGAAGTTGTACATCTTGCCAAGCGGTGCACCATTTATGTATTGTATCGTGTATACTGCGTCATCCGATAGATGAAGCGGATGTTTTGCCCGGCCTTTGCATCCATCGCAGAGCAGTCCACCCGATGCTGCATCGAATACATTTGACACCTCAGCCTTGCCACATACCGGACAGTGGAAGCTCTGTATTCCCTGTCCGAACACATCCATAAGCTTTATCTCGTACACGCACCTGATGAGCTTTGCTGGCATCTGCCCCTTCTCCAGAGCCTTAAGACTCACATACAGAAGATTGAGGTAATCTGCTGCCCTGTCTCCCTCATGGGTCATGAAGCCCATGACCTCGCAGAAATACGATGCATAACAGTATGCATCTATGTCCATGGTGAGCTGATGGAAATATTCATCCACATCTATATTCACAAGCCTGTATGAATCCCGCGCCGGGATCAATGTAAAACTTCCCATGACAAACATCTGTGTCTTGGACTGGAGCGGATTCGTTCCTCTCCTCACACCTGTTGCAAATACTGTGATCCTGCCCCGTTCTTTGGTGAGGACCACCATTCTCCTGTCATATTCGCTCTGGAGGCTGCTGGACAGTACAATTCCATGCAATGTTACTTCTTCTCTCAATTGTATATCCACCTCCATAACAAATTTAACATGACAAGATCGGCAAACTATGCACTGCCCGCAGCAACTGCACATTTACCGATCCTGTTTGCACACACTACTCGTCTCTAAACCCAAAGTTCCTTAGCAATGTATCTGTATCTCTCCAGTCCTTCTTGACCTTTACCCAAAGCTTCAGATTGACCTTGGTGTCAAGAAGTCTCTCTATTCCATATCTCGCATGAGTACCGATCTTCTTCAGCATGACGCCCTGCTTTCCTATGATGATTCCCTTGTGGGAGTCCCTCTCACATATGATTGTCGCATCGATATCGATCAGGCCGCCATCCGGTCTCTCTTTCATGGAATCAATCACAACTGCAATACCATGGGGAACCTCTTTATCAAGCTGACGGAGCGCCTGCTCCCTGATGAGTTCGGCAACTATCTGTCTCTCCGGCTGGTCAGTGATCGTGTCCTCATCATAATACTGTGGTCCATACGGAAGATACTTCATAATGGTATCTATGAGCTCATCTGTGTTCTTGCCCTTTAATGCCGACACAGGAACTATTTCCGCAAAGTCACAGGCATCTTTATAGGTATTTATCGCCTCAAATACCTTGCTCTCCTCCACGTTGTCTATCTTGTTCACAACCACAATTATAGGTGTCTTTACATGCTGGAGCTGTTCTATGATATACCGCTCTCCTGCACCGATAAATGTTGTGGCCTCAACTATCCAGAGAACCACATCGACCTCATCCAGCGTACTCTCAGCAACCTTGAGCATGTACTCTCCAAGCTTGTTCTTCGCCCTGTTTATTCCCGGTGTGTCCAGGAAGATAATCTGTCCCTTATCGCTGGTATACACGGTCTGTATCCTGTTTCTCGTGGTCTGCGCCTTGTTGCTTGTTATCGCTATCTTCTGTCCTATCAGTCTGTTCATAAGTGTCGACTTTCCAACGTTTGGTCTGCCTATGATGGACACGAAGCCTGATTTGTATTCTTTATTCATATATCTCCTTCATCCTGCATGCGCAGGCTAACCTACGCATACGCATCTAGCTTTACTATGTCATGACCCTAATTCGCCGCTCGCAAGTCATGCAAGCACGCCCACTCACTTGCGCTCATTATATCGACTGTCGGCTATACCTAGAAAATCGCAAGTACATCCTTGAAGTTGTCCTTATTCTCCTCTATCTTGCTCTCTCCGCCGATGGCGCAGATGATTCCTGAATCCGTAACAGCCTTCACAAGTGGTGCAAGGGCTCTGATGGCATCTCTGTCGGTGGAGAGGATCTTATCACGCTCTCTCTGGATCTGTTCATCTGTAACTCCCATAAAGTATCTCGCCATATGGCTTATACCCTCCGCAACAGGAGTCGTCGGTGCATCTATCTGAGCCATGGTTCCAATGATATACTTGGTCATATCTCTGTCTGAGCACTCAAAGTTCTCCACGAACTTATATGCATTCTTGAATATGTCATATGTCTCCATGAGGTTTGGATCTCTGTATGAGCTCATATAGCAGGTTCCATTCCTGAGGAATGAGCACATGGCACCATATGCGCCGCCCTTCACACGGACATTTTCCCACAGATAACCATATGAGAATATGATTTTGAGAACGCTCAGTGAGCTGTCGTACTTGTATCCCGCATCCTCAAAATTACCCGCTATGGCAACATACTGAACCTGGCTGGCTGTCTTGAAGCCCTCATTCTTGAGATCCTTCTCAAAAGGCTTCACATCCTTATGTGCAGGTCTTGTAGAGAGTGCCATGCCAAAGTCCGCAAATGATTCCTCAAGCAGATCTGTCACGTCCTCATTTCCTGTATATGAAACCGTAAGTGCCCCCTTTCTGAGTACCTCTGCAAGGGCATACTGAAGCTTCTCAATGAAGTCATCGTACTTCTCATCGAAGTGATCCACTATGTCACACAGGAATTCATAATAAGCGATTCCACAGGTCTCATCCGTGAATCTTGCTCCCTCATCTATATAGGACATGGCTCTGGTGTATGCGGTCACATGTCCCGATGCAGCCATGCCATTCTTCATGCTGGACTTCTCCTCCGTCAGGAGCTCCTTCAGTCTCTTCCTGTCATCGATCTTAGATGAGAACATAATCTCCTTCATCAGTTCAACGGCATATGGAAGCTTCTCATAGAGTGCCTTCATTGACACGTAAAAGAACTTCTTGATATCCGTGTCACTGGCATATCCAACCATATCAAATTCTATTCCACCTATATTACTGTCTATCTCATTTGAAAGCTGTCCATAGGTATGCTTCTCTGTGTCAATATATTTAAACAGGCATGACAGCACAGCAAGATATGGCACAAGGTCATTATCTATATCATTTATATTGAAATAGAACCTCAGATATCCTATACCGTTTGTAAATATATCGTGGCTTACAACCGGAAGTCCGCCGATCTCAGACTCAACATTCTTGAGCTTCTCAGCCTCTTTGTCAATGTCATCTATCGCCAGAAGCGGAACCTTGGCAAGATCCTCTGCGGATGAAGGAGTCGCCTGATACTCCTTGAGCGCCTTTGTATCCTCCACGATCTTCTCAAGCTCCTCACGGCTGAGCGTAGCCTTGTATGCCGCAAGCTCATCAGCGATCTTCTTCTCATTCTCCTGGTCAAGACCCTTCTTAGGGTTCATGGTGAGATACAGGCCAAATGTATTATCAATGAAACATTCCTTTATAAGCTGCTCAAAGTATCCATTCTGAAGATCCTCTCTCAGCTCCTTATACACATCATTCATCTCAAAAAACATGAGTGCCTTGGTATCGTCATACAGCCAGCTGTTAAATGCATCCAGTCCGTACATAAGTCCCTTAGGAAACCTTCCAAAATTGGCCTCCTTGTGCTTGAACTCAAACTTGTTGATTGCAGCCTCAACCGCATCCTTATCTATACCATGGCTGAGTTCTTCAAATGTATCATCTATTATCTTTATGAATCTGTCCTTATCGTTCTTATCCGCGCCTCTTGCTATGATAGAGAATGTGGTCTGCTGACAGCCATTGTCAAATGAGCTGTAGACCTCCTCGCCTATACCCGCATCAGTCAGAGCTTTCTTCAGGACAGCTCCCGGCGCATCCATGAGCACGTACTCAAGTATTTCAAGGGCTGTAACCTTCTTCTTTTCGGTGCTGAGCCCTGTTATCTTGCTGTATGTGAGTATGGAATTGTTCTCCTCTGGATCAGTATCAGCTATGGAGTACTCCTTAGTGATATCCTTCATCTCGTCAAATGGCTTCTGAAGAGGGATCGCTGAATCTATCTCCTTGTAATCGTAATGTGACAGATACTCCTCATCTATAAATTCCAGCTCCTTCGCCATATCACAGTCACCATACAGATAAATATAACTGTTCGATGGATGATAATATGTCCTGTGGAAATCTCTGAATCTCTCAAGGGTGAGTGTAGGTATGGATACCGGATCACCGCCTGAATCATTGCCATATGGAGTGTCCGGCATGAGTGATGACTCTATCTCTCTGTACATAATCGACTCAGGACTTGAGTACACGCCCTTCATCTCATTATACACAACTCCGTTGTACTTCAGGTCTCCGTCCATAGAGTCAAGCTCGTAGTGCCAGCCCTCCTGCTTCATGATCTCATCATGTATATAGATATCCGGATAGAACACTGCATCCAGATACACACTCATGATGTTCTCAAAGTCCTTCTGATTGAAGCTCGCTATAGGATATACCGTCTTGTCTGAATAAGTCATGGCGTTCAGAAAGGTGTTCAGAGAACCTTTTGCCAGCTCAACAAATGGATCCTTTACCGGATATTTCTTTGAACCACAAAGCACTGAGTGCTCAATTATATGAGGTATTCCTGAATCATCATATGGAGGTGTCCTGAAGCCTATATTGAATACCTTATTCACATCGTCATTCTCAATGATGAGGACCCTTGCCTTTGTCTTTATATGCTCCAGCACATATCCCTTGCCATGTACCTCCGGTAGATCCTTCTCCTCAACTATTCTGTAAGCCTTTAAATCTTTGATATTTCCCAATTCATATTCTCCTTCTATATAAATTTTCAACGCTCACTATTCCATCTGTCCGGCACCAAACGAAGCCGGAAGAAACTCTGACAATCTTCTCATGTCGTAATCATCCTCTGAATGTGCTGCGATAACATACATATCCGCAGAAAATTCCGAGAGCACCTGTCTGCATATCCCACATGGATATGTTATTCCATTTATCCCTGTACTATTCAGGCCACCGACAATAGCAATCGCTTTGAAATCTTTATAGCCACTACTCACTGCATTACACACCGCTGCACGTTCTGCGCATATAGTTGCACCATACGAGGAATTTTCTATATTACAGCCCGTGAACACTCTGTATTCATTCGCATTTCTATCGCGGCTGTCTGTCTCTCTGCCAACGACTTCATCTGCATCCGAAGAATTCTCCCGGCCAGCCAGGAGTGCTGCCCCAACCTTAAACTGTGAGTACCTGGCATATGCCATTTCTCTCGCCTCTACCGCTTTCACAATAAGACGCCTGATGTCTGTATCTTCAATAATATAATCACTCTCCATAATACAGGACCTCCTTTCTGATACCTTCTACGCACTTCCATAATAATAACACTAATCCACCTTTAGATTCAATCACCCACACAGTATTAAACGTTCAAATATTATCAGCTTGGTGCACATAACAAGAGGCCGCCCGAAATCCGGCGGCCTCTCGATCACTTCTCTTTATTCAATTTATTACATTTTTAATAGCTTCCTGACTGTATCTGTCTGAGTATTTCGTCCACCATATCCTGATATGTGTCCGATGTAAGAACCAGGATAATACAGAACACCAGGAACACAAGTGCTATTGCGCTCATTATAATACCTGCGATAGCCATTCCCTTGCCAGGCTTCTTATCCTTAAGACTTATGATACCTGTTATCAGTCCCGCAATGGCTGTGGCAATTCCCACATATGTGATACAACATCCAAATGTAAGAGAAAAGATACCAAGCACCATAGATGCTATGGATACGCCTTTGCTCTCCTGTGGCTGCATATTATTCTGTGGATATGCCGGACCTCCGCCCATATTCATGTCCTGGTTAGCATAATTCTGTCCGTATGGATCTCCCGGCTGTCCGTAGCCCTGACCATACTGACCATATCCCTGTCCGTACTGGCCACCTGGCTGGCCATAATTCTGTCCATACTGGCCGCCTGGCTGACCATAATTCTGATCATACTGTCCACCTGGCTGACCATAATTCTGTCCATACTGGCCGTCTGACTGACCATAGTTCTGGTCGTTCTGTCCATACTGAGGCGCACCGGCATATGGATTCTGCTGTCCCGCCTGTCTGTTGTCTTCTGTTGGCTGATAGCCGCCAAAGCTGTTGTTATCTTCTCCCATCTCTTCCTGCCTTTCATTTATAACTTTTTTGTAACCCATACTTTCCCTTAGTCGAAAAATATCTGTTCTGATTATCTCACACATGCCGGTTAGTGTCAATTAACCTACATAAAAAAAGAAACACATCACCCGATTACGAATGATGTGATCCTTTTTTATCTTAGTCTTTGTATTTTACTGCGAAATCGTGTCTGACTCTATTCCTTAGAAGCCCATTCCGCCGCCCATTCCTGCTCCGCCTGCTGGCATTGCTGGAGCGTCTTCCTTGATATCAGCTACAACTGACTCTGTTGTGAGCATTGTTGAAGCAACTGATGTAGCGTTCTGAAGTGCACTTCTTGTAACCTTAACAGGATCAATGATTCCTGCCTCGATCATGTTGACATATGTCTCATTGTATGCATCAAAGCCCACACCAACCTCAGACTCTTTGATCTTGTTGATGATGACTGATCCCTCAAGTCCTGCATTGGCTGCGATGTGGAACAGTGGAGCCTCCATAGCCTTGAGAACTACCTTAGCGCCTGTCTTCTCATCGCCCTCAAGATCCTTTACAAGCTCTGCAACCTTCTTTGCAGCGTGGATGTATGCTGAACCACCACCTGAGATGATTCCCTCTTCAACTGCAGCTCTTGTGGCATTAAGGGCATCCTCCATACGGAGCTTAGCTTCCTTCATCTCTGTCTCTGTAGCTGCGCCGACTCTGATAACTGCAACTCCACCGGCAAGCTTTGCGAGTCTCTCCTGAAGCTTCTCTTTATCAAACTCTGATGTTGTCTCCTCAAGCTGAGCCTTGATGACATTTACACGACCTGCGATGTCTTCCTTAGCGCCCATACCATCAACGATAACTGTGTTCTCCTTTGTGATCTTAGCACTCTTTGCACGTCCAAGGTCATCAAGAGTAGCATCCTTGAGCTCATATCCAAGCTCCTCTGAGATTACCTTACCGCCTGTAAGAATAGCGATATCCTGAAGCATCTCTTTTCTTCTGTCGCCATAACCAGGAGCCTTTACAGCTACTACCTGGAATGTACCACGCAGCTTGTTGACGATAAGTGTTGTGAGAGCCTCACCCTCGATATCCTCAGCGATGATCAGTAGCTTTGATCCGCTCTGAACGATCTGCTCAAGAAGTGGAAGGATCTCCTGGATATTTGAGATCTTCTTATCTGTAATAAGTATATATGGGTTATCAAGCTCTGCAACCATCTTCTCCATATCTGTTGCCATGTAAGCTGAAATATAACCTCTGTCGAACTGCATACCTTCTACAAGGTCGAGCTCTGTCTTCATTGACTTTGACTCTTCGATTGTGATGACTCCATCCTTTGACACTTTCTCCATAGCGTCGGCAACCATCTGTCCAACCTCATCGTCACCAGCTGAGATAGATGCAACTCTTGCGATCTGATCCTTTCCGCTGATAGTCTCACTCATATCAAGAATAGCCTCAACTGCCTTGTCGCAAGCCTTCTTCATTCCCTTTCTGAGAACGATAGGATTAGCACCTGCTGCCAGATTCTTCATTCCTTCATTGATCATAGCCTGTGCAAGAACTGTAGCTGTTGTAGTACCATCACCTGCAACATCGTTTGTCTTTGTTGCAACTTCCTTGACGATCTGAGCACCCATGTTCTCAAATGCATCCTCAAGCTCGATGTCCTTTGCTATTGTAACACCATCATTTGTGATGAGTGGTGAACCGTATGACTTTGCAAGTACAACGTTTCTTCCTTTAGGTCCAAGTGTAACTCTTACTGTATCTGCTAACTGATTAACTCCTGCCTCAAGTGCCTTTCTAGCCTCAGCACCGTACTTAATTTCCTTTGCCATTTCTATCTACCTCCATGTTATATTACATATATATCATCCGCATATGTCTCCCACAGCTCACGCTGTCTGGATATATGCTTTTACTTCTCAACGATTGCAAGGATGCTGTCCTGCTTGATAACTATGTACTCTTCGTCGTCAAGCTTAACCTCTGAACCAGCGAACTTCTGATATATAACTGTATCTCCAACCTTAACGTCCATAGGAACCAGCTTGCCATCAACAACTGCTCCAGGGCCAACCTCTATAACCTCTGCATACTGTGGCTTCTCCTTTGCCTGGCCTGGTAATACGATTCCTGACTTTGTTGTCTCCTCTGCTACTGACTGCTTTAATACTACTCTGTCTCCAAGTGGTCTTAACTTCATGATATATACCTCCTGATTTATTTTTTCTTTTATTTTCTCATCTTCGTTCTTAGCACTCAATTTATGTGACAGGTTTAGGTTGGGTTTGCTTTATAAAAACGCTCTGGAAAATGGA
>OLVY01001969.1_pt1 | contig 12023 bp, 9 predicted proteins | sample 1674261 | NCBI WGS metagenome assembly OLVY01 (sample SAMEA103958155, study PRJEB25191) | human gut metagenome | biome: human-associated habitat [ENVO:00009003]; feature: intestine environment [ENVO:2100002]; material: feces | place: Germany | collected 2013/2015
TATTTATAGCTTGTTTTTGCAGTTTTTCTGCGAAATTTATAAATAAATTCTTTCTCATCCATTTTTCGCAAAATATTCATCATACTATACCCCTACCATCTTAGTCAGAACAACTTAGTCAATGAAAATCCTGCACCTTACCCAACAGCCAGATTGCCGCAAGCGGTATTCCCATCGGACTAATCAAAAATGTCATCAACAACAAAATAAGCCCATTCTGCGGAGAATATGTAATCAACACTGCAACACCTAACAAAGCAAGAATCATGCTGATAAGCCCCAGAACCAGACCGGATACATAAACCAGGCCAAGACATATCCAGACAAAAAGAAGAAAAAAGGCATTCTGAAAAAAGAAAATATCTCTTTTGTGCCAGTGTCAACAATAGGAAGATATTCTTCGCAATGAAACAGCACCACTAAAAGAATGCTTATTCCTTTTCCTAAATCAACCCACTCTTTTCTTCCTTTACTCTCGTATAAACTAATCATATATTATTTTACCACTAAAATTTTAGTGACACAACCGCTCGATTTATCGTTTTCGTTCTGCGATGCAAATACATAGTATACACCCGTGTTCACGCGTGAACCTTCGCTGTTAAGTCCATCCCATACAAACATACCTCCTGTGGAGCGTCCTGAATAAACAAGGTTGCCCATAGAGTCTGTAATCTTCACGAGAGAATTGTCCATAAGTCCTGCCACTGTGATATGTCCGCTATAGTCAGGACGCACTGGATTAGGATAAGCATAGACATCACTGTAGTCATTTTGAGCCGGCGCAGCGTCACTTTCATAGACAAGTGTACCTTTCTTTGTTCCTATAAACACACGATTATCATCTGTGCTACATGCAACAGATGTTATCTCATCACTTGTCAACGGACTGTTTTCCGTAGAAAAATGCTCCAATATCTCACTGCCGTCGCTACTGGTCAAATATAATCCCGATGTAGAGGATCCAAACCATTTTCTATTTGCTCCATCAATGGCTATGTCATTAACCGATACGCCATCAAGCAAGTAGTCGGCAAGATTTGTACCATCGTTACGAGGCACTTTAACTCTATTCACAACCACATTTCCAGAAAAAGCCGCTTTAATATTGTTTATCAAGCCGACTCCTGTGTTGGTGCCGAGCCAGTATTTGTTGTTTTCTTCCTTAATGGAATGTATATAACCTATATCAAAATTTTTTCCGTCCTGATCATTGTAGGTTGTTACAATTGCAACCCTATCATCTGAAATATCAGTCAATGTACCATTGGTGTCAATTATAGCCAGTTTTGATTTCCACATATTTGATGCCAACAACACGTATCTGCCATCTTTAGAAATGCATAACTGGCTGCCATACGTTGTGGCAAAATTGCCTAAATCAATAGATATAAAATCGTCGGCAGTCAGATTTTCTTTATAAAGTTTGTCCTTTGGTAAAATATACAAAGGTGCGTATGTTGTCTTATTGAAATTATAGAAAGAAAACCACAGATTTCCTTCTTTGTCAAATTTCAAATCGCTTACGCAACAAACATAATTAAGAAATAAAGGAGAGTTTGTTTGATCAACCTTTTGAATCTGTTTGCCATCTTCAACGCAATACAACCCCTCAAAATAAGAACCAAACCAAATTCTATTCTTATTGTTTGGATCTATCTGAGGACTGTATGGACCCATCAATGCATTTTTTGATATGCTTACATTATTGTTGAATGTAGGATTTACAGGCGACACATCTTTCCATTCACCATTTTTCATTTCACAAAATGCTATTTTCATTCTATTGGTAGCATCCTTGTAGTTTGTACCCGAATTCATTGAATACAGCGTGCCGTTTTGATAAGTGAGGTAGTAAGGCTCGCTGACGGTAGAGGTGTTTGGGCGATAAGTGTCGTGAAGAATGGTGACAGAGCCGTCGGAGATTGAAAACTCCTTCAATCCGTTGCTGTCGAGATTCCACAATCCTTTGCCATCGATTGTTGACAGATGGCTGCCGTCAATTTCCGAAGGCATCGCCACTGTCTGCGACGTTCCATCCGGGCTTACAACGATATATTTTTCCTTATACGAAGCCACCATATTGCTGCCCGACATCGACACGTTTGACGGCGCCGACTTCTCTATAACCGACATTGCAAGGTTGGTAGGATCCTCTCCTATTTTTATATAATAAAACCAACCAGTCGTGGTCAACATACTGCTGTTGTCTATTTTCCGCAACTGCATTTCCTGCTTGATATTGGTTTCCTTGAAACTGCTCAATTCATAATGACTCTCACCAACCGACGACACATAGATTTTTTTGTCGAACGTGGCAAATATGTTTTTGTCGGTCACTACAATCGATTTGAAAGCCTTTCCATAGTTGAACGACTCTTTTACCACACATTTGTTGCAGTCTACGACCATATATCCGAAATCAGTGGCAATGTATGCATAATCGCCGCTGAAATCCACGCTGTTGATTGCTTTCGACACTGTGAGAATAACGCTTTTGAGGTCAGGCACATTGTCAACACGTCCGTTTTCGCGCACAATGTCGATGTTTGAGTTGCTGTATGCCACAAGCAAAAATTTCTTGTCGTAGTTATAGTATATGCCCGAAATGTCAGTGTCCGACATTCCGTTCATTTTCGTATAAAACACCGATTCATCGTTATCTTTGTCGTAGGAATACAACCAACCGTCGGCGAGATAGAACACCTTGTTGTCGGTGTCGACAAGCGAATTGTTGTTGTTGCCCGAAAATACGGGATAAATGCTCCAACTGCCCACTTGCTGGGACTTCGCCGGCACAACAGCCATCACAATCAGTAATGCAACTGCCAAACATATTCTCTTTATCATAGTGTCTTTTTTAAATAGTCTATAAGTTTTTTTGTAGCCCTTGCGCGATGGCTGATGGCATTTTTTTCTGCCGACTCCATTTCTGCGAAAGTGCGGTCGCTGCCTTCCGGCAGAAACACTTTGTCGTATCCGAATCCACCTTCTCCATGACGCTCTGTGGCAATTGTTCCCTCTATTTTTCCCTCAAATTCAATGCTTTCACTGCCTTCAATAAGTGCTATCACCGTGCGGAAACGCGCTGTGCGGTCGGTCTTTCCAGCCAATTCACCGAGCAGCTTGTCTATGTTGCGCTCCGAATCGCAGTCCTCGCCTGCATAACGTGCGGAGTAGACACCCGGACGTCCGTCAAGCGCCGTCACCTCCAAACCGGTGTCGTCGGCAAAGCAGTCGTATCCGTATTTGTCCTTCACCCAACGCGCTTTAAGCATGGCGTTGCCTTCGATTGTAGCCGCCGTTTCCGGAATGTCGTCGTGACAACCTATTTCAGAAAGACTGAGAATATTGTACTCTCCTCCTGCAATAGCCCTGATTTCCTGAAGCTTGTTTTTATTATTTGTAGCGAATACAATATTCTTCATATCTTTCTAATAATTCAGCTGTTCTATTTATTAAAACGTTGTTTTACACGCTTTATTTCACAACGATGTTGACAATCTTGTTTGGCACAACTATCACTTTCACCACAGTTTTGCCTTCAAGCCAGCGTGCGGCATTCTCATTTTCAAGAGCCAGACGCTCAACTTCAGCTTTGTCGGTGCCGTTTGCCACTTGAATGTTGAAACGTGCCTTTCCGTTGAACGACACAGCATAGTTCACGTTTGCCTCAACAAGATATGCCTCGTTGAATTTTGGCCAGGCTGCGTCGCACACCGTAGTGTCGTTGCCTACAGCATGCCACAATTCTTCTGCAATGTGAGGAGCGAACGGTGCGAGAAGCACCACAAGTTCGCCAAGCACCTCGCGCGAATGACACTTAGCCGCAGCAAGCTCGTTTACACAAATCATAAACGCGCTAACCGATGTGTTGTAAGAGAAATGCTCAATGTCCCATGTCACTTTCTTTATCAGTTTATGAAGCGATTTGAGCGCCTCTGCCGAAGCTTTTTCATCATCGACGAGCAAAGTGTCTCCTTTGTAGAACAAGTTCCACAATTTCTTCAAGAAGCGGTTCACACCGTCGATACCGTTGGTGTCCCACGGCTTGCTCTGCTCCAACGGACCGAGGAACATTTCGTAAAGACGCAATGTGTCGGCACCATAAGTTTCTACAATATCGTCTGGATTCACAACATTGAACATTGACTTTGACATCTTCTCAACGGCATATCCACAAACATATTTTCCATCCTCAAGCACAAACTGTGCGTCGGCAAACTCCGGACGCCACGCCTTGAATTTCTCAATATCGAGCACGTCGTTGCTAACGATGTTGACATCAACGTGGATAGGTGTTGTGTCGTAGTCCTTCTTCAATCCGTATGAAACGAATGTGTTGGTATCCTTTATGCGGTAAACAAAGTTGGAGCGTCCCTGAATCATACCCTGATTTATGAGCTTCTTGAACGGTTCTTCCTCGCATACAACACCGTTGTCAAACAAGAATTTGTTCCAGAAACGGCTATAAATCAAGTGACCTGTGGCATGCTCCGTACCGCCGATGTAAAGGTCAACGTTGCGCCAATATTCGTCTGCCTCTTTAGACACAAGAGCATTGTTGTTGCGCGGATCCATATAGCGCAGATAATATGCCGACGAGCCAGCGAAACCAGGCATTGTGCAAAGTTCGTAAGGATAGCCTTCGGCTGTGTGCCAGTTTTTGGCACGTCCCAATGGAGGCTCGCCAGTCTCCGTAGGCAGGAATTTGTCAACTTCGGGCAGTTCAAGAGGCAACTGGTCCTCATCGAGCACATGAGGAATGCCGTCTTTGTAGTATACAGGGAACGGCTCGCCCCAATAGCGCTGACGACTGAAGATAGCATCGCGCAGACGATAGTTCACTTTTACCTTGCCTATGCCTTTTTCTTTGATAAACTTCTTTGTCGCGGCAATGGCTTCTTTCACTTCCATTCCGTTGAGATTCAACTCCGCACCCTCAGAATTTATCATTTTGCCCTCTTTTGCGTCAAAACTTTGTTCAGACACGTCGCATCCCTCAATAAGAGGCACTACGGGCAGATTGAAATGACGAGCGAAAGCATAGTCGCGGCTGTCGTGGGCTGGCACTGCCATGATTGCGCCTGTGCCGTAGCCAGCAAGCACATAGTCGCTTATCCACACAGGTATTTCCTTGCCTGTAAGCGGATTCACGGCATACGATCCTGAGAACACACCGCTGACTTGCTTGTCAATCAGACGCTCACGCTCTGTCTTATGCTTTATTTCAGCCAAATATTTATCTACTGCTTCACGCTGTTCGGCAGTAACGAGTTTCTCAACATATTCGCTTTCCGGCGCAAGCACCATGAATGTCACACCAAAGATTGTATCTGCACGGGTTGTGAAGATTTCAAGATTGAGATCTTGTCCCACTACCTTGAAATTCATTTCAGCACCCTCCGAACGTCCAATCCAATTGCGCTGTGTTTCTTTAAGAGAGTCGGTCCAGTCGATGGTGTCAAGACCGTCGAGAAGACGTTGTGCATAAGCCGACACACGCAGACACCATTGGTTCATCACCTTCTGCTCTACAGGGTAGCCTCCACGAATAGACACACCCTCGCTCACCTCGTCGTTGGCAAGCACTGTGCCGAGTTTCGCACACCAGTTGACCATTGTCTTGCCACGATAAGCAATACGGTAGTTCATCAGCACGTCGCTCTGTTCCTTTTCGCTCATTGCGTTCCATTCGGCAGCCGTGAAGTGCATTTCCTCGCCGCATGCAGCCTCCACGCCTTCCGTGCCGTTCTGCTTGAACGCATCTATAAGTTTGTCGATGCACTCAGACTTGTTTGTCTTCAAGTCATAGTAACTCTTGAACATTTTTACAAATGCCCACTGTGTCCATTTGTAATATTGCGGATCGCACGTCTTGAGCTCGCGGCTCCAATCGTAGCAGAAACCAATCTTGTTCAGCTGCTCGCGGTAACGGTTGATGTTGTTTACGGTTGTCACCTCAGGATGCTGACCAGTCTGAATGGCATATTGCTCGGCAGGCAAACCATATGCGTCGTAGCCCATCGGATGAAGCACGTTGAATCCCTGCAGACGCTTGTAGCGCGAGAATATGTCGGACGCAATGTAACCGAGCGGATGTCCTACGTGAAGTCCCGCACCCGAAGGATAAGGAAACATGTCGAGGACGTAGAACTTCGGACGCTTTGCATCGATGTCGGTTTTATAAACGTTGTTGTCTTTCCAATACTGTTGCCAGCGTTTTTCTATTTCTTTGTGATTATATTCCATATTTCTTTTCTTATTTTATCAAACCAAGTTGTTTAGAAATGTCGAGCATCTTGTTTATCGGACGCACTGCGCGCTCGCAAAGATCCTCGCTTATCTTTATTTCCGGAGCCTCGTATTTAAGGCAGTTGTAGATTTTCTCAAGTGTGTTTAGACGCATATAGAAGCACTCGTTGCACGCACATGTGCTGTCGTCGGGAGGAGCAGGAATGAATTCCTTGTCCGGACAAGCCTTCTTCATCTCGTAAAGTATGCCCGACTCCGTCACTACAATAAACTGACGGGCGTCTGACTTTACAGCATAGTCGAGCAAGCCTTTTGTAGAGCCCACCTTGTCGGCAAGAACAAGCATACTCTTCTTGCATTCAGGATGCGCCAGCACTTTCGCTTCAGGATATTGCTTCTTCAATCCTATGAGTTTCTCAAGCGAGAATTTCTCATGCACCATGCACGCTCCGTCCCACAGTTTCATCTGACGTCCTGTAATACTGTTGATATAATTGCCGAGGTTGCGGTCTGGTCCGAAAATCATTTTCTGATCTTTCGGGAAACTCTCCACTATCTGGCACGCGTTGGATGATGTGACAACCACGTCGGTCAGCGCCTTCACCTCTGCCGTCGTGTTGGCATAACTTATAACGATGTGGCCGGGATTCTCGTCGATGAACCGCTGCAAGTCGGCGGCCTTGCAACTGTCGGCAAGCGAACATCCGGCATTGAGATCGGGCACAAGCACCTTCTTCCGCGGTGACAGAATTTTCGCCGTCTCGCCCATGAAGTTCACTCCGCAGCTGACAATCACGTCGGCATCCGTCTGCGCAGCCTTCTGTGCCAACGCCAGACTGTCGCCGATGAAATCGGCTATAGCCTGCACTTCGTCGCGCTGATAGTAGTGCGCCAGGATGACTGCATTCTTCTCTTTCTTCAGTTTGGCAATCTCTTCCACCAGATTCAAACCCTCCTCTACAGGAGCGTCAACGTAACCTTTATCCACAGTCATTATTTTATATATTTTCTTTTTATTTTTTTAAAAAAGGAATTTTATGTTGTTACTATTAGCGCGTTGATAACTGTAGTAACTTTTTGGCTGTTTTCTTGCTTTTTAAGTTATTGATATAATTGTCTACGTTATCAATATGCTGTCAACACGCAATATCCTTATATTTCAGTTTCATATAAGTTTTATCAACACCTTGTCAATAATCCGCAAAGTTAGTAAATTCTTACGATTTCAAGGCTTGATTTATGTCGAAAACCTGTTTAATCAGCGATTATTATTTTATGCTAACTTTTTTTGAAAGTTGAAAAATATTTACATACGTTGTTGATTCTTAGATTGCAAGAAAAAAGTTTCAATTGTTGTTGTTGGGTTTTCAACTGTTATCAACCATTTATTCACATATTGTGGACAACTCCTGTAAGTTAAATTCATTACCTTTGCATTCAAATAATTAACTTCTGAACAAACAATGAAAAAGAAATCAATGCAGGAACTTGCTCGACTGTCGTGTGAGGAATATCATAAAGTGGAGAAACTCCACATTGTAGTGGTGCTCGACGACGTGCGCAGCCTTAACAATATAGGCTCTATATTCCGCACGGCTGACGCCTTTCTGATAGAGAAAATCTACCTTTGCGGAATCACTGCCACTCCTCCAAGTCCGGATATTCACAAAACGGCGCTCGGTGCGGAGGACTCTGTGGAATGGGAATATGTTGATAATGTTGTCAACCTTGTTGAAAACCTTCAGGAGAATGGCTATCAAGTATGTGCCATTGAGCAAGTTAACGGTAGCGTCAACTTGTTGGACTTTGTTGTTGATAAGTCTGCCAAATATGCCGTGGTGCTGGGTAATGAAGTGAAAGGTGTGAAGCAGGAGGTGGTAGACAAGGCTGACTGCTGCATAGAACTCCCCCAATATGGCACCAAGCACTCGCTGAACGTGTCGATCACTGCCGGCATTGTGATGTGGCAACTATTTTCAACAATGCGTTGACAAGTAGTTGTTAACATAGTGTGGATAAACAGAGCATCACGCTGACATTCAGCGTGATGCTCTGTTTATAACTTGTTTAAAGTTGTGTCAAAATGTGATAACGTGTCTATCCGTATTTACAGCTCCAACTATACCCCATCCATCAGTGATATTGCTATAAATTTGAATAGCTTCGGTGTACTCATCTTGTGGAGTGATGCTGTATACCATCAGTGACTTCAGGTAGAAATAAAGTTCTTTGGTGATGCTTTGCAGTTCTACAATAAGTTTGGTTTGTTCGCGAGGAGCCACAAGGTCAACGCTGATGGTAAATTCATGTTGCGTGCCATTGAAACGCTGGTCAGAGAAGATGTTGCTGAAGTAGCGAGGCCAGTTGCCACGCTTGGCATAGATGTCGGTATCTTTGAATAAAGTCTCATCATCGGAAGTGAAAACGTCATTGTAGTTTTCATCATCGCGCTTCTCCTTGTCGTTAATAAGTTGTTCGTTGTCTTTGTCAAAAGTTTTAACTTGCAAGCGATAGTAATTGCCGCTTTCTTGAGGGTCAGAGATGCGTAGGCGCACTTCCGCTTTACCATTAACCTCCCCTTCTTCAGGAGCGACGTATTTAGCATCAACCACCTCAAGAGTTGGTTTGGATGGAACAATCGTTGAGCCTGACACGTTTGGAAGATCTATTTCTGAGGCATTAACAGCAATGTGGTCGCCAACTGAAGGGCGGTAATCGCTGACAAAGCGGTGATGCTCATCATCGTAGGTCATCTTCTTTTGTTCGCCTCCATTGATAGAGTAGTAGACGTGACCGAAGCGGAGAGAAGCAGATATGTTGAACACATATTCAGCATCTTCCGTGATGTCTGTTAGTCGAGTAAATACAAACGACCGTCCAGCCATCACTTCAAGCGTAGTGTCGGGCGAAGCCATCACTGTAAGAGTGATATTCTCAGAATTATTGTCATCTCCATCGTATTTAAGTTTTCGCTCACAAGCTGTTGATAAGATAATCACAGTTGTTAATAAGAGTATTTTAAAGAATTTCATAAATGTCAGAATATAAGTTTGTAATTAAGTGATGGCATAAAAGGAAATATGCAGATACCTTTCAGCACGGGCGTGTTGTTGTCATAGCCAGTGTAGGCGTACGACACGTTCTTTTGATTATAGAGATTGTAGATAGTGAAAGTAAATTCACTATCTACAAATCTGCGGTGCTTAGTGTTGTAAGTGATAGAAAAGTCAAGATGGTGGACATCAGGCAATTTATAAGAGTTAGGGATGTTGTAAGTATTAGTCATCATAATATCATCGATGAATGTTGACTCGCTCGTGATTCCAGTAGAAGGTTGTCCTGAGAAAATAGTAGTCAGAGGCAGATTGCCACGTCGTCCGCTTTGGTAAGTCCACGATGCTGATAGCGACCAGTGGCGGTTACAGCGATGATTAACCACAACGTTGAAGTTATGTCGGCGGTCGGTAGGGTCATAGAATTCCTTGCCACCATTGATTTCTTTGCCTGGGTGGTCGAACGTGCGAAAAGACTTAGCCCATGTGTAGCTCACCCACCCTGTTGTCCTTCCAAACTTCTTCTGAGCCATAAACTCAATGCCATAAGAGCGACCTTTACCACTGACCACAAGTTCCTGCCAGTCGCCCGTGGTGCTTGCTATCTCATAGAAAGGTATTCCGTCCAAAGATGATGAAAAAGGGTCTTGTACTGTGACTTTTTCAACGAATGCCATATATGTAGCTCCATTTTTATATTGAATAACGTTGTCGATAGTCTTGTAGTAGCCTTCTACCGAAAATTCAATGCCATTAATAGGTTCGTAAGTAAGTCCAGCAGCATATTGGTTGCCACGCATTAGAGGCACATTTTTAGTAATAGGCACCCATAAATTGGATGGCATTGTGATGTTGCTGCTGCTGAGCATGTGTATGCCTTGACTCATACGGGAATATGAAACTTTAAATGCTATTTTGGGAGTAATAAGAAAGCGGAGCGAAGCGCGAGGCTCAATGGAATGATAAGTCTTACCTGTCACAGCATAGAGTGAATAGCGCAGTCCAAGATTAGCTTTCAGCCACGAAGTAGATGTCCAATCATCTTCACCATATATAGCCATTGTGGTCATATGTTGCCAATCGCCTACATTTGCATTGCTTATGATAGGTTTCGTATTTTTGCCTTTAGGCAGAATGTAACTGTAAGTGTCCACTTGAGGAAGCATCCATTGGTATGCACCTTTAATGCCCCATCGGATGTCGTGTTTAGACTCCCTTTTAAGGCGAAAATCTGTACTTAAGGAAGCTTCATTTATTTCAGAGTTGAAACTTGCATATGAATCTTCTTTAATATCTTTCTCTGTCCTTTCTAATGAAGATAGTTTGAGATAATATAGATAATGACTAATGTTAGCGTTGACATTTAAAGAAAAAGAGTTGTTGAAAAGATGCGTCCAGTACGCACTACCCATCACGTTGTCCCAGTGATTGATAGTGGAATGCTTGATAAGAAGATAGTTTGATTTGTCATTATCATCACCTTTGTAAATTTTATAACTATCGGATGGCGATGCATCGCTCACGTCCTTACCCCAATAGACAACTGCCGTAAGTTTGTCTCTATCGGAAAATTTATGGACAAACTTAGCATTCAAGTCGTAATAATTCATCTTTGAATAAGGCTTTAGAGCGTTGGGATTATCGTAAACCTTATCAAGTAGAGGTTGCATAATCCAGTTGAAGTAGGAGGCTCGAGCGGCAATGTTGAAACTTGTATGCCCTTTCCATATCGGACCTTCGGCGTGAATTGCTGACAAAAGCATACCAACGTTAACGTTTCCGTGGTAATTTTCTAAATCACCCTCTTTAAGACCCACATCGACCACACTTGATAGTCGCGAGCCATAGCGAGCAGGAAAAGCACCTTTGTAGAAAGTAACGTTATCTACCATATCTGGAATTATAGAAGAAGAAAAACCTTTCAGATGTTCACCGTTGTATAGAGTTGATCCGTCGAGAGTGATAAGATTCTGGTCGTAGTTACCACCGCGCACGTAGATGCCCGCTGCACCATCGCTTGACGACTGCACGCCAGGTAGTTTCTGAAGAGATTTCATCACGTCAGCCTCTCCCATCACCGTAGGTAATTGCTTGATTTGTGTGGCTGACAAAGTCTGAGCCGACATCTGTGACGACTGCACGCCGAAGTTTGTGCGCGAACCGTAGACATTGACGTCGCGCAGCTCCGTGCTGCGTTGCAATCTTACCTCTATTGCTTTTTTCCCACTTTCTGCTTTGAACGACGAAGGCGTGTAGCCAACGTATGCTGCGGTAAGCTCTGTCCCATCAGCAACGTTAATCTCAAAATAACCCCTTACATCAGCCGTTGTTCCCGCGCTGGAGCCTTTTATAAACACATTGGCAGCAGCCAATGCCTCTCCAGTCTCAGCATCGACCACATATCCTCGGATATCCGCCGCTTTTGATCCGGCAACAAGCAGAGCCGCGCTCAAGAGTGATATTATCCGTTTCATAAACTTAAAATTAAGTTAATATAGTATTTTTATTAAGATTTGATTAAGGTAATCGGTTGCAAGTTATGTATTTATACGTATAAATAAAAATTTTATTGAAGGAAAATTACAAAAAAAGGAAGAGGTGGTGTTTCTAATAAATGCAGACTTGTCAACAGCATGTTTATATAGTTATTGACATAGATGTTGATAACTTGTTAAGTGCTTGTTTTTCAGTGATAAATCGTCCTGTTGCTTAGGA
>OLVY01001973.1_pt1 | contig 11994 bp, 7 predicted proteins | sample 1674261 | NCBI WGS metagenome assembly OLVY01 (sample SAMEA103958155, study PRJEB25191) | human gut metagenome | biome: human-associated habitat [ENVO:00009003]; feature: intestine environment [ENVO:2100002]; material: feces | place: Germany | collected 2013/2015
GAATGATAAGTTCAATCGGGTTGATATCAAAGCTCTCAATAGTAAAAATGAGATTGTTATCATCGAGATTCAAAATACGCGTGAGCTGTATTATTTGGAGCGTATCCTGTATGGAGTGGCTAAAGCCATTACAGAACATATCTCATTGGGCGAAACTTATTATAAAGTTAAAAAGATATATTCTATCAGCATTCTTTATTTCGATATTGGTCATGGAACTGATTATCTCTATCATGGGCAGAATATATTTAAAGGAGTGCATACAGGAGACTTCCTTCAAGTGAGTACTCGGGAAAAGGATGCCATTGTGCCCCGTATGCCTTCCGAAATTTATCCGGAGTATTTTCTGATCCGTGTGAATGAGTTTAACAAGGTGGCGGTGACCCCTTTAGAGGAATGGATAGAATATTTGAAGACGGGTATTATTCGTCCTGACACGACTGCTCCCGGATTGGGTGAGGCACGTGAAAAATTGAAATATTATTCAATGACGCCTCAGGAACGCCATGCCTATGATGAACATCTTAGCGCTTTGATGATCCAGAATGATGTTCTTGATTCTGCTAAGTTAGAGGGAAAGATAGAGGGACGATTAGAAGGACGATTAGAAGGACGTGCAGAGGGGCGTGCAGAGGGGCGTGCGGAAGGTCGTGCGGAGGGTCGTGAAGAAGGTCGTGAAGAGGGCATTAAAGAAGGTGTTCTTCGAAATGCCCGGAGAATGAAAGAAAAAGGATTCTCTACAGAAGATATTATGGAAATTACAGGATTGACATTCGAAGAGGTTAGTCAGTTGTAATTCCATGTTTGGTTAAATAAATCCACAGGTGGCTTCTTAAGGGGTATCTGTGGATTTTTTATTTTACGCAAAGGTTTACGTGCTTTTTGTTAAGCTGACTTATATTTAGGTCAGCTTAATCTTTTTATTTTTGAGCACATAAATAAACGATTTGTTAACGTGTAATGAATGACACAATGAAAAAACTCTTCTTTTTAATAGCGGCAAGCTTCTTTTTAACTTCAGTAGATGCGCAGATAACCGAGCGTGAACGTCCTGCCGAATGGCAGCATTTAGTAAAAGGCGCACGTTTTATGGACCGTTTCCTTCCTATGCCGGACGGCATTCAGATTAAGGGGATTTGGGGTACGGACAGTGTACTGAATCGTTATGTGGATAATGGAATAGAACTTCCCGGAGTTTCTTTTTGGGGAGGAAATATATTGCAGGATACGGATGGTAAATACCATTTGTTTGTGTGTGGCTGGCCCGAGGATTCTCCGAAAGGGCACATGTTTTGGTCGAATTCTACTGTTTTCCATGCAGTAAGTGATCGGTTGGAAGGACCTTTTAAAATTCAAAATTCTGTGGGAAAAGGACATAATCCGGAAGCGTTCCGGTTAAAGGATGGCCGTGTCGTGGTCTATGTGATTGACGGTTACTATATAGCAGATGGGGTGGACAGCAAGGTGTGGACGTATGGTAAATTCAGTTTTGATTCTCGTGACCGAAAAATTATAGAGGGGCTTTCCAATTTGACTTTTGCCCGCCGTCAGGATGATTCTTACCTGATGGTATGTCGGGGTGGAGGTGTCTGGATCAGTAAAGACGGACTTTCACCTTATATGCAGTTGACTGACAAACGGGTTTATCCGGATGTGGAAGGCAGATTCGAAGATCCCGTGGTATGGCGGGATGAGTTGCAATATCACTTGATCGTGAATGACTGGTTGGGCAGAATTGCTTTCTATCAGCGTTCCAAGGACGGAGTGCATTGGGTGACAGAACAAGGGGAAGCATACGTGCCGGGTGTATCATTCCATAAGGATGGAGCGGTGGAACATTGGTTTAAATATGAGCGCCCTAAAGTTTTTCAGGATGAGAAGGGGCGTGCTGTCCAAATGAATTTTGCCGTGATTGATACCATTAAATGGAACGATCTGCCTAACGATAAACATAGTTCCAAAAATATAAGTATTCCTCTGAATAAAGGAATGCTATTGTCTGTTTTGAATGAAGAAGAGATCACTCCGTCTACTCGTACCATTGAGGTAAAGATTGCTGCCGAATCAGGTTTTAATCCGCAGACAGATGTGGATGTAAAGTCGTTGCGATTCGGTTCATTTACCGAAGTGAATTTTGGACGTGGTTGCAAGCCTGTGAAGACCAAGGTTTCGGGCAAAGATTTGATTGTGGTCTTTAAAGCGAAGGGCAGTGGCATCACTTCGGATGAATTTGCTCCTAAAATGATAGGTAAAGATAAAAAAGGGAATATGTTGTATGGTTATGCCCGTTTGCCATACGTGAATTATCGGCCGGCTCTGCTCTCCGCCCGTCGCCCTCTGTTTGATAAAGAAAAAGGTGGGTTGAAGGTAGAGATACAGAACTTTGGTTTGTCTGCATCGGAACCGACGGAAGTTGAGGTGATATGCAACGGTTCCAGCCAGGGAAGGATTGCTTTGAAAACATTGCAACCTTATGAGATTGAGTGTCTGATGTTTGATTCGGATATGTTACTATCAGATGATAACGCATCGTATGAAGTGGTATTCTTTCAGGAAGGAAAAGAGGTGGAACGGAATAAATTCTAGAAGATAAGATCATTGTTGATGAGAAAATGGTTAATAGGCTTTTATTTTTGAGTGGAAAATGCTTATCAAACGTATTTAAAAAGAAAAGCATAAAAATGAAAAAGTTATTAGCCTTTTGTCTTATGGTGTGTTGTGCGGTTGCACAGGCTCAGTTGGTGACTTATCCCGAAGGATTGAAAACAGGTATGCCTCATAATGATGATTATACAGTCCGTGTCCGTGTTCCGGGGGGTGAATGGAAAGACCTGTTTGAATATAATGTGCAGGTGGATATGGATAGGGTACAAGATGCTTCGATGGTACAGTTTGATATGGGCAGTCCTGTGGAGGTAATGGTAAAAAAGAATAATGGAACGATTCATGAGGTAGATATTCGTTCCGCAGGTAAATGATATACGCTATGTACAATATAAGAATGTGATTACATTTATGCTTGATAAACCCCGATATCTTTCTGTGGAGTTTAATGGGGATAGGTTGCATAACCTTCATGTGTTTGCCAATCCGATGGAAACGGAGACTTACTCGAAAGAAGAGAAAGGAGTGATGTATTTTGGGCCGGGAGTGCATCGACCTAAAGATTTGCCAAACAATCAGATAAGGATACCAAGTAATACGACGGTTTATTTGGCTCCGGGAGCAGTTGTGAAAGCAAAACTATGGGTGGATAAAGCCGAAAATGTACGTATTGTGGGTAGAGGTATCTTGGATCATCCTATTCGTGGCATTGAAATAACAGATTCTAAAAATGTAGTGGTGGATGGCATAACGGTGATCAATCCGGATCATTACACGGTATTCGGAGGAGGTGCTGTAGGGGTGACAATCAGAAATTTGAAATCTTTTAGTTGCAAAGGTTGGAGTGATGGCATTGACATGATGTGCTGTCACGATGTATTGATAGACAATGTGTTTATGCGTAATAGTGATGACTGCATTGCTTTATATAATCATCGTTGGAACTGGTGGGGCGGTTCGGATAATATCACTGTACAGAATTCCATTCTTTGGGCGGATATTGCTCATCCTATCAATGTAGGTGATCATGGTGATCCGGAGTCCTTGACAGGTGAGACCATTGAAAATTTGATTTTTCGGAATATTGATATTTTGGAACATGATGAAGATGATGTGCCTTATCAGGGATGTATGGCTATAGATGCCGGTGATAGAAACAGGGTGAAGAATATTTTATTTGAGGATATTCGGGTAGAAAGTATTCAAGAAGGAAAATTGTTCCATATCAACATTCGTTTCAATCCTAAATATGACAAACAGCCCGGACAGAGCATTGATGGAGTAACTTTCCGTAATATTACTTATAACGGAGTAGGCGAGAATCCTTCGTTGATAAAAGGGCTGGATAAAGAAAGGATGGTGCGGAATATTACGTTTGAAAATGTGGTGGTTAATGGAAAGAAGATAAAGGATTTAAAGGGTTTTATCACGAATGAATATATCGAAGGAATAAAGATAAAGTAGATAAAAAACTGTTTTATAGTTGGACCTATTTATGAAAAGAGAGAAAAGCATTGAGTGTTTTTCTCTCTTTTATCGTATTATGTAGTAAGTTTGAATGTCGATTGAGGAACTAATTAGAAAAAGACAATGAAGAAGAAAATTTTAGTTGTAGCCGGGTTATTGGCTATGTCGGGTGCTTTGACGGCCCAGTCTGTTTATCCCGGCCAACATGCCGGAAAGTTGAAGAGAGAAACCGTGGCTCCGATGAAAGTCAAGAGTTTTGATTTGAAAGATGTTCGTTTGCTTCCAAGCCGTTTTCGTGAAAATATGATGCGTGACTCTGTATGGATGGCTTCTATAGAGGTGGACAGGCTGTTACATAGTTTCCGTACCAATGCTGGCGTGTTTGCAGGTCGTGAAGGTGGTTATATGACAGTAAAGAAGTTAGGTGGATGGGAGTCCTTGGACTGTGAATTGCGTGGACACACCACAGGGCACTTGCTTTCTGCCTACGGCTTGATGTATGCGGCAACCGGCAGTGAACAGTTCAAACAAAAAGGGGATAGTCTGGTGAATGGCCTGGCGGAGGTACAAACCGCATTGGGTAACGGCTATCTGAGCGCTTATCCTGAAGAATTGATCAATCGGAATATCCGTGGCACCAGTGTATGGGCACCGTGGTACACGCTTCATAAGCTTTTCTCTGGATTGATAGACCAGTATCTTTACAGTGACAATCAGAAAGCTTTGGAGGTTGTTGTTCGTATGGCCGACTGGGCATATCATAAACTCAAACCTTTGGATGAGACTACACGTCAAAAAATGATACGGAATGAATTTGGTGGAGTGAATGAGTCCTTTTATAATTTGTATGCGATAACCGGGGACGAACGTCATCGGTGGCTGGCTCAATTCTTTTACCATAATGAAGTGATTGATCCGTTAAAGGAACTACGTGATGATTTGGGTACTAAACATACCAATACATTCATTCCGAAAGTGATAGCCGAAGCTCGCAATTATGAATTGACAGAGGATGAGAACAGCAGAAAGTTATCCGATTTCTTTTGGCATACTATGATAGACCATCATACATTTGCCCCTGGATGCAGTAGTGACAAGGAACATTATTTTGACCCGGCCCGGTTCTCCAAGCATGTGTCAGGTTATACTGGGGAAACGTGTTGTACCTATAATATGTTGAAACTGTCCCGTCATTTGTTCTGCTGGACAGCCGATGCTGCCATTGCGGATTATTATGAACGGGCCCTTTACAACCATATTTTGGGACAGCAAGATCCTCAGACCGGTATGGTAACATATTTCCTGCCCTTGCTTTCAGGCTCGCATAAGGTGTATAGTACGAAAGAAAATTCTTTCTGGTGTTGTGTGGGAAGCGGTTTTGAGAACCATGCTAAATATGGAGAAGCTATTTATTATCACAATGACAAAGGCATTTATGTGAATCTTTTTATCCCCTCGGTGGTTAATTGGCGCGAGAAAGGATTGACTCTCCGGCAGGAAACGGATTTTCCGGCAGAGGAGACCACTGTTCTGACCATAAGAGCCCAAAATCCTGTAGAGACTACGGTTTATCTTCGTTATCCTTCATGGAGCAAGGGAGTGAAAGTGTTTGTGAATGGCAAAAAGATAGCGGTGAAACAGAAGCCAGGTTCATATATTGCCATTACTCGTCTATGGAAAGACGGTGACCGTATTACGGCTGATTATCCTATGTGTCTCCGTGTGGAAACGACCCCGGATAATCCTCAAAAAGGAGCGTTGGTTTATGGTCCGGTAGTGTTGGCCGGTAAGCGGGGAACAGAAGGAATGCAGGCACCTGCGCCCGATTCCAATCCTGCTTTGTACAATGATTATTATACGTATGATTATCATATCCCTGCAGGACTTCGCACTACGTTAAAACTCGATGTCAAGCATCCTGAACGCAGTGTACAGCGTGTCGGTACGGAATTAAAGTTTACGACTTCGCAAGGAGATGTGATAGAACCGTTGTACAATATTCATCGGCAGCGTTATGTGGTATATTGGGATTTGGAGAAAGAATAAATTTCATTATTAGATGAGTAAATGAATCCTTTGATTCGTATTTATATATGGTTTGACTAATCAAATGATATAGGAATATGAATAGAGGATTCGTTTTTATTTTGATATTGGCTGTTGGCTTGGTTGTGACTTCTTGTTTACGGCAAGGTAAACAGAATGTAACTTATGATTTTACCCCTTTGGATTCCATAATCAGTACCTGGATGGATAAGGGATACTATCCGGGGGGAGCAATATGTGTGATAAAGAATGATTCAGTGTTGTTTGAAAAGACGTATGGCTCTTTCACCGGAGATACAAAAGTGTATGTCGCTTCTGCCGGCAAGTGGGTGGCTGCTGCCGTAATTGGTGCGGTAGTGGACTGGACGGATTTGAGTTGGGATGATCCTGTAGAGAAGTGGTTACCGCAGTTCAGGGGCGATGCGAAAGGCGATATCCTTTTGCGTCAATTACTCTCTCATACTTCCGGTGTACGTCCTTACCTGCCTGCTCCCCGGGTGGACAATTACAATCATTTGGATTCGGCTGTCACAGAGATATTGCCTTTGGATACTGTTTTTGCACCGGGAATTCGATTTGAATATGGAGGATTGGCCATGCAAATAGCCGGACGTATGGCCGAAGTAGCTATGGGGGAAGAGTTTGAATTTTTATTTCAGAAATTAATTGCCGTTCCTTTGGAAATGACTGGCTCTCATTTTACTCCGGTTAATACTGACGGGGGACATGCTCCTATGTTGGGAGGTGGATTGTGTACCACGCTGAATGATTATATCCGTTTCTTGAAAATGATTTATCATAACGGACGTTTCGGGAACAAAGAGATATTGAAACCGGAAACAGTTCAAACTATGCAGGCAGATCAGGTACGGAATGCTGTTGTTGCTCCTGGTGAGTATGTTGAGAAAGCGTTAGGACAGCACCACACTGGTATCTATGGATTAGGTGAATGGCGTGAACTGGTTGATGAGACTACAGGAGAAGCTTATCAGATTAGTTCTCCCGGATGGGCTGGTGCTTACCCGTGGATAAATAAACGTGATAGCGTGTATGGTTTCTTTATAGCTCACGTACAGGGAGGAGCTAATAAAAAAGACGGCTTCTCTTCTTTTTATGGCAGTCCTGTCCTGTCTGAAACGGTAACCAAGATAGTAAATCAATAAATGAGTATGAAAAATATTTTAGTAACCTTTATTTTATGGATAGGGTGTATGTCGGCTGTTCAGGCGCAGCAACACCCTTGTGTATATGTTTCTCCGGCGGATAGAGCGTCTGTTCTGCAAAAAGTGAAAAATGAGCCTTGGGCTGGGGAAGCCTTTGCAGCTATCCGCTCCAAAGTGGAAAAATATGTGGATCGTCATCAGACTGATCCCGAATGGATAACTTCCCGGCTGGCCATGTATTGGAAAGATGGAGAGCGTTATACCCAATGCTATTTGAAAAAACAGAATTGGGACTATGGAGAGGGGAATGCTCCTGTTCCCACTGTAAGAATGCCGGGAATGCGTACTTGGAATAAGTATGTCAATGTTCCGCTGGAGGACCGCACTCCTTATAATGAAACAGGTGATATGTGGGGAATTAATAAATTAAATCCTTCGGAGCCTTCGGTCAAAGTGCCTTATAAGGAAAGCGGGCACATGATACGGGGGAATAATGTCGAGATCTTGACATTAGCAGAAAATGCCGCTTTTGTTTATTGGGTGACAGGAGAAGAGAAGTTTGCCCGTTTTGCCACAGATATATTTAATGTGTGGTTGGTAGGGACGTATTATATGAATCCTATTTTGGACCCTGAAAAGTCGTGTGGCAGTGTCGGTGGTTGGGAACCGGGAGGTATTTGCGGCTATTATGATTACGAACAGATACATGATGATTTGGTAATGCATGCGGCAATGGCGTATGATTTTGCTTTCGATTATTTGATACGGCATCCTCATGCTCATCTGAAAGCAATTGGGAAAGATACAAAAACGGTAGCTGCCGAAGTCTTTAAGCGTTTTATCAATATAGGGCTGGTACGCGGTGGCAAATCGGGTAACTGGAATGTGAACGGGTGGAATATAATGCTGCGTCCTATGTTGGTGCTCGATCATAATGAGGCTTATGCTGACGGTAAAGGAAAAGAGTATTATTTGAATCTGCTGGTGAACGAATCTACTCCCTATCATGATGCCATTCCCGATATATTGAAAACTTACGATCGGGTGACAGGGCTGTGGCCGGAATCTCCCGGTTATTCATTCGGTACAGTGCAGTCATTGCTTGATTGGGCGGCTCCCTTGAAACGTGCCGGGATAGATATCATAGCCGGTAACCCCATTTTGCAGAAAGCTGCAATGGCTGTATTTTCTTGGATGGACGATGCAGCCAATATGGTGGTGTTCGGTGATTCACGTGGGGGAAGTGCTAATTTTCAGACGTTTGAAAATCTGCTGACTTATTATACCGGAACAGATAATAAGGAGGGGGTGGAAAAAGTGGCAAGTGCCTTGAACAAAGGGATTTCTCAAAAGAAATACTCCAGAAATAATGCCGGTTGGACAGGGCTTTGTACCTATACAGCTACCATCCCGTCTGTACGTGCAGAGAGTAATGAGCGTGCGTCTTATTCTCCCCATCATCGTTTTATTACAATGAAGAACTGGGAGGGAGATTATAAAATGATGTTCACTCTGTATGGTGGTAAAAAAGGATACCATCTCACTCCGAACGGGTTGGCTTTACAATTCTATGCGTATGGTTATGCGTTGGCTCCGGATGCAGCGGCTTATGAGTCCTATTGGAGCAAAGATCATGGATATCATCAGTCTCCTACAGGTTCTAATACGGTTTTACCCGGATATACGGAAGGAGATATCACTATTCATGCTATGGAACCTATGGTGAAGGAGGGAGAATTCGTAAATGATAGAGAATTAACTCCTTACCTCAACTTTGCCGATGTGTCTGCCGGTGAGAAAAGAAGAATGGTCGCTATGGTCCGTACTTCGGGGAATAGTGGTTATTATGTGGATATTTTCCGGTCGGACAGGGCGGATAATGATTATTTGTTCCATCATGTAGGTACTTCGATGGAAATCACTGATTCGGAAGGGAACAAGCTTCCCGGTGAGGCTTTGGAGAAGTTTGACAAAACGTGGCATGAAGGATATCATTGGTTTTCCAATCTGCATAAATCCGATTATAACCAGAATTTCATCGCTTCATGGAGTATGCCCGAAGATATAACGGCGCGTTTATGGATGACAGGAGGTGAGGGACGTGAAATTTATCAGGTGGATGCTCCCCCGACTACAATGAATAAAGGGTTGACTCCCGGCGATATTTGTATGCCTCCTATGCCGACTCCTGCTTTGATTGTCCGTCAGGAAGGTAATAATGCTCATACTCATCCTTTTGTTTCTGTTTATGAAGCGTATAAAAAGAGTGGTCCGAATGTGCTCGGTGTAGAAGCCTTGCAGGGAGATGATGGCTGTACCGGGGTGAAGGTGAATACGGCGGACGGATATGCGGATTATCTGTTCAGTGCGACGGACATGCAGGCTCATCATCCTTCCAAACGTGTTTCATTCTGTGGCGGGTTAGGATTGATAAGAGAAAAAGAAGGTCAGATTCAACTGATGTATCTTGGCTGTGGCCGTTCACTAAAGAAAGGTAACTTTGTTTTAGAATCGGATCATGACGTATATGCTGCAATCTATATGCAGCATGGTGTTTGGTACTATTCAGCAACCGGTCCTGTACGGGTGAAAATAGGAAAAGAAACCAAAGAACTGAATGAAGGTTACAATCAAAAATTATAATTTTTTTGTGCATCCTTATTCACCGCAGGGACTAATGCTGAATGTCTCTGCGGTGAATTGTTTTATCCTATAGATTTTATTTTTCTTTTCGTTGAGTGAGTTTTCCGATTCATCCGTACTACTAATTAAAAAGTAATCATTATGAAAAAAATAATACTCATAGCATATGCGTTGACCTGTACGGCTTCGCTTTATGCAGGTCATTCTAAAGAATTGAAGTTGACGTCCCCGGAGGGAGTTCATGAAGTAATGTTCAGGCAGGAGAAAATTTCTTCTTCGGTAAATGAAATAGTATATCAGGTGAAGTATAGAGGCAGAGAGGTTATCGGAAGCTCCCGTGCCGGTCTTCAGCTGGATAACCGTACTTGGGAACTGGCGCTTGCCCGTAAAATAAATCAGGTAAAATGTTGGATGGATAATTTGGAGGTGGATAGTGTGATCTATCAGCCTGCTGTCAACAAGTCTTGGCATCCTCTGTATGGAGAACGTAGTACGGTTCGCGAGGCGTATAATGAGGCAATCATGTATCTTTCCAAAAAATACGGTTCCAATTATCGTTTGAATATTGAAGTGCGCGCGTACGATGAAGGCATCGCTTTCCGTTATTTTTTCCCTGAACATCCACAGGCCATTTTTCATAAAGTGGTGGGGGATCTGACTGAATATACATTTTCCCCCGGTGCGATGGCGTGGGCGGAGCAATGGGCGCAAGCGCCTTTTGAGCACCTTGCCATTAACGATATTAAACAGCCGGTGGAACGGGCTTTGACTGTGGAACTTTCCAACGGGCTGTGGGTGGCTTTGACTGATGCCGATGTAGATGACTGGTGTCTTACTAAATTGGTAGCTTCTCCGACTAAACAGAATACACTGACTTCGGTCATGTACAGTCCTGTGGATATTGTCACTTATTACGCCACCCCATGGAAAGTTATCATGGCAGCCGATAAACCGGGAGAATTGCTGGAACACAATGATATCATCCAGAATCTGAATCCTCCTTGTGAGATAACCGATACGGACTGGATCAGGCCCGGAAAGATTATGCGTGAAACGACTATTACCACCGAAGGGGCCATAGCCACAATTGATTTCTGTGCCGCCCATCATATTCCTTATATGTTGTTCGACTGGCAATGGTATATGCCTTGTACTTCTCATGACGGAGATGCCACAAAGGTGGTTTCCAAACTGGACATGCCGCGTGTCATCGCATACGGTAAAGAAAAAGGGGTAGGTGTATGGGTGTATGTCAATCAGCATGCCCTGATGAAACAGATGCGTGAGCTTTTTCCATTGCTGCATAAGTGGGGAGTTGTAGGTGTGAAATCCGGTTTCGTACAGTATGCCAGTCATCGTTGGGCTACTTGGCTGCATGATATGGTTCGTCTGGCTGCCGAAAACAAATTGTTGATTAATATTCATGATGAGTTCCGTCCATCCGGTTTCAGCCGTACTTATCCTAACCTGATGACGCAGGAAGGTATTCGTGGAAATGAAGAAATGCCGGATGCTACACACAATATGACTCTTCCTTTTACCCGCTATCTGGCAGGTGCAGGAGACTATACGCTTTGCTATTTCAATAACCGGGTGAAGAATACGAAGGCACATCAGTTGGCGATGGCAGCTGTGTATTACAGTCCTTTGCAATTTATGTTTTGGTATGACAGACCGGAATTCTACCAGGGAGAAGAAGAACTGGAATTTTGGAAAGCAATTCCGAGTGTATGGGATGACAGCCGCGCGTTAGATGGAGAGATTGGTGAATATATCGTTCAGGCACGTCGTTCGGGGAATGACTGGTTTGTAGGAGCAATGACGAATACGGAAGCCCGCACAATTACATTGACTACGGATTTTCTGGAACCGGGTAAGAAGTATATGCTTCACCTGTACGAAGATGATGACAAGCTGAATACACGAACGAAAGTACGCAGTACTCATAAGAAGATAGAAGCCGGAGATAAGCTTGTTTTGAAGCTAAAAGCGAATGGCGGAGCCGCATTGCATTTTACTCCGCTGAAAAAATGACTCAAATTATTTTGATGGTCATTGAGTATGTGAAAAT
>OLVY01001974.1_pt1 | contig 11984 bp, 13 predicted proteins | sample 1674261 | NCBI WGS metagenome assembly OLVY01 (sample SAMEA103958155, study PRJEB25191) | human gut metagenome | biome: human-associated habitat [ENVO:00009003]; feature: intestine environment [ENVO:2100002]; material: feces | place: Germany | collected 2013/2015
GATTTCTTTTGGAAGAAGGAGTGTACTGGAGGTACACGACTGATGAGAAAATAAAGATAGACCGAAAAGAATGAGAAAGATGATGCAGGTTATTTTTTGAAGGTTTCTTATAGAAAGATGAAGTAGAGAAGGACGTAGACAGGAAGAAGGATGACGAGGGAGAACTTGGCCATATAGCCGAAGAATGACGGCATCTTTATCCCCTGGCTCTCGGCGATGGATTTCACCATGAAGTTAGGGCCGTTGCCGATGTAGGTGAGAGAACCGAAGAATACCGCTCCGATGGAGATTGCCTTCAGAAGAATCTCCGGAATGCCTGCGACAAACGGAACTCCTTCGAATACACCATTCACAATGCCCGCACCAGCTGCCGCGACAGATTCCGGAAGGCCGCTTGCAAGGCTGTGGAATGCCACTGCGGTAGGCGTGTTGTCAAGGAATGAGCTGAGAGCTCCGGTGGAGAAGTAGAATTCCCAGACCTCGTCAAATCCGAGTCTCGCGGCGTTCTCTTCCATGTAGAGGAGAGCCGGCGTCATGGTGACGAAGATTCCGAGGAATAGTGCCGCCACCTCAAGTATCGGATTCCAGGAGAATTTGTTCATTCCGTAGCGGACGTGGTTCGCCGTTGTGTAAAGGGATATTCCCATGAGGGCGAGAAGCACGAACTCGCGTAGGAACTTGACCCATAACTTTGCGTCAGGTGCGTCCATCTGTGGAATGAATGTCGGATTGATGAACGCTACGGCGAGGATGACGCCCATAAGGTACATGAAATTCTTTCTGCCCCTGAAACGAACCGGCTGCCTTTGCTCCGGCATCTCAAATGCGGACGGATCCTCTTTTTTCGAGAAATAGAACTTGTCGCAGAGATAGTATATCAGCAACAGAAGGCCTCCCGTGAAAAGCCATTCCGGAAGCATATTTATGAACCACGTGAATGAAGCGCCTCGCAGATAGAGCATGAAAAGAGGCGGGTCTCCGAGAGGGGAGAGCAGACCGCCGCAGTTCGCGACAAGAGCTATAAAGAACAGCAGCGTGTGTACTTTGTACTTGCGTTTTTCGTTTACTGCAAGAACAGGCCGGATGAGCAGCATTGCCGCCCCTGTGGTTCCCATGAAGGATGAAAGCACGAAGCCTGTTCCCAGCATGGCAGTGTTGATGCCGGAACTTGGGCGGATGTCTCCGCTGACGTGAATTCCGCCTGTGATGACATAGAGTGTCAGAAGAAGGATGACGAAGGGCAGATAGTCATAGACGATCTGATGCTCGAGTTCGTGTGCCAGCCCGTGCCTTACGAGAAAAACTGCAACCGGAGCTCCCAGCAGGAGCGACACAAAAAGTTTGTGGGAATTCTTGTCCCACCATTTCCTGGCGAGCAGCGGACCGACGGCAATCATTATCAGCATCACGGCGAAAGGAATCATCGCCCATGCCGGTACCGCATACCCGGCAGCCGTCGCAACTGTCTCTGTAGCTGTAAGTTGAATCATAACCACTAATAATTAACGACGCAAATATACCTCTTTTTTGGATTGAGACAAATGATTTTCTTAACTTTGCGAGATAATGTAAGTAATAGAGGCTGCTCTGTCATTTCGACTGAATAGGAGAAAATGTCATATCGACCGGGAGAGCAGACCTTTGCACAGTGTTTTTATGAAGAAGTTTATAATCATTATTTTTTCGGCGTTCCTGGCGTTGGCATCCGCGGCTCAGGAATCTCCTGTTCAGACATCCTCTGTTCAAGAATCCTCTGCTCAGACATCCTCTGCTCCGGAATCCTCTGCTCCGGCAAGATACACCGTCGAGACCGTCCCGCAGACGGAAATCCTTTCTTGGAGCTATGTCACAGACCTTTCCGGCGTCGTCTCTCCGTCCCAAAAGGACAGTCTGAACGCCCTATGTCACTTTGCCAAGGACTCTCTCCAATCTGAAATAGCTGTCGTCGTGCTCCCCGCGATCGACAACGGGAAATACGGCTCGCTTCACGAGTTTGGGGTTGAACTCTTCAACAAGTGGGGAATCGGCGGCAAGGACAGCGAAAAGGGGCTTCTGATTGTTCTGACGACTGCTCCGGGCGAACGCGAGGTTGTGTTCAACACCGGGTATGGCCTTGAGGGCGCGCTGCCGGACGTCTACTGCAAGCGCATACAGAGCAATGTGATGATTCCGTACATGAAGAACGGGGAATATGGTTCCGGGCTTATTGCCGGAGTTTCCGCTGTGAACGATGTCCTCAAAGGCGACGTCAATCCTGACGAATTTGCTGGCGACTATGAGGACGATGACCTGTTTTGGGAGTTTTTTATCGTAGGAGTATCCCTCGTCATCGCCCTGTGTGTCGTGGCTGCGCGTGGCCCTAAACGTCGTCGCAAGAAAATGGGTAAGTCTATTACCTGTCGAGGCTGCGGAGTAACCGGGGATATGAAATATGTACGTTCCGAAATCATTGAGCCTGCATCGAAGAAGCATACCGGCCGTATGAGAAATTTCTATGTCTGCAACCGCTGCGGGGAAGAAAACTATATTGATGAGATTATTCCACGCCGGAATTCCGGTGGCAGTTCGGGCATCGGTGGCGGTTCCGGCCCTATTGTCGGAGGCTTCGGCGGCGGATCTTCATTCGGCGGCGGCTCGTTTGGCTCATTCGGCGGCGGAATGACAGGTGGCGGCGGCTCTTCGACGCGTTTTTGACCCATCTTTCAGTTTATGATTCTTCCCATCCCATCAATTTATAAATGAGAATAATAAGAATAAATACCGAAAGCCCACTATATGCTGAGACGGAGAGAATCTGGCTCGAAAGTTTTCCAGAGAATGAACGCCGTGATGTCAAGATGCACAAGGCGGCCGTTGACGGGGACGAGCGTTTCTTTTATAATGCCATTGTTGAGGGCATTTCTGACGGCTCTACCGGCTCCTGCGAGTGGGACTATGATTGCGTGTCATCAGATGCCGGCATTATTGACGGGGATCGCGTGATAGGACTTTTAAGCTGGTGGGCGCTTGACGGGATGGTTTATGTGGAGCATTTCGCGATGAGCCCCTCCGTCCGTGGACGCGGGCTCGGCGAGAAGATCTTCACGGAAGTGACCGGAAAGTTTCTTGCGCATGGCTTGCCGTTCGTTTTCGAGGTTGAAGAGCCATCTTCCGAAAATCCCATCGCCGCCCGAAGAATCCGCTTCTACGAGCGCTGCGGGATGCACCTGCTCGACGCCCCCTACTTCCAGCCTCCATACCGCAGAAAAGACGCACCGATTCCGATGCGTCTAATGTCCTCTGACCCGTCGGTTGACCCTTCACTTGCAGCTAGTCTCATCCAGGCCGTCTATCCGACTCTGTAAGATTGCCCCAAATTGCCTTGTTTCCCCTCCACAAAGAAAAATCTACTTTTCGCGTCTGGTGCGAAGACCTCACAAGTTTTGGATTTTTTATCTCACAAGTTTTGGATTTTTTATCTCACAAGTTTTGGAGTCCTGTCAATAGTTCTCCTTGTGAATCTCGAAATATGCCTGCGGGTGTGCGCAGACCGGGCATATTTCCGGAGCCTTTGTGCCGACTACGATGTGGCCGCAATTGCGGCATTCCCACACCTTGACTTCTGACCTCTCGAAGACGGACGCCGTTTCAACGTTCTTCAGAAGTGCGCGGTAGCGCTCCTCATGGCGTTTCTCGATGGCAGCTACGCCACGGAACCTTGCTGCAAGTTCAGGAAAGCCTTCCTCTTCGGCCGTCTTTGCAAATCCCTCGTACATGTCGGTCCATTCGTAGTTCTCACCGTCGGCTGCGGCCGCGAGGTTCTGCGCCGTGTCTCCTATGCCGTTAAGTTCCTTGAACCAGAGCTTTGCGTGCTCCTTCTCGTTCTCTGCCGTCTCAAGGAACAAGGCGGCTATCTGCTCAAACCCTTCCTTTTTTGCCTTTGAGGCGAAGAAGGTGTATTTGTTGCGTGCCTGTGACTCGCCGGCAAAAGCCGCTTCCAGATTTTTCTCGGTCTGTGTTCCGGAATACTTTGTTGCCATAATTATAAGGTGTTAAAAGTTAATTGATTATTTTGAACCCCGACTCCATTTTGAAGCCTATTCATTATTTCAAAATCTCCCAATGCCCGCCTTTCTTTCCTACCCGTAGCAGGATGCCGTCCTTCTTTAGTTGTTTTATATGATACCTTGTGCCGTCTCCCGATAATTTGCAGATTTGCGCCAATTCTTCAACCATGATTGATGGGTTTGAACGAATCGACCGTATTATCAAATCCCGTATGTTTGTGCCAGTTTTTGTGCCAGTTTTTGTGCTAGTTTTATCGGTAGTCTTATCGGTAGCCACCATGCCGCCTTGCCCCATATTCTCGGACCGTTTCAGATAGTATGTCACGGTGGAATATGTAATCTCGCTGTTCCATCTCAGTTGCGCGTCTGTCTCCTGAACCTGAGCGGATGAACGTGTTTGTTATGCTGTTGAACCACACGGGTTTGAACGGTGACGACGAAATGTAGAAAGCGAGCACAGTCTTCCCGTCAATTGAATATTTCTTCGATACAGGAAGAATGGGATGGTTCATCTTGCTGCCTGAACGCAATGTATTCAGAAAGTCGGATTCAATCTTCTCTCCATTCTCGACTCCTTCAATCTCGAATTTCTTCCCGTTCTGCGCCACTCCGAACACAATCCAACCTCCGGAACAGTTGGCAAAGGCACTTACGCTTTCCCAAATGTTCTTCGGCAGTTCATTCCGCGCACTCTTCACCTCGAAATCTTCCCATTCGATGTCGTCAAGCCGCTCAATCAATTCCTCTTTCGTCATGTCCGCCCTGCCTGATTGTCTGTTTGAAAATTGCTAAATTGACGATAAATGTCTATTGCACCGGCAGATTTCTCGTCTGGTCAACCCAGATCAGCTTCGATGTGTCGTAGCCTCTTCTTGCCGCTTCCGCTGTCACCTTTTCGGCGGTCTCCCGCGTGATGGACGGGGTTCTGGAGAGAATCCACAGGTATTTGTCGCTTGAACTTCCGACGATCGCAAGACTGTAGTCGTCGGCGAGCATCAGGACCCGGTAGTCGGAATAGAAGAAAAGGAAGAACGAGACTTTGAGAAGAGCGGGCTCCGTTGTCGGCTTCGGCTGTTTTGCCTTTCCGTGTGCTGTTTTCATCTGGCCGTCCTTCCATCCGGAGTTGATGACATCGACCTTGCCGTCGTCGCGCAGGAGATATTCCGCAGTGACGTCGGTCATACCCCTTTCAAACGAATGGTTGAACCTCGCGATTTCGTACCATGTCCCGAGATAGCGGGACAAATCCAGAGAAGCAACGGGGGTGTTGTCCACCGGCCCTGCGCATGAGCATAGCGGGAAAGCTGCCAATGCTGCTCCCACCGCACACAGACATAGAATACTTTTCATGTTACTTGTGGTTAATGGTGAGACTTTGGAACAGTCCGCATCCACGGATTGCTCCGTAAATTATTGCAAGGCAAATGCTTGCAAAGAAAGTGCCGTGCGATTTTCTGTCCGTTGCATCAAGAACTGATTGAGCATATCGGATTATGTGCATACAAAAAACTACAGCAGAGGCGTCATGTAGGCCGGAAGAAGAGTTGTCCCGTTGTCCTTTGTAAGGTCTTTTGTGTAGATAAGATAGCGGCTGCCGACTCTGGCGGAGTATTTATCACAAAAGGCGTCCAACGAGGCGTGGGCCTTGTAGCCGGACGATTTCACCTCTACGGGGCAAAGTTTGGCGCCTCTTGACAGTAGGAAATCAATCTCGTAATAGTGTTTCTCGTCTTTTTTCCATGTGTGGTAGAAGAGCCTGTTCCCCGATGCTACGAGCATCTGTGCAATGAGATTTTCATACACATATCCAAGATTTACGGAAAGTTTGTCACTCAGTAGTTTATCGTATATGATGTTCTCTGTGAAGTCCTTATCCCAAAACGCCAACGTGACGAACAGTCCGGTGTCCGCGAGAAATATCTTAAATTTATCATAATTGGCACTGACGGGAAGCCCTATGTTTGGGTCGTCGGCATGATGTGCAATGTTAACGGTCTTGCTGTCTTCCAGATTCATCAGCAGTTCACTCATCTTGTCGTCTGCGACATTCCCTATTACGGACGACGGCACATAGCGCGATGCGTTGCGGGACAGTGCAGCCGGAACGGACATGAAGAGGTTTGAGACCTTGCCTGTTTTGTCTATTTTAGCAAAATCTTCCCTATATAGGAGTATGATTTTTCTTTTCACCTCATCTACCGTCCGGAGATTGTTCGTGTCAAGGTAGGCATTGACTGCCTGAGGCATTCCGCCCACAAGCAAGTACAATCGAAGGTTCCGCATCGCATCACGGTGAGCTGCGCCGAGAGGTATCTTTTTCTCCCAAAATGTCTTGAGCAATGGTACGGTTACCGTGTCCCCCAAAGCCCATCTGAACTCCTCATAATCCATCGGATTCATCTGTATCCTGTCTTCTTCGCTTGGAATCGTTATGTTTTCGATATTCTTGCGGATGCTTATCAGGGATCCGGTTTCAATGTAGTCGTACCGACCATCCTTCACAAGGTATTTGATTGCCTGCCTTGCTTTCGAACATTGCTGCACCTCGTCGAATACAATCACTGAATTTCTTTCAAAAAGTTGTGTTGAATACGCCTGCTGAAGCCGCAGAAATATGAATTCGAGATTCATTAGGTCATCGAAAAGTGACTTGACTTCCGCGCTGGCCGTGTTGAAGTCGATTAGTATATATGATTTGTATTCGTTCCTGGCAAATTCCTCGACAATCGTTGATTTCCCAATTCGTCTCGCGCCCTCAACCAACAGTGCTGTCCTGCCGTCATTCTTTCTTTTCCAGTCAAGAATGTCGTCATATATTTTCCGTCTGAATACCCGTTGTTCCATAGTAATCGATATTTGAGGCAAAAATAATTGATAAATTCCAAATAATCAATATGTAACATTCTTTGTTCCGAAATCCCCCGCGATTTTATTCCGCGTTTTACTCATTTCCCCCGCGATTTTTCTTGTGGCATCTACGACTTCCCCCGCAATCTCGCACGGATTTTGCGTAATCTGCGGCCGTTTGCCAAAATAGAAGGGCAGGTTGTGTGAAAGATCGTTTGAAAATAAAATGTTTTTGATATGATGGAGCCGAGATACTATAAATATACGGTCATTCCTCAGGAGATTGACTTTACGGGGAAGGCGCGTTTTTCGACTATTGTGAATGCCATATTGAACACGGCAGGGGAGGATGCCCGGGTGAACGGGTTCGGGATTGATGTGCTGTCGGAGAGGAACCTCGGGTGGGTGCTGTCGCGGCTTGCGGTGGAACTCGACCATAGGCCTCTGGAGCAGGAAGAATACACCGTCGAGACATGGGTTACGGAATATGCGTCGCTTACGACTACCCGATGCTTCCGCTTTCTGGACTCCGATGGGGAATGTTTTGGACGCGCCGTGTCGAACTGGTGCCTCATCGACTTCGCGCAGAGAAGGCTAGCGCCGATGGGGAAGGTTGCGGACGTCGCCGGACACACCACTACGGACAAACCGCTGCCGTGCGCTGCTCCTGTGAAATTGAAACCGTTTGAAGCGGAGCCGTGTGCGTCCCACAGGGTCAAATATATGGACATAGACTTCAATCGTCACATGAATACCCTCCGCTACATCGACCTTCTCGCCGACGAACTCCCGATAGAACTTGTCGCCGCCGACCGTCACATCCGCGTCGACATCCATTTTGTCAAGGAATCCGTATATGGCGACCTCCTCAACATTTTCTGCATTCCGGAATCCACTGTTGCGGAATCATCGGACACGCCAGATAATGACGGAGTCACCAAGTACCGTATGGCAATCAAAAAAGAAGACGGCACCTTGAGCATTCTGGCACACATCGAGTCGAGGTAGCCTGAAATAAACTACTGAGAGCAAAATTTCAAGAAAAAGATGGGATGCAAGGCGCACGGCGAAGCCAAACACCGCAGCAACCTGATGGTTGTGAGGATTTTGGCAAGACATGCAACGCGGCAGATCGCTTTTTCTTAAATTTTGCATGCAAGGTTTCGGAAAAACCGGATTATATATTCGGAATAAAAAAATTACTGAATATATGAAAGCAAGAAACATCATTCTTATGGCGGCGATTGCGGTACTTTCGCTGTCATGCTCTAAAAACACAACGGATTACTCCAAATACTATCCGAATTATATCCTGACCTGTAAGACCGACGACGCGGGGACATTCTATCTCCAGCTCGACGACAAGACAACGGCACTTCCGCTGAATGTCAAGAAGCCTCTTTTCGGGGGCAAGGAAGTGCGTGCGCTTGCAAACATCACCGACAGAGGGAAGGGCACGAAAGAAAATGGCGGTGAGAACTTCGACAGAGTCGTTGAAATCAACACTATCGACAGCATACTCACCAAAAAACCGGTCCCGACACTCAGAAGCGTGGCCGAGGACGAGAAGAAATATGGCAGAGACCATGTCGCAATTATTGACCTCTGGGCGACCGGAGTTGAGGACGGCTATCTCAACCTCTGCTTCGACGCTGCGTGGGGACGCTACGGGCGGGTTCACTACATCAACCTCGTCACAGGCACCGACCCCGAAGACCCTTACACACTTGTGCTCAGACACAACGCCAACGGTGACGACTACATGAACGGCGCTTATGTCGCGCGCTCTCTGGTGGCATTCAGTTTGCGCGAACTTCCTGACACCCAGGGCAAGACGGTTGATCTGACGTTGAAATACGACACCCGTGACGGACAGAAATCCGTAAAGTACAAGTACTGCAGCGGCAAGTCGGAGGACGAGACTCAGAAGCAGTCTGTGCTCAAGGGTGTTGACCTGAACCTCAAGATTAAATAAATAACTCAAGTTTCGCAAGAGCGAAACACCACTTTTGAGCCCTTGTGGCGAGGGTAAGGAGGGTGACCAAAAAGTCTTTTGTTCCCCCTCCTCCGGACTTCCTAACCCCCGCAGACTAACGTCTGCGACCCCTATTAGGGGTATCTCGCGCCCCGGCGCGGTCCCTTCGGGACTTTTTAGTCGGCTCCTTTAGGAGAGGGGTAACGTGGACAGAAAAAAGTGCGTGGGATTTGAGAGCTTGATAAAAGAGATAAGGTTAATGTCCTCAATAAGTTAGAATACTTGCGAAACTTGAATTGAATAAGTGAACGAAATTTGCATTGTTTCTTGAGGACAGATCCAAAGAGATATGCAGATACGGGAACAAGAACTCATAAAATCTTCGATACGGGGAGAAGCTGACGCACGCAGGGCATTGTATGACCGCTATGTTCAGTATCTCTCCGCTGTCTGTTCCCGTTACATCACCGGCCGTGATGATGTGAAGGATATCCTTCAGGAAGCTTTCATAAAGATTTTCCGTTCGCTTGGTGGATTCGAATGGCGCGGCGAGGGCTCGTTGAAGTCATGGATGACGCGCATCGTCGTCAATGAATGCCTTAAATTTTTGAGAGACAATCGAAAACAGAATATATTCGTGGCAACGGCACAGCTGCCGGATGTGCCTGACGGGGATGACGATGGAGTATCCGTCGAAGACGTGCCTCCAGAGGCCGTGCATTCGATGATACGCGAACTTCCAGATGGTTACAGAACGGTCTTCAACCTCTTCGCCATCGAGGGACGAAGTCATCGGGAAATCGCGGAAATGCTGGGAATCAGCGAGGCGACGTCGGCCTCCCAATTTCATCGGGCGAAGAAGATTCTGGCGAAAAGGATTCGGGAATATGTCGCAGGTGTGGAAGGGTCTTGAGACAACGAAAGCTGGAAAATGAGAAAGATATAAATTCATTATAGAGATTATGGCGGAAGATTGGCTGAATAAGATACGCGAAAGTCAGGCGGATTTCTCCGAACCGGAACCGGAAGGGCTCTGGGCGGGGATTGAGGCGGGGCTTGCTGCGGAGGACGTCGGGGCTTCGGCCGGCATAGAGCCGGTTAGGGCTACTGATGCCGGGGCTTCGGTTGGCAGGACATCGCGCGAAGATTCTGCGGTTTCGCGCAGACGGACAGTTCGCTGGTGGTGGGCTGCGCTGCCGGCCGCTGCGGTGGCTGCATTGGTGCTGTTCCTTTCCGTTCCTGGGCATCGTGACGCTTCGGACGTCCCGTTGATGACTTCTGCGGTTGCTGAACTTAAGTCTACGACTGAGCCTTTTGATGTTGTCCCTCGAGAGGTTGAATCTTCCGTTCCTGCCAATCTGTTGGCATATTCGGGTACTCTTTTGGCTTCCGATATGGAGCCAGGGAAGCTTTCAGAAGCGACTGCGGATGATGCCGGCAATGCTTCCGAAGAGTTCCCGAAACGACAGGAAAGTTCTTCGTGGAATAATAGTCCTAATGACAGCTCTTCAGAAACCAGCTCTTCAGAAACCAGTTCGTTAGAGAATAGTTCTTCAGAAACCAGTTCGTTAAAAAACATTTCGTCGGAAAACTGGCCTTCGGAAAACGATAACCATGTCCTCAAAACACGCCGGAGAGGTTTCAGCTTTGGTCTCTTGACCTCGAATGTAGCCGGCAGTCGCAGTTCGGTTTCCAAGTATGCGGCGCTATACGGCTCTACAGTTACCAAACAGATTCACGGATTCTCTGAAACGAGGGCGGATTTTCCTGACAGTCAAGGATATGCAGATGTGATGCAGAGCAATTCGAGCAACGAAATCTCCTCCACGGTCAAAAACTGGCAGCCGATTCAGGTCGGGGTGAGTGTCGCATATTCCTTTACGGACAGGCTTTCCATCGAAAGCGGACTGACATATTCCTGCCTCGTCTCGGATTTGTCTTCAGGCACCCCATCCGGTAACTATGACATTCGTCAGACACTCCACTACATTGGCCTGCCATTGGCCTTGAGATATGATTTCCTGAAAATAAAGGGATTCAGTCTATATGCTTCGGCCGGCGGTCAGATGGAAAAATGTGTTGCCGGGAAAACTCGTACGGACTATTTCGTTGATGGGAAAAAGGTTTCGTCGGAGAACGGGCGCATAATGGTGGAGCCTCTGCAATGGTCAGTCAACGCATACGTGGGGGCGCAATATAGTTTCAACCGTCTGGTCGGGTTGTACATCGAACCGGGCGCAGCCTATTATTTCCGCAACAGTTCTCCCGTAAACTGCATCTACAGTGAGCGTCCTTTCAATTTCAGTTTTCGGGCCGGACTAAGGTTTTCATTGTGAATATGAGGCGTGCCGATAGAACGTGTGAGGCGGAGTCATAAATGTACGAGAATACTTAATAAAAATAAAATCAATTGATTATGAAAAAGTTAGTTTTTGTGATTTTGAGTGTGGCCGTGCTTTGCAGCTGCGGAACAGGAAAGAATGTTGATGTGTCAAAGGCGATTCTCGGAGATTGGGAAATTGTCGAGGCCGGCGGCACTGCTGTTGAACCTGGCTTTGACAAGGCTACAATTTCATTTGACGGTAAGGGCGGTGTCCACGGAAACACGAGCATCAACTATTTCTTCGGCGAGTACAGCCTGAAGGGCGACGGCATCAAGTTCGGCAATATCGGACTCACCAAGATGTTGGGGCCTACGCCGGATGTCGAGAAGGCTGTTGTCGATGGACTCAACACCGGAGTGAAAGTGAAGTTTGAGGATAATGACAATGCGGTAGTGCTTTCAAAGGATGGCACTGAGGTCCTGAAACTTAAGAGAACTGAACTCAAGGAGGACGAGAATGACGGCACGCCTGTCGAAAGTGCAGGGAAACCGGTCGCCGCAGATCAGCCTGCTGCGGTGGCTGAATAGCTGGAAATAACCTTGCTACCATGAAAAAACTCGGGACATTATTGATTCTTTTTGCGTTTTGAGCCAATGTGCTCTCTGCCCTGACAATGGACAGGGAGCATGTTTGCTTTGTTGTAGTTGTGCGATAACTCGGTTTTTTTTACCACTTACCGCAAAACAATAATGGTAAATGCCGTTAGACGATTTGTTCAAGCCTTTGTAAAAA
>OLVY01001976.1_pt1 | contig 11973 bp, 8 predicted proteins | sample 1674261 | NCBI WGS metagenome assembly OLVY01 (sample SAMEA103958155, study PRJEB25191) | human gut metagenome | biome: human-associated habitat [ENVO:00009003]; feature: intestine environment [ENVO:2100002]; material: feces | place: Germany | collected 2013/2015
GCCGAGGAAACACAGGTCGAAGGTTACACAGGACACCTCTATGAGTTCTATACATTGCCCGAATCGGAGTGGGAGTCCGGCCCAATCACATGGCAGCAAGCAGAGAGACGCTGCGAGTGGAAAGGCGGTCATCTGGCGGTCATTGAATCGTCAACGGAAAATTTCCTTCTCTACAGTGCAATGAAAGCAAAAGGGTACGAGAATGCCTATTTTGGATTCAGCGATGAAAGCCCTGAAGGAAACTGGAAATGGGTCGATGGAACCAGCACAGCTTATACAAACTGGCATTCTGGTGAGCCGAACAATCAGGATGGTATTGAGCACTATGCAATGTTCTATGAAAAGTTTCAGGATGGGACGTGGAATGATGCAGATGGAATAATTGATGCCGGATGTGCCTACATCTGTGAATGGGACGACCCAACAGATAAAATATCCCAAGGAGATAGCTTTACAGATCAGCAACTGCGAATCATTGCAAAAGATTTGGGGGTCCCAGATGACTTGAATGTGGAAATCAAACAGTATCCAAAGACATATTGGAAAGCAGCAGGGCTTTGGGATATCTATGTTGAAGTGCTTCTGGACGGAAAAGTTATAGCATCGGGAAGTTTTGACGTGGAAACAGGAGAGATGGGACGCAACATTTATATCTACTCCCCTATCTGATACTCTTTTTCTGCAAAGCTTCTGCTGCAAGCAGTGCAGACGTATATACATCTGCTTATTTTGCGTTGCAAAACGCTTGTTGGGGAATGCCCCAAACCCCTTTGATCTGCACTTCCCAATGCAGGCTGCGCGTCCCGACGGGACGCTTTTTACCCGGTGATGTGCTCCGGGTCGTTAAGAACTTGCATGAGGAAGGAAGTGGCTTCTGCCAAAGAAGCATACTTCATCTGTTCCGGCACAGTCGTGTTCAGAAGCGAAACGCCCCACACCTGCATACAGTCCGCAAGTTCTTTCTGTGCCTGCAATGCCGCAGCCTTACGCACATCCGGGGTGGTTTCTGCATCCAGAACGTAGGCTGTGGAGTATTTTCCGTTGCAATTTTCTGTCAACTGCACCATGGAGTAGTGCTCATCCCAAAAGTGACAGAAGCAAACCCTGCCACCGATGTTCTCCATTTCGATACACAGTTCTTCTTCGCCGCTCCATTGCGGAGTCTCGGACAAAATGCGATTCAGTTCCGAAAGAGCCTGCCGTTCTTCAGCCGATAACCTCCTAGACATGAAAAGCCCCGGCCTTTTCTGGCCGAGGCTTGATGGTTGCGGAGCAGAATGTAATCTGTTCGCTTCCGCTGACAGGGAGGGCATTCCATAGTTTAGGGTTCCACCCGCACCGTCAGGCGGGAGGCGTGCAACCCACCGTGGTATACCCGGTTATGGGCCACCACGGTCCGGGCGGAAGCAAAACCTTCCCGGGTGTTGCTGTTGGGGAAGATGAAATTCTTGGCGCTAGAGGTGACAGTCACCCGGATGCGGTGGCCTTTCCGGAAGCAATTGGACAACTTGGTGGTGCGGATCTTCAGGCAGACGATCTCGCCTTCCTGCAAAAACTCCGACCGGGCAAAGCCATTACGGTATCGGGCGCTGAGCAGGCCATCCGCCAGTTTGATGGACCGGCCGTTCTCATCCACGTCAGTAACACGCACCACAAAGTCGGTATCCGGCGCGTCAGAAGAAATATACAACTCCGCCGTCATATCACCGGTCAGAACCAGGTTTTCCTTCAGCACAGGGGAGGTGTAGCACAGCAGGTCCTGACGCAGTTCCTCCCGGGTGTAGTCCTCTGGCACTTCGATCTCGTTCTCCGACATATCGATGATGTGCTGGGACGGATGTTCGGGGTCATAGGCGTAACCATCGCAGTTCTCCCGCTCCGGCTTGGCAAAAGTCAGCCGCCCGTCCCCGGCAGAGGTGTTGGCATGACCGTCACTATCCAGATACAGGTGGGTGACCCGGGTCTCGGGCACTGGCCAGTTTTCGGCGGTCTTCCATACCTCCTGGCCCAGAGTGTAGTATTCTACCGGGGCAGTCTGGTCGATGCCGTTGTCCACTTCCTTGAGGTGATGCTCAAACCATCGGAAATACAGCCAGTCCAGATCAAAGCGCAGCGCCTGGCTGCCGAAGGATACCCCGTGCATGTCGTACTTACTGTTGCCGCTGTGCTGCCAGGGCCCCAGAATGACCTTGCGCATGCCCCGAGGGAAGTCATGGACCAGTTCCAGGGCTTCGGTGGTACCCATGCCGTTGTCGTCAAACCAGCCGGACTGAATCAGCGCCGGGATCTGCGCCCCGACGGAGCGTTCCTGCCAGTTGGACATACGCCAGAAATCGTTGTAGTCACTGGGTTCCAGCCACCGTGTGATGAAGGGCACATCGTACCCCAGAGCCTTTTTCGGCAGGTCGGTCAGGGGGCGGATGTTCAGCACTTTCTCCCAGTCATCGCGTTCCATCAGCTCAGGGTGGAAGGTTTTCTGAGACACCGCAAAGGCCCAGGCCAGCATGCCCGAGGTGAAAGACCCACCCCGGCGGGGCAGATCCACAAAGGAGCTGCCCGCGCAGACTACGCTGATCAGAGCTTTCAGGTGGGGGTTGCCGCTGGCAGCGGCCGCCCACTGTACGTAACCCAGGTAGGACCCGCCCACCATACCGATGCGTCCGCTGCACCATGGCTGGGCAGCGATCCAGTTCAGAGTATCGTCGCCGTCCTCCACCTCGTGGTAGTTGGGCAGCCATTCGCCTTCACTGGCGTTTCGGCCGCGCACATCCTGTACTACCACCGCGTAGCCGCGCTGAACGTAACGGTAGTATACCTCACAGCCGTCCTCTTTGCCGTAGGGGGTGCGTACCAGCACTGCGGGCACCGGGGTACTGCAGTTTTTAGGCAGGTATACGTCGGTGGAAAGATGTACCCCGTCCCGCATGGGCACTGGGAAGGTCAGCGCATGTTCTACCGGGAACAACTGTTCCTCCGGCCAGGTCGAGCGCCACAGGCGCAGGATGGTCTCCTCCTCGGCACCGGGTTCCACCAGCACCGTGACCATCTCCCGGGCAGGGCAGGTGACGGCGATCAGCCGCCCTTCTTTCATCTGTTTGTTGTTGGGAAATTTTACATCCCGCTGCAGGTAGCTGCAGCCGTCTTCGCTGGTGTAGCGCTCGCCGCACAGGGAAACTTCCCCGGTGCCATGCAGCCCCGACTCGTAATGGGACAGGTTCTGCCCCAGGGCGGCAAAGTCCATCTTCACAAAGAAACGGTAAAAATCCCGATCCTGTTCAGTCAGGTCCTGCCAGTCCAGCAGCGCGCCGGTATGCACGTCCAGTTTCTGGATCTGGGGTGTGCCGTCGCCCAGCCGCAGTCTGCCGTACAGGATGCCTGAAACATATAAGTCAAAATTACGCATTTCCGTTTCTCCCGTTTTCTGTTCAGGCGCCGATGAAAGCACGGATGGCATAGGCTACACCGATGCCCACATAGTTGCCCAGGGCACCGGCCAGTACGCCCATGAGCAAGCCGATGTTGATAAGGGTCTTCCACTGGGCACTGGAGGCGATGAGGGCGGAGGTAGGGCCATCTGCGATACAGCCTACGATGGACAGCAGCACATACTCAAAACGGACTTTCAGCAGCCGGGTGATGAGCAGGTGCAGCAGAATGGAACAGGCGATGACACAGAAGCAGAACAGGGTGATGTAGAAGGTGGATCCGAAGAACTGCTTCAGGTCCACCGCAAAGCCGATGGTCACCAGGAACAGCAACGCTACGAAAAGGCCCAGGTCAAAGTTGCCGCGCAGCTTGCGGATGGCTGGCACCTGTGCCAGGATGATGGAGAAGGTGGTGATGAGCAGGATGCGGCCTGCACTGCGGAACCCTGCTCCGAATACCATCGAGGAGATGCTGGTGGCAGCCCACACGGTGCCAAAGCCGATGGCCAGCAACCAGGCGATTTCCTGAATGGACCATTCCTTGGAAGTCATCAGTTCCTCGTGGTTGCCATCTCCCAGCAGTTCCGGCTCGCTCATTTCATAGGGCCACAGCTTTTTCAGCCATTTGGAACTCTTGTACAGGGCGGGGGCAGCAAACATCAGGATCAGCGTGGGGATGCCCACCACATAGTCGGCGGCATTGGCCGAGGCGATGGTGGTCTTGCTGGCATCCAGGCCTACAGCGATAGCGGTCAGGTTGGAACTGCCGCCGGTGTAGGTGCCCACGAACATACCGGCCACCTTCCAGCCCTCGTTGATTTTGTCGGCGAATAGTACGCCGAACACCAAAGCTGCCACGCAGACGCTGAATATGGCCGAGACCAACGCAATGACCGGTTCCTTGGATAATTTGCGCATCTGTTTCAGGTCTAGGCTCAGCAGGCAGATGGAAATGGACAACGGCACACAGTAGCTGCTGACGGCATCATAGGTAGCACTGGAGGTAGGCACGATCCGCAGGTTGGACAGCACGATACCCATGATGATAACCGTCAGGGCCGGACCCAGCGTTTTGAACGCCTTGAACCGCTGCAGCCAGAATCCCAGTGCGACCATGGCGACCATGATGAACAGGAGCGCGCCTTCGGAGGAAAAAATCGTATTCGGCATAATACACCTCTCTGCGGGATCCCGCTTAAAAATCAATATCGATGCCAAGGCCCGGTTTGTCGGACAGGGTGTAGACGCCGCCATTCACGGCAAAACCTCCGGGCATACCCATCTCGGGGTCCACGGCGTACATAAAGCTGTCGCAGTCCGCCTCGGTGATGTTCTGCTTGGCGGCAACCAGACTCACACCGGCAGCAATGGCTACCTTGGTCTCCAGCATGCAGCCCACCATGCACTGCACATGGTTTGCCTCGGCAATGGCGTTGATCTTTTCCGCCGGGTACAGGCCGCCGCACTTCATCAGTTTGATGTTGATAATGTCTGCAGCATCGATCTTGCAGGCCTTTGCTGCGTCGATGGGGGTGTGGACCGACTCATCCAGCATGACCTGCAAGTCCACCTTGGAACGCACAAAGCGCATACCGTCCAGATCCCAGCTAGGCAGGCACTGTTCCACCGCTTCCACGCCCAGCTTTTCAAAGGCTTTCAGGGTGCGCACCGCATCGCTGACAGTGTAACCCTGATTGGCGTCCACACGCAGGCGGATGTTGGGGCCCACCGCCTGACGGATCAGGGTCAATGCCTGGATATCCTCGATCGGGTTGATGCCGGCCTTGATTTTCAGAATGGTGAAGCCATCCTTTTCCACCCGTTCCCGGGCTTCGGCGGCCATAGCTTCCGGTGTGTCAATGCCCACCGTCATGTCAGTGACGATCTGGTTCACGCTGCCACCCAGCACCTTGTACAGAGGCTGACCCATCAGTTTGCCCTTGATATCGTACAGGGCAATATCCACTGCGGCCTTTGCCGAGGTGTTGCCTGACAGCAGGCGATCCATCATCCTGTGGATGCCCTCAATATCCAGCGGATCCATGCCGATCAATCCGGTGCGGAACAGTTTCAGCGCTTCCAGAACGGTGGCCGCGCTCTCGCCGGTCACCGGTTCAAAGGGCGCGGCCTCACCGATGCCCCACAGACCTTCGTCGGTGGAGATCTTCACCAGCACATTCAGCGAATGATCCTGTACCGCAAAAGCAATACGGAAGGGCTTTTTCATGGGGATACGGATGGTTTCTACCTTTACATCTGTGATTTTCATAGGGTTCCTCCTGCATAATAATTTTTATAAATTTTTTATGAATTTTTATAGAAATTTTACTATTTCTAAAATTTTTGTCAAGAGCTTTTCTATTTTTTTCACATTTTTCAGAGTATTTTATAGGATAAGCACGAAATTATCTGATTTTCTTTGTAAAACTTTTATAAATATCGAATATTTTCTCACTTATTTACGTACAGGGCATTTTGTGATATACTGTAAATAAACTTTTTACGAAAAAGCGGGAGGTCTTATGCTGGGCGAACACGTTCGAAATATTCGGAAAAAACGGGGAATCACCCTCAAAGAACTGGCCGAAAAGACTGGTTTGTCCATCGGGTATATCTCCCAAATCGAGCGCAATCTCACCGACCCGTCCCTGTCCACCCTGCGCAAACTCAGCGCCGCTCTGGACATCCCCACCTATCTGTTTATGGGAGGTGAGCACAGCACTGGCCTGACAACCCGTCAGGCGGATATGATGATTCTCTCCCAGCCCAATTCCAATATACGGTATCACCTGCTTACGCCTATGCCCAACGGAAATTTTGTACCTCAGTCGTTGGTCATACGCTTTGAGCTGGAACCCCACTGCAAGGACGGCGACCTGCCGGTGATCCATCCCAGTGAGGAAATCCTGCTGCTGGAACAGGGGCAGCTGGATGTACTGGTGGAGTCCGAGACCATCCGCCTGAACGCCGGAGACACCACTGTGGTGCAGTCCAACCTGCCTCACATCGTTTCCAACCCCGGGGATACCACAGCGGTGGGACTGGCTGTGTTCACCCCTGCCATTTGGTTTCCCAACAACCGGCGCAGTTTTAACCGCGGTGGCGAAACCTGAATCTTCGCATAGGAATACCAAAAAGAAGTACAGCCATTGCCTGTACTTCAGACTATTGAAAAAGGTCACCGGAAGGTGGCCTTTTTCTCGTAAATGGGAAGAAAACGAGATGCCTGTCGCAATTTTTGTTATACACAATCCATTTGTGTTCATTCAACGCTATTCGGGTAATTTCAAGGCGGAAAATTTTTGTGAGTATCTTTGGTCAAAAAGGCAATGGTCTTTTGGTGGCAGTCCGTGGTAAACAGAAGCAGGTTGATCATCTGCGTAATGAAGTTGAAGAACTAAAACATCAATTGGATGCGGAACGAGCAAAGAATGACACATTAAAAGCAAAAATCACGGCATATCAGAAAAATGATTTAAGTGCAGTAAAGAAAGTGGAAACATGTTATGAAGAACAACTAAGGATTCTTAACGAGCAAATTAGGGATTATGAACAAATGAAACCCGAACTCGAACGGCTGCGAAACTTTTTCTTTGAACAAAATATTGGCGCAGATGAATCTGATGTTCAGGCAGTAGAAAGTGACAAACAAGAGGAGATTGCCAAGTACAAGATTATTACTGTTGGAGGACACGAGCAACTAAGAAAGAACATCAAAGATGCATATCCATCGATAATGGTACTAGATGGTACACCAAAAAGTCAAGATTTTCATCCTGTAGAAAATTCAGACTATGTATTTATCCTTACGCAGCATATGAGCCATGGCCGTCGATGCCATCGTACTACGATTGTTTTTAAAAAATTCTGTATCACTACTCGCACCAGACAAGGAAGATCCAAACCTTTTCTCGAAAGAGAAGGGTTCGGATTTTTTGTTTTTGGCGGCGTGCCCCGCCGCACAACAAAAGCATCCGCAGCGCATGGCCGGGCTGCTTCAGCTCAGGCGCAGTGCGCTGCGGATGCTTATTTTTTATGCCGCGCCCCCTCTCCTGATGGGAAAGTCAGGGCATCGGCTGCGTTTTGATGTCATTTTTCGGAACACGCCTGCGTTCTTGGCTCCCCGGTCAGGGGAGCTACCGGGCGAAGCGAGACTGAGAGGTTTTATCCTGCCAGCTTGCGGTAGGCGTTCAGTACCTGATAGGCCGGGATGCTGCTGCCCGGGGCAAATTTGCCGTTCAGGCGGCGCTTCATCAGGCCCTGCTCCACGCACCACTGGGCTGCCTTAGCGGTATCCGGGTCTGCCACGTCTGCAAAGGCCGGGGCCTCGGCAGGTTCGGGACGGCCTGCGGTGTTCCACAGCAGCAGCGCGGTCTGGGCGCGGTTCTCGGGTGCAGCCACGCCTTCCGGCAGCAAGGCTTGCAGCTTGCGGCCGGAAACATAATTGTACACGCCGTAGCCCACAACGCCAGCCGCCACTGCACCTGCCGCTGCCACGATGACGACCGCACCGCCGCCGTCACCGCCGCCGGTAGAGCCGCCACCCGGGGTATCGCCGCCGGTGGAGCCACCGGGGGTGCCGCCCGGGGTCAGACTGCGGACATAGCCGCAGACGTTGCAGGTGGTATCCTTGTCGTCATCGTAGACATGGGCTTCGGTGTCCTGCACCGTATGGCAGATAGGGCACTCCATCCAGTGACTGTGCTCGTCGTGGGTCATTTCCATCTTGTGGTCATGCTCAAATCCGCCCGGAGTCAGCGGCACCACATAACTCCTTGTTGCGTAATATTCCGTATCATCGTTCATGATCGTGAAGAACTTTGTTTCCTGTCCGTTCACTGTACAGACGGTTTCCTCGCTAAACTTATATCCGGGTTTTGCGTACAGACCCACCTGAAGGGTGTACCGTGTGCCCGGCCTGAAGGATCCAGGGATTGGCTCGCCGCCTATGTCGCCCATGCCCCAGCGGATCTTGGCGTCACAGACGTCTGCTCCGTTGTCCAGAATAACAACGGTCTCGTCCGGCATTTCGTTCTTTTTGGGTGTGTTTACACGGAGATTCACCTGCTTGATTCTGGTAATGGTCAGCACCTGCAGACTGAATACGCTGGTCAGTCCATTGCCGCAATCGTAGGTGTAAGTTACCCGGTCTGCACCCGGGTTCACCTTCAGGGTGTTGCCGCTCACAGTGCCGCCAACCCATTCACTGGTCTTATTTACGTCAAATCCAGCAGGGAGGGTACTCAAGTCAAACGTACGTTCGGTCTCATCAATGGTAATGGGGTACTTGTTTCCAGTGCACTTGAGGTTTTCTTGCGTTAGCTTGGTGTTGTAGCTTAGGTCCAAAGATGTCAGCTGGTTATCGGAGCAATTCAGCTTCTTCAAGTTGCGAAAACACGTAATGCCCCACAGGCTGGTAATATTTTTGTTGCGGACATCGATCGTAGTGACAGCTCTCCATTCGCCTGGCTCCAGAATTCCATTCGGTTCTCCATCCTCCGATCCTCCTTTGTCAAACGTCGTTCTGATATATTCCAGAAACGTTTTGTCCGGAAAGTTTTCGCTGTGCAGGGGAACCCAGAAATCGACTTCATCGTCCGCAAAGGCGCTGATGGGCAGGAAGGTGAATACCATAGCCAGCGTCAAAAGGGCACTGACAAGGCGCGTTCGTTTTGAGAATCGTTGTTTCATGGGGTGCTCCTTTCTGTGGTAAAATTTATTTTTTCAGGGCCCCATTCGGGAGAAGCGTCAGCTTCTCCCGAATGGGGCACCCTTTTTCAAAAAGCGGTCATTGTCCGGCATGGGGCAGAATGATCCTTCGGTTGTCAGCCTCCTGCCAGCTTGCGGTAGGCGTTCAGCACCTGATAGGCCGGGATGCTGCTGCCCGGGGCAAATTTGCCGTTCAGGCGGCGCTTCATCAGGCCCTGCTCCACGCACCACTGGGCTGCCTTAGCGGTATCCGGGTCTGCCACGTCTGCAAAGGCCGGGGCCTCGGCAGGTTCGGGACGGCCTGCGGTGTTCCACAGCAGCAGCGCGGTCTGGGCGCGGTTCTCGGGTGCAGCCACGCCTTCCGGCAGCAGGGCTTGCAGCTTCTGGCCGGAAACATAATTGTACACGCCGTAGCCCACAACGCCAGCCGCCACTGCGCCTGCCGCCGCCACGATGACGACCGCACCGCCGCCGTCACCGCCGCCGGTAGAGCCGCCGGGAGTAGAACCACCCGGGGTAGAACCGCCGCCCGGGTTATCGCCGCCGGAGGGAGGCGTTACCGGGGGAACCGTGCCGCCGGTGCCAGTCACATCCAGTGTGAAACTTGCATCCATCATACCACCAGTTATGCACTGATAACCATAGTACACTACGTTTGTGCCTTCATCGACTGTCAGAATGTTCCCGTTGGCTTTGCCATGCACCCATCCTGTAACCCGGTTTATATCAAAGCCCCCGGGCAGAGTGCTCAGGTCAAACGTACGGTCAGGGTTCAGGGTAACGGTGTAAACATTATTAAAATCGGAACTGTAAATATCCGTAATACTGAAATTGAGATTCGGGTTGTTGTCCAAATTCAGGCTGGTGAGATGGTTATTCTTAAGCCACAATGTAGTCAATTCTGGACTATCGCTGACATCCAACACGGTCAGCTGGTTGTTGGCGCAGTTCAGTTCCTTTAAGGCACTCATGTTGTTCAGGTTTAGCTGGGTCAACTGGTTATGGGCACAATTCAGTTTCTTCAGCAGTTTATTTTGGCCCAGAATCAGCGATGTCAGCTGGTTGTTTTGGCATTCTACCCTTACCAGATTGGGTTTATGGGTCACATCTACGTCCAGCACTGTCAACTCATTCTTGGAACAGTCGAGTTCTCTCAGCCACTTACTATTTTTGACATCCAGTTGCTCCAGATCATTGTGCGAGCAATAGAGATACTCCAACTTCAGATGCGACACGTCCAGCTGTTCCAACTGGTTCTCGGAACAATTCAGATAGTCGATATCCGGGTTCTTGCTCAGGTCCAGCTGGGTCAGTTGATTCTTATTGCATTTCAACGTTATCAGCATTGGATTCTGTCTCAGGTCTAATTTCTGGATAGAATTGTTTCCGCAATCCAATTCGGTCAGGTTAGGGAACGCCTCAATGCCTCTTAAGCTGCTGATGTTCTTTCCTTCGACTTCGATTGTTTCGACTTTTCTTTGTTCTTCCACTGTGAGGACATCTCTGCCACCTGCTTTGTAGGTTTTGATGTAATTTCTAAAGCTATCGTCGGGGAAATTATTCTTATTGATGGGCAGACTGGTTTCAAAGATGAATGTGGGCTTTACTCCATTGCCGCAATTGTATTGGTAGCTCACCTCATCCTTGCCATTTTCCACTGTCAGAATCGTGCCAGAAACAGAGCCGCCGTTCCAGTTGGTTGCCTTTCCCACGTTAAAGCCGGGCAGTGTGGTCAAGTCAAACTTTCCGTCTGTACGGACAGCAATGGGACGCCTGTTGCCATTAGCCGTTATCGTACCGCCGCTGATTCCAGTAACGTCCAAACAAGCCAACCGATTCTTTGCACAATTCAGATGACTCAAACTGAGATTTTGGCTCAGGTCCAGCGTTTTCAGCTGATTATCATTGCATATCAAAGATGTCAAGCCGCCATTCTGTTTCACGTTCAGTTCCGTCAATTTATTTTTGCTACAATCCAGCTGTTTCAGCTGCGTCTGGCTACTGACATCCAACTCCATCAATTGATTTCCAGAGCAATTCAGTTCTTTCAGCTTGAAGCATTGGCTGACATCCAACGTCATCAGGTCGTTGTTGGAACAATCAAATTTGACCAGTTCCCCCACGCTATCCATTACGATATTCGTTATATTGTTATTGGAGCAATTCACCTCTTCAAGATTCAGCCCATAGAGAATGCCCAGATTCATGTAGGTCAGTTTATTATTGGAGCAATTCAGTTTTTTCAGTCCGCTTGAAAGAATATCAACCGACTTTTTCAGTTGATTCTGGGAACAATCCAGCTCCTTCAGTTTGAAATTTTTGCCAACATTAAGTGTTGTCAAGCCGATACCGTGGCAATCCAGCTTTTCGAGATCTTCAAAGAAACGGATTCCTTCAAGACTTTTGATTGCATAACTGGTTGGAATCGTCATATTCTTGATATCCACATCGAGCTTGCCATCGCCGTTTTTGTCACAGCATTCTTTGAGAAAGCGCCGAAATTCCTCATCCGGGAAATTAAGCTTAAAATCCGGCGAATTAAAATCAATTTCCGTGTTCGCCGCAAAGGCACTGAAGGGCAAAAAGGTAAACACCATTGCCAGCGTCAACAAGGCGCTGACAAGACGAGTTCGTTTTGAGAATCGTTGTTTCATGGGGTGCTCCTTTCGTTTTATGCGTTGTTATTGCTGTGCGGCAAAGGGGTTTCAGCCGGTCTGCGCGGTAGAGGGCAGAATGGTCATTCTGCCGTCCACGGCGGCATCCAGCATCTCGTGCTCCCGGAAATACTCCATCAGGATATCCTGACAGGAGGTTGCCACGCTGCGGGGCTTCTGGAGCT
>OLVY01001982.1_pt1 | contig 11938 bp, 9 predicted proteins | sample 1674261 | NCBI WGS metagenome assembly OLVY01 (sample SAMEA103958155, study PRJEB25191) | human gut metagenome | biome: human-associated habitat [ENVO:00009003]; feature: intestine environment [ENVO:2100002]; material: feces | place: Germany | collected 2013/2015
GGTCCGTTCTGGCCTTGTCTGGTCCGGTTCGGTTCCGTTCTAGTTCTGTCCGGTCCGGTTCCCGTGGCATTTCCCAGATTAGCCCCGTACGCCGCCCGACTCATCCGGACCGCATGCCCGGTCCCGGGGCCCCTCCGCCAGGCACGCTGCCGCCCCGGGTTCCGTGCTGTTTATGGTCAAATAAACGTGTACGGCGTCACCACCAAATCTGAACGGTGTGAGCGTTCATATCGGACACGGTCGGCGGCTGGAAACGGCATCGGCGGAAGAGAAGCGCCGGTGCCGTACGGTTCCTGATAGATTCCCGAGTGCTAACAACCAACACATGGTCCTCGGGAGGAAAGGAATGACGACACCGGTGCGTGTTCAACAGAGTATCAGGCAGCTCGAGACGAAAGGCCTGACGCATGCCCAGATAGCAAGGGAACTGGGGGTCTCGTGGACGACCGTGGTCAAATACGCTTCCCGCGACTATTCCCCGGTTCCCGCGGCGGGGAGGGAGGGAAGCCGGTCGCTGGTCGTGGGCAGGTACGCGCGCAAGGCCGACGAATGGCTCGAGGCGGACCGGCGCATGCCGCGCAAGCAGCGGCATACCGCCCGGCGCGTGCACGAACGGCTTGTGGAGGAATGCGGCTTCGAAGGCAGTTATTCGTCGGTGCAACGTTGGGTCAAGCGATGGCGGCAACGCCACCGGGACGAGGCCGAGGGATTCAGCGAGCTGGAATGGGCGCCGGGCAGCGCGCAGGTCGATTTCGGACAGGCCCTGGCCGTGGTCGCGGGCGTGGAACGGACCGTGCATTTCCTCGTGGTCTCGTTCCCGTACTCGAACATGCGGTACGTGGCCGCGCTGCCCGGCGAGACCGCGGAATGCGTGTGCCATGGTCTGAACAAGGTGTTCTCCCATGCCGGCATGGTCCCCCGCGTGCTAGTGTTCGACAACGCCACCGGGGTCGGCCGCCGCAGGGCCGACGGGACCGTCACCCAGACGAGGCTGTTCTCGCTGTTCTGCGCGCACTACGGCTTCGAGACGAGGTTCTGCAACCCCTATTCCGGCTGGGAGAAGGGAAGCACGGAGAACGCGGTCGGTTTCCTGCGCCGCAACCTGATGGTGCCGACGCCGTCCGCGGAGGGATGGGACCGGCTCACGGACGCGTGGTTGGAACGCTGCGACGAGATCGCGCGCGGCGTCCACTACCGCGAGGACGTGCCGATCCGGGACCTGTTCGGGACGGACCTCGACCACATGCTCCCGCTTCCCCCGTCCATGTTCGACGCGTGCGACTGGCGCGACGTGAAGACCGACAGGACCGGAACCGTCACGATCGACTCGAACCGCTACCTCGCGGGCCCGAAATGGCATTCCATGCGTCTCATGGCCGGCGTGCGGGCCCTGCGGGTCGAGCTGCGTTCCATGGACGGCGAGCCGATCGTCACGTTGGAGCGCAGGTGGGGGCGCAGCCCCGACACCGCGATGGACCCGCTGTCGCTGCTCGCCATCATCGCACGCAAGCCGCGTTCGTGGGGCGAGAGTCCCATACGCTCCGACTTCCCGGAGGAGACGCGCGTGCTGCTCGACCGGATGGAGCCGTGGACTGGCAACGGTGTGTTGGACAGGTTCTTAGAGGACGAGTCCCTGTTCGGTGAATTCCTTCGGACTCCGGTATCCGAGGGTGGAGTGGAGTCTTTGGTTGTTGAACCACCACACATAGTCGTTGAGGTCGGAGCGTAGTTGTTCCAGGCTGGTGTAGTGGTTCCGGTATATGAGCTCCTTCTTCAGGAGCCTGTTGGTGGATTCGACCACGGCGTTGTCGTACGGGTTGCCCTTCCTTGACAGCGATCTTCTGATGTCGAACACGTCGAGCAGCTCGTCGATTTTCGCGTTGTCGAACTCGCTGCCCCGGTCCGTGTGGAACACCTCCACCTCGGTCAGGGGGAAGTCGAGCGTGGCGAACGCGGCCATGACCAGGTCGGCGGTGCGGCTCGTGTCGGCGCTGTGGCCGGCGATGCTCCTGTTCGCCAGGTCGATGAGCAGGCACACGTACGCCCACTTGCCGCCGACGCGCACGTACGTCAGGTCACTGGCCAGGTGGGTGCGCGGCTCGTAGCCGTCGAACTCGCGGTCGAGGATGTTCGCGAGCCTGGCCTCGTTAACCCGCGTCTTGTGTGGTTTGAACGTTCTGCGCGCGTACGCGCTCGTCATGCCCCGCCGTTTCATGATGTTGACGATGCGCCTTCTGGAGGCGGTGACGCCCCTCCGCTCCAGCGCGGCCTTGATCTTCCTGGCGCCGTAACGCTCATGGCTGTCGCGCCAGATCGCGTGCACGTCGCCGGCGATCGGGTCCACCCGCTCGGCTTCGGGATGTTCGATCATCCAGTAGTAGGTGGAGCGGGGAACGCCCAGTATTCTGCACTGCGCCGATATCGGATAACGGGAGGCGTTGGCCCGTATCACTGCTACTTTCGTGCGAATATCAGCGCCGCCTGTTTTAAAACGTCCACCTCCATCTCCAACTGTCTGTTGCGCTTGCGCAGCTCGATCAGCTCGTTCTGCTCAGGAGTGCGGTTGTCGGCGGCTTTCGTGGAGCCGCTGTTGCGGATGCCCTGGACCCAACGGTGCAGCGTGGAATGCGAGATGTCGTACTCGTCCTTGATCTCGCGCGCCGGCTTGCCGTTCTCGTAAAGCTGCACGATCTGCCGCTTGAACGACTCCTCGTAGTGGCGGGGATGCTTCGGGTCGGCCATCGTCGGCCTCCAATCTCATGTCATTCGTCCCTCATCGGACTGTCTAATACATTGTAGCCAATCCAATCTATGCGGAATGTCGAGTCATACTAATTTCGTACATAAAACAAAACGCGTGTGCGTCCGGGCGGAAACCATCCGGACGCGCACGCGTTTTATTTTGAATTATTGCGATGAGGTCAGTTGCGGGTCAGCACTTCGGCCAGGGCCTGGATGACCGGCTGCGGCATGTGGGACTGGTGTTTGGTCTGCGCGCCAACGCCGTGCAGATCCTCCAGCGTGCTCAGTGCCGGCAGCGCATCCTTGCCCAGCTCGCGGATCGCGCGGTATGCGTGCTCCTTGGTCATGTACAGCATCTGCGCATCCTTCATCACGGCGAACGCGTCGGCTTCAACCGGATCGTCCGCAACGGCAAGACCGTCGGCGAAATCGATGGCGATTACGGCGCTCGTCGGCACGTCACGCAGCGTGACGGTCAGGCTCAGCGTCTCCGCATCGTACGCGACTTCCGGAGCGGCGGCAGAGCCGTCGACGGTCGCGCGGACGGCGCGCATCGCTTCCGGAGCGATGCCACGGAACGTGACCGTCCAATCGCGGGAAACCGGAATGACGTCCGTCGCACCTTCCGCAGGGGCGATCGAGAACTGTGCGGAATCGCCCTCAAAACGCAGCGCCATTTCGGTGGATGCCCAACGATCCTTGCTCTGTGCGGCACCGTCATCCTCCCACAGCGTGAAGCTGTTTTCGGCACCCGGGAACACCACTACCTGCAGTGCGCGCGGGTTGGCCACGGAGTTGAGCGCCTCACCCTCGGCGGGCATCTGCAGCGGCACGATCGCGCCGGGCTTAGCGAACACCGGCATGCGGTCGAGATCGCGCCAAGCCTCCAGACGGCGGCCTTCGGCCGGACGAGACGTGTAATGGCGACCGTCGAAGAAATCGAACCATTCGCCCTGCGGCAGCCACACGTCGGCCTTCGCACGCTGCACGGAACGCTCGGCTGGATCGACGATCGGCGCGACCAGCAGCTCGGTGCCGAAACGGAATTCGTCGGTGAGCTTGTATGCGGCTTCGATTTCCGGATAGTCCCAGTACAGCGGCTGCACGAGCGGCTCGTTGTCGAACGCGGCGCGACGGTTCATCGTGTACAGGTACGGGATCATCGCATGGCGCAGGCGCAGCGCGGACGTCATCGCACGTTCCGCATCGCCGTGGAAGTTCCACGGCTCCTTGCCGTTGAACGGCGAATCGGTGGAATGCAGACGGTTGATCGGGCTGAACGCGCCCAGCTGGTACCAGCGGACCTCCAGCTCCTCGTCACGGTAGCCGAACATGTGGCCGCCGATGTCGTGGCTCCACCAGCCGTAGCCGATGTTGGAAGCGCAGGCGGTGAATTCCGGCTGGAACTTCAGCGACTCCCACGTCACGACGGTGTCGCCGGAGAAGCCGATCGGGTAGCGGTGCGAGCCCGGGCCGGCGTAACGCGAGAAGGTGAGCGGGCGCGGGTTGCGTTCGCTGTAGTCGCTGCCGTCGTTGCGGGCGGAATCGAGGTAATGCAGGTGGTTCAGGCCCCACAGCGGGTCGAGGCCCGGCTGCCGCGTCAGGCCGCCCTGCTGCCAGTCGATCCACCAGAAGTCGACGCCATCTTCCTCCATCGGGTGGTGGAGCTGGTCGAAGTAGACCTCCATGAACTTCGGATCGGTCAGGTCGAACTGCACGGCCTCGCCGCTTTCCGGATCGATGTTCATGGCCTTGGCGACCTGCGGATACAGCTCTTCGAACGCGCGCACGCCGTCCCTCGGGTGGACGTTGAGCGTGGCCTTCATGCCATGCTCGTGCAGCCAGTTGAGGAAGCGCTTCGGATCCGGGAAGAAGTCCTTGTTCCACGTGTAGCCGGTCCAGCCGGAGCCGTACTTCGGGTCGACGTCGTCAACCAGGTGCCAGTCCATATCGATGACGGCCGTGGTGAACGGGATGCCTTCCTTTTCGAAACGTTCGACGAGCTGACGGTATTCGGTTTCGGTATAGCGGTGGTAGCGGCTCCACCAGTTGCCCAGCACGAAGCGCGGCAGCAGCGGGGTCGGGCCGGTCAGGCGGTACAGGGCGTGCACGGCCTCACGGTAGCGGTGGCCGTAGCCGAACAGGTACAGGTCGGTGGTCGGCTCTTCCTTCGGGGTCACCCACGTGCCGAAATCGTTGTGGTTGCCGTTCACTTCTGCGGTTTCGCGGATGACGTTCGACTTGGAATCGTCGATGATCGCCCAACCGTCGGTGCTGTTGACGCCCGGATCGACGGGGATGCGGCCGTTCGCCTCGTCGAGCGTACGGTAGGTGCCGCCGAGGTTCCTGCGCTGCACGTCGCCGTAATGCCAAGTGTTTTCGATGGCGTTGACGTGCTTGACGGTTGCGTACAGGCCTTCCGGAGAGAACTTGCGCTGGTTGTAGGAGATATGCAGCGACGGGGTGTCGATTTCCAGCCAGCCATTACGTTCGGTGACGGTGAATTCAGGCTTTTCGCCGAAATCACGGACCATCGCCATCTGCGTGGCGTCATCCACGAAACGGCCGCTGTCGGACCATTCGAAACGGACGAGCGCGTCCGTGATGAGGCCGATGCGCCAATGATCGCCCTGGATCACCGAATCCGGATTCATTGCCGGATGGGCGTTGAGCGTGGCCAGCGAGAACAGTGTGCTGTCTACCATGTGGGGCTCCTTTGAGTGTGGGAAAAATCGGGAGAACTGGATTGGGACCGTGTCATCATATGCGACGGTACGGTCCCGTTTGAATTACTTGATGCGCTTGATGGTCAAGACCGACGCGCCAGCGCACAGTGCGATGACGATGGCGTTAAGCACGGTCCAGGCGAGGAAGCCGAAGAGGTACCTCCACTTGACTGCCGGTTTATCGGCCTCCTGCTGGACGTCCGTATTGGCGTCCAGGGCGATGCTCGTGTCGCTGCTTTGCTGGTCGCGCATCTCGTTATCCTTTCTGTGCGCTGCGAAACATCGCTCTCCGCGTTGAGTGATCAAAGCATGTTCCGCATTGAAGAAAAGTCAGCAAAACTTACTTTCGTTAAGTATGATAGCGCTTGCGCAAAAAGGTATCAATATCGGCGAGTCGCTTGAAATTGCAACGATATGCGCATATCGAAACGCTTGCCATCGATTGCAAAATGGAACGATGCGATTTTATGCGCGTTCTGCGCCACCGCATACCCTCTTCACCGCGCCCATATGCCGATTGTGCGAGCAAAACGACAGGTTGTGTAATACGGCGGTGATGGCATCGCAAAAGCTGGTTCAATCAAACTAGCGGCGAAATCCCGCGTGCGGCACGGTGCGATGCAGCGCGGTACGGCAGCGGGAAATCGCAAGAAAACAGCGCAGTCGGGCGGAGCGGACAGGGCAGGCTCGGCAAAGCAGGTTTTGGCAACACCTAGTGCGAGGGAGAACCCATGGAACTTGAAGATCTTTCGATCGTTGAAAAGGCGGCGATGCTGTCCGGCGGATCCGAATGGGATTCGCGCGGCAACGATCGCGCCGACATTCCCGGCTTCGTCATGAGCGACGGCCCACACGGCGTGCGCAGGCAGCTTGGCGAAGGCGACCACCTCGGCATCGGCTCATCCAAGCCGGCCACCTGCTTCCCGACCGCCTGCACCGTGGCCAACACCTGGGATCCGGCGCTCGCCGAAGAGATGGGCGAGGCGCTCGGCAAGGAAGCTCACGATCTCGACGTGAACGTGTTGCTTGGACCGGGCATGAACATCAAACGCAACCCGCTGTGCGGACGCAACTTCGAGTACTATTCGGAAGATCCGATCCTATCCGGATACATCGGCTCCGCCGTGGTGCAGGGCGCGCAGTCCAAGGGCGTGCTGGTGAACGTGAAGCATCTCGCATTCAACGATCAGGAGATCAACAGGTCCGGCATAGCCACGTTCATGAGCGAGCAAAAAGCCCGCGAAATGGAACTACGCAACTTCCAGCAGGCCTTCGAAGCCAACGGCAAGCCGGCCTCCTTCGAATCCGACGATGCCAAGAAAAACACCTACACCCAAGGTGCGCTCGGCGTGATGACCTCCTACAACCGCATCGGTGCGGTTGCCTCCAGCGCCAACGCCGCAGTCATGGTCAACATCCTGCGCGACGAGTGGGGCTTCACCGGCTACAACGTCACCGACTTCACCTCGGTCTCGCCCCATGCGGCGCCGAAGGAATCCGTGCTCGCAGGCACATCAGCCTTCTGCGGCTTCGGCAATCAGGGTGTGAAGTATTGGGATGCCGCCACGCTGAGCAAGGACCGTGACATGCTCCTGGCCATCAAGCAGAACATGCACTATTCGCTCTGGGCCATCGCCAACTCCAACGCGATGAACGGCGTGAACTCCAGCACACACACCGAAAACGTCATGACGTGGTGGCGTGCGGTCTATCTCGGCGTAATCGCCGCCTCCGGCGTGGTCACCCTGATCGGCCTGGCCGGTTATACGACGACCCGCATCCGTCCCGCCCGCAATGCGGCCAACGGTCCGACGGCGGCTTCGAAGTGAAAGGAACGATCATGGCAACGACAATCAAAACCCATGTTTCTGAGCTTGCGGCCGCAGCGGCGACGCTCATCGGACTGATGGTCTACCTCGTCAATTCGACGACCGGATACATGGCCGGCCAAGGATTGAGCGCGCTGGTCATCGCGCTGAGCGTGGTGGCGATCGTGGCGCTCGCCGCCCGTGCGTTCGCCGGCAACCGTCTACCGGCGGTGCTGAACGACGTACTGCTGATCGGAGCCGAAGTGCTGTTATTGGTGAGCTTCGCGCAGTTCGTGCTTGAACGCGTGCGCCTTGCCGCCGACATCTACTTCATTCCGGTCAACTATCCGGCATCGGAGCAGACCTCGCTCAATGTCGCACTGATCGGTGTGGCATGCTACCTCGTGGCCATCCTCCTGCTCGTCGTCAAGGCGTTCACCGCCAAGGACGCGCAGCATACGGCGGTCATGCTGGAACCGGCCGCCGAATAACGACCGTATGCCGTTCATATGGGCGGCACCGCCATCAGGCCATCCGGCGGCGAGCGCCGATCGCAGTGATTGCGATTCGCAAAGACGTCGCCGGTGGCCATGCCATACGTTGCAATTTCAGAGGAGATTTTAGGAATCATCATGCAGGCAGCAGATTTCAATGCAGGCTGGGCCTATCGCCATCTTGACGCCGATGAGGATTGGACCGCCGTTACGATTCCACATGATGCGATGCTGTATGAGCCGCGCCATGCGCTCGCGGTAAGTGGATTGAATTCCGGCTGGTTCGAAGGTCGCGATTATGAATACGTCAAGCATTTCATGCCGGAACGGGATATGGCCGGCAGTCGGATGCTGCTTGAATTCGAGGGCGTCTATCATCATGCCGAGGTGTGGGTGAACGGTGAGAAGGCGGCGTTTCGCCCATACGGATACACCAATTTTTACGTTGATCTGACCGACCGCGTTCGTTTCGGTGAAGACAATGAGATTCGCGTGATTGCACGCAATGCCGATCAGCCGAATTCCCGTTGGTATTCCGGAGCCGGTATCTACCGTCCCGTCACGTTGTGGACGTCGCCCGCCGAGCATATCGCCGTGGACGGTCTCTTCGTGCGTACTATCGCCGCGGATCCGGCGAATGGCACCGCACGTATCCGCGTCGAGGTCGAAACGACTGCGGCAGGCAGTGTGCACATTGAAATCGCCGACATGGCGGGTGGGATCGCAGCCAGTGTCACGCAACCATGCGAGGCTGGGGTAAACAGGTATGAGCTCGGCATTGCCGACGCGAAACCATGGTCCGTGAACCGTCCGGAACTGTACGTGTGCACCGCGCGTTACACCACGCAACATGGGGATTCCGACGAAGCTGCGACCACGTTCGGTATCCGTACGCTCGAATGGGGGAGCGGGGGACTGCTGATCAACGGCGAGCGCGTGATCATCCAGGGCGCGTGCATCCATCATGACAACGGCGTGCTTGGCGACGCCGAGGAGCGCAAGATTCGTCTGATGAAGGCGAATGGCTACAATGCCATCCGTTCCGCGCACAATCCGTGTTCGAAAGCACTGTTGGAGGCGTGTGACCGACTTGGTGTGCTGGTGATGGATGAGTATATCGACCATTGGTATATTCATAAGACGCAGCATGATTACGTTGATTATTTCGACGAATGGTGGCGTCGGGATCTTGCCGACATGGTGATGAAGGATCGCAACCATCCGAGTGTGATACTGTACTCCACCGGTAATGAGGTGTCGGAAACGGCGCAGAAGCGCGGTATTGCGCTCACGCGTGCGATGACTGAATATCTGCATGCGCTTGACGACTCCCGTCCTGTCACCTGCGGTGTGAACATCTTCTTCAATTTTCTTTCGTCGATCGGCTTTGGCCAGTATTCCGACAAGAAGGCCGCGAAGGAAGCCGAGGCCGCCGAGAAGCATAAGGCTGTCGGCAGTGAGTTCTTCAACAATATGGCCGGCGTGCTGGGCGCCGATTTCATGAAGACCGGTGCTGCACTGCCGTTTTGCGATTGGGTGACGCGGGATGCGTTCGCCGCGATGGACGTGGCCGGCTACAACTATGGCATCAAGCGATATGTTCACGACCTGAGGAAGTATCCGGATCGACTGATTCTCGGCTCCGAAACCTTCTGCAACGATGCATACCGCTTCCGCGAGCTCGCCAAACGCGAACCGCGGCTGATTGGCGACTTCGTATGGGCGGGCATGGATTACATCGGTGAAACCGGCGTGGGGGCCTGGGAGTACGAGGATTATGCGACCTTGAACATCGAATACGGCTGGCTGACCGCCGGTTCGGGACGGGTGGACCTGACCGGCCGCGCATTGGGTGAGGCATATTACACGCGTGTGGCGTTGGAGGAGGCTTCCGGACCATGGTTGGCTGTCTGCCCGGTGAACCATACGGGAGACAAGCATTCGCCGAGCGCGTGGAAGATGAGCAACGCCATCGACTCGTGGAGCTGGAATGGCTGCGAAGGCCGCAAGGCGAACGTTGAGGTCTACGCGAGGGCCGCGTCCGTCTCCTTGGTGCTCAACGGCCGTGAAATCGGACGCAAGGCAATGCGCAACGATTGCATCGCCTGTTTCTCATGTACATACGAGCCGGGCACGCTGGAAGCCGTGGCCTACGATGAATCCGGCCGTGAAATCGGCCGCAATCAGTTGGTCAGCGCTTCTGCCGAAACACGATTGAACGCATCCGTGGAATATACGGGTCGTGAACTTGCGTACGTGCGCGTGCGCTACACCGATGGGCACGGCGTGACCAAACCACTTGAGCGAGGCACGTTACGCGCGACACTGATCGGTCCCGACGGCAAGGGAGGCGGGGCCGGCGGAGACACTGACGAAGCTGTCGGCGGAGCGAAACTGCTCGGTTTCGGTTGCGCCGCACCTTGCAACAAGGGCAGCTTCGTCACCGGCGAAACTGGCACCTACTATGGCGAGGCGCTCGCCGTGGTGAGGATGCCGCAGTCGCAAGAAGGTACGGCGGTGCTGCACATAAGCGACGGCAGGCTATCGGCGCAGGTGAGCGTCGAGCCGATCGGCATCGTGAATCGTACGGATTCGACGAGGTAGGAGGGATGATGCCCGAACGGACTGAAATCATCAGTGGGCACGACGGCGGTCCGATTGCCGTGTGGTGGCGGCGCTTCGCGGCGAAGCATAGGCTGATCGCGCAGTTCGTGATGTTCTATGCGTTCTCACTGTTCGTCACCATACTGCAGTACGTGATGCTCACGTTCCTGCCCAACCTGTTCTACGCGAACACCAACTGGTGCGATATACCATGCCAACTCATCCATCTGACTCTTGGACCGGTCGATACGTACGTGTTCGACTATCCGGTCACCGGTGATGCGACGGGCGGTATGGGGTATTTCGCGGCGTTCGCCATCACGCTGTTCATGGCGCAGTGCGTGAACTTTCCGATGCAGCGCAACATCACGTTCAAATCACATGGCAACGTGTGGTTCCAAATAGCCTGGTATGTGGTGGCGTTCGTGCTCATCACCATTGTGTGCAGCTTCCTGATGGGCCTGTATGTGCCGTTGTGCAAACGGTTTTTCGCGCCGGCCGTGTACAACATCCTCATTACCGTCATCAATGGCGGCGTGCAGATGGTGATTTACTTTCCGATCTACAAGATCATCTTTCCGGAAGGTGAGGCGAAGTAACCGATTCGACGGTCGGTGAAGGCGCCGGATATGGCGTCCGTCTATGTGCACTGAAAGCTTGTAGCGGACTGCGAAAGGACTGTACCCGACGCTTTCGCCATTGACAAGGCGAAGTTCGGGTACAGTCGTCGGATTGGCGTTATCGCCATGCAGGCCGCACGGTTCAGGCCGCCAGATCTTCGCGGCGGGCCATGGCCTGCTCAAAGTCCTTGGTGCCCGTGAACACCTCCTGCAGCCACGGGTTCACATGCTGCTTCCTGGCACGGTACATGATATAGCCGAATGCGAGCACGTTCGCCACGAGTGCGATGATCGACACGGTCAGGTTCACGTTCGGGTTGTTCACCGACTGCACGGCGAACTTGGACTCGTCCTGGAAGGCAGGGAACACCTGCGCGAACATGCACCAGATGGCGAGTGTGTTGGCGCGGTTCTGAATCCAGCCGCCCTTGTTCCAGAAGAAGTTGGCGACGGTCGGTGCAAGCAGCAGCGCCAGACCGCAGTACCACGAGTGGGTGGGCAGGCAGTTGTAGGTGTAGCAGAAGTTCCACAGGTCGTAGGCTACGATGAACACCCACGTCATGTCGGGCCAGAGCATGTCCTGCTTCCTCTTCGACACGTAGATGCCGAACCATCCGGTCATGCAGGCGATGTTGATGAGGCCCGCCACGCCGTTGAACACGTTGTGCCAGCCGCCCATGAGCGTCACGCCTTCGGTGGAGACCCAGGTGGTGCCCCATGCGCGGATCGCGGATTCGAAGTCGGAAACCACAGCGATGAGGATGTTGATGGCCACGATTACGAACGGGAAGCATTTGAACCATTCGGATTTGCCGATAGCGCCCCACTTGTACTTGAGTGCCATGAAGCCGATGCATCCCGCGGTCGCCGCGTACAGTTTCGCATAATGGAACCAGCTGGTCATGTGCACGTAGGTCGGGTTGGTCAGCGCCCATTCGGCGCCG
>OLVY01001985.1_pt1 | contig 11923 bp, 10 predicted proteins | sample 1674261 | NCBI WGS metagenome assembly OLVY01 (sample SAMEA103958155, study PRJEB25191) | human gut metagenome | biome: human-associated habitat [ENVO:00009003]; feature: intestine environment [ENVO:2100002]; material: feces | place: Germany | collected 2013/2015
GCCCCCTGCCCAGCCTGCAGGGCATGGCCGGGGCCGACGGCCCGGTGGTGTACCTGTCCACCTGCTCCCGCAGCCTTGCGCCTGGCATCCGCATTGCCTACATGGTGCTGCCGGAACATCTGCTGCCTGCCTGGCACGCCAAATACCGGCTGTATTCCGGCACCGTGAGCCGCTTTGAGCAGCAGACGCTGGCCCGCTTCATCACCGGGGGCTACTTCACCCGGCATCTGGCCCGGGAGCGGGTGGCCTACAAGGCCCGCCGTGACGCCCTGACCGCTGCCCTGACCGCTGCCTTTGCCCCCGGCGAACTTACCCTCACCGGCCTGCACACCGGCCTGCATCTGCTGGCACACCTGCGCAATGCCCCGCCGGATGCAGCCCTGCACGCGGCAGCAAGGGCGCAGGGGGTGCGGCTGAGCCTGCTCAGCGACTACGACCTGACCGGCAGCGGCAGCACCGCCCCCGGCACCTTTGTGCTGGGTTACGGCTCGCTGGCGGATGACGCCTGCCCGTCGGTGGGCGAAACGTTGAAAAAGCTCTGCACCGCCGCAAGGGACTCCTCGTTGAGGGTGTAACGCCCGGCCTGCTCGTCGCCCGGCAGGACCTGCGTCTCGATCTGCGCTTCGTTGTTGGCCAGAAATTCCAGCGTACGGTCCAGTGTGTCAAGGTCCAGTGCGGTCAGGTCGGTCAGCAGCGAAGCGCTCACCGACCGCAGTGCCTGCGGCAGGGCCCCGGGCAGCAGGTCGAGGTTCTGGCGGAAGAAAGCATCCCACACCGCGCCCCGCGCCGCGGCCCGGTGGGCCTGCGGCACAACGGCATCCGCGTCCATTCCGGTCAGAAAGCCGTGGGCTTCTGCCGCCGAAAGCCCCTGCACCCGGCTGTCGCGGCCATAGCGGGCCAGCTCCCCGGCGGTCATCGCCCCGGAAAAGCCCACTCGCACCGGCCCGTACCGGGCCGTGATGCGCTCCAGTACGGCCTCCGACAACGCCAGGTATCGGGTATCCTCCGGCAGGGGCAGGCACTCCATCAGTGCCTGTCGGCAGCGGGCCGGCCCCGCCGCCGTGTAACAGTCGGCCAGCGCCGCGTCCTCGTCCGCAAAGGTCACCTGTAACCCGGCGGGCACCGCCAGCAGATGCACACAGTTCTGGCTGGCGTTCAGGTAGGCCAGCACAAAGCCCGGCTGCTCCCCCGCCGTGCACACCAGCACGGTCAGGCGGTCGCTCTCCCGCGGGAGCTGTACCGCCACGCCCTGCTGGCTCCGGGCCGCCTGCCGCAGCTGGCGGCTGAGCTGCTGCCGACTGAGCAAGACCGTGCCGCCCACCAGCGGCACCAGCACCAGAAGCGCCGCCCCCAGTGCCGCCCAGAAGGGGTTCCACCCCCGGTGCCGGTCGTGCTGTGCATGCATCCTGCTCCCCTGCCTTTCTGCAGGGAGTATGGGCCGCTGTGCCGCAATTATGCAGCATGCGGCCTTTGCTCTTGTGTCCGGCCCGGTTTTGTGTTATGGTAAAAGATAGTTCTTATCCACTGCATCGAAAGGAGATCTCCCGTGGCAAACGCCGTTGAAACCCCATCCCAAAACAATCTGATGACCGAGGGCAGCATCGTGAAGAGCCTGCTGCTGTTCGCCCTGCCGCTGATCTTCGGCAACCTGCTGCAGCAGCTGTACAACACCGCCGACAGCATCATCGTGGGCAACTTTGTCGGTGCTAACGCGCTGGCCGCCGTGGGCTCCAGCGGTTCCCCCATCTATCTGCTCATCGGCTTCAGCCAGGGCCTGGCCGTGGGCGCGGGCGTGGTGGTGTCGCAGTTTCTGGGGGCCAAGGACCACCGGGAAGCCCAGGAGGCCGTGCACACCTCGCTGGCCATCGCCGTGATCATGGGCCTGCTGCTCACTGTGGGCGGCATCGCCTGCGGCCGAGCCCTGCTGGTGGCCATGAATACCCCCGCCGAGGTGCTGGGGGATGCCGTGACCTACATCCGCATCTATTTTGGCGGCGTGCTGTTCAGTGTAGTGTACAACATGACCGCCGGCATCCTGAACGCCGCCGGAAACTCCCGCCGCTCCCTCATCTATCTGGCATGGGCCTCGGTGACCAACATCGTGCTGGATCTGGTGTTCATCGTGATCTTCCGCATGGGCGTGGCGGGGGCCGCCATCGCCACCGATATCAGCCAGCTGGTGTCCTGCGTGCTGAGCCTGCGGTTTCTGATAAAATCCACCGACGACTGCCGGGTAATCCCCCGCGAGATCCGCCTGCACAAAAAGATGGCCGCCCGCATCATCCGGGTGGGCCTGCCCACTGGCATCCAGAACATGGTCATCTCCTTTTCCAACGTGCTGGTGCAGGCCAGCGTGAACAGCTACGGTGCCGCCGCCATGGCCGGGTTTGCCGCCTACATGAAGATCGACGGCTTTAACATCCTGCCGGTGAGCAGCATCAGCATGGCCGCCACCACCTTTGTGGGCCAGAACTACGGCGCGGGCCGGCTGGACCGGGTCAAAAAAGGCACCTGGGTCACCCTGGCGGTGGGGGTGGTGTACACGCTGGCCACCGGTGCCTTGCTGCTGCTCGGGCAGGACGCCATCATGCACCTGTTCACCAACGACGAGACCGTGGTGTTCTTCGGCGAAGCCGCCATGCACTGGTTCTGCCCCTTCTACTTTTTGCTCAGCATCCTCCACGGCCTGGCCGGGGCGGTGCGAGGCACCGGAGCCAGCATCCCTCCCATGGTGGTACTGCTGGTGTCGCTGTGCCTGTTCCGCATCGTGTGGATCCAGTGGGTGCTGCCCCTCTTCTCCGGCATCGAAGGGGTGTTCATCCTCTACCCGGTGTCCTGGGCACTGGGTGCCGGGCTCATGATCCTCTACGCCTGGAAGGGCAAGTGGATGGAATATCACGCATGAAAAAAGCTCCCCTGACCTGTGGTCAGGGGAGCTTTTTGGTCACAGCTTCTCAAACAGCAAGAACCGGAATGCGATGTCGGTGGTCAGCTCCGGCAGGGCGGCCAGACGGGCCGCACCGTCGCGGGGCGTTTTCCAGTAATAGGGGGTCATGGCGAACAGCGCTTCCAGCTGGTCGTGGGGCACCGTGATGGTGCCCTGTACTTCCCGCTCGCCGATGGCCCGGAAGCCCGGGTAGGCAACTTCCTGCACCGGGTTCTTGTAGGGCGTGTCATAGAGCACGGCCTTCATCTGGTAGAGGTGTTCCGCGCCGGGCACCACATAGATCATGCGTCCGCCGGGGCGCAATACCCGCTGGAACTCTTCCTGCGCAAAGGGCGAGAAGCAGTTCAGCAGCAGGTCGGCCCAGCCGGTGCGCACCGGCTGGCTGAAGCTGGAGGCCACCGCGTACCGGGCGGCAGGCAATGCTTTGGCGGCCAGACGCACGGCAGGCTTGGCAATGTCGAACCCGGCCAGCTGCAGCGGCCTGCCCGCCTTGGCAAACTGCTGCGCGATGCAGCGGTCATACCAGCCCTCGCCGCAGCCCGCATCCAGCAGATGCAGTGCGGCACCCGGGGCGGCAGGCTGGCCGTATTCCAGGCATAGCTCCCCCGCCGCCTGCCCGAAGATACCGTAATATCCGGCGTTCAGGAAAGCGCGGCGAGCCGCCACCATCTCTTTGCTGTCTCCGGGGGCTTTGGTGCGCATGCTCTGCACCGGCAGCAGATGCCAGTAGCCCTCTTTTGCACGGTCAAAGCTGTGGTTCCGGGCACATTTCAGGGACACATCCCCGGCAAGCGGCGCGCCGCACAGGGGGCACTGCCAGGGGGCAAATTCGTTCAGGCTCATACCTCGTCGCTGTGGTCCTCAATGGGGGCGGTGGCACCGCCGTGGGCGTTCATGTACTCCTCAAAGTTCGTGAACTTCTGCTGCGGCGGGCGGCGGCTGATGAGCACAAGGCCCGGGTCCTCGTCCTTTGCAGCGGGCTGACGGCTGCGGCGGCCGGTGTCGGCCTTGGGGGCGCGGCCTGCGCCGCCGGCGGCACTGCGGGGGCTGCCGGTGCGCTCATTGCGCTCGCTGCGCGGGGCACGGCCTGCACCACCGGCTGCAGCCGGGCGGGCATTGCGGTCGTTCGGGGTGTTCCGGTCGCTGCGGCGGCCTGCATTGCGGCGGTCGCCGTTCGGGGCATTCTGGCCCTGCACGGCCTGAGCACCCTGCGCGGTCTTGATGGCCGGGGCAGCGGGAGCAGCCGGGGCCTTTCTGGCCGAGCGCAGCGGCGTTGCCTCCGGGGCGCTCACAAAGTGCGGGTCAAATTTGGGCTGGGCATTGCTGCCGCGGGCCGGGGCGTTCTGCTCCCGGCGGGGGCGGCTGTTGTTGTTATTGTTGGAACGGCGGTCATTGCTGCGCCCGCCGGAAGTACGCTTGGGATCATCCATGGTTCGTTCCTCTTTTTCCAGTTTTACGGGCTGCTTTGCCTGTACTTTGGGCACGGCAGCAGCCTTTTTTTCAGGCTTTGCAGGGGCAGCCGCCTTCGCGGGCTTTGCCTGCTGTTCCGGCTGCTTCCCGGCCTGTTCGGGGGCAGCTTTGGGCTTTTTGCCGCGCACGGGCGGCTCCGGGCGCACCGGGGCGGGCACGCCGTCCCACGGGTGGCCGGACACCACTGGGATCTTCCGGCGGTTCAGCTTTTCGATGCCGGCCAGATACTCCTGCTCCTCCGGGGCGCAGAAGCTGACGGCGGTGCCGTCGGCTCCGGCACGGGCCGTGCGGCCAATGCGGTGCACATAGGTCTCCGGCACCTCGGGCAGGTCGTAGTTGAACACATGCGACAGCTCGCTGATGTCGATGCCGCGGGCGGCGATGTCGGTGGCCACCAGTACCCTGGTCTTACCGGCCTTGAAGTCCTCCAGTGCGGTCACGCGGGCGGTCTGGCTCTTGTTGCCGTGGATGGCCGCCGCCGGGATGCCCTGTTTGGTGAGGTCTCTTGCGATCTTGTCGGCCCCGTGCTTGGTGCGGCTGAACACCAGCGCGTTGACCACCGGGGGCTGCAGGTTCTTGATGAGCCAGGGCAGCAGGAATTTCTTGTTTCCCTTCTCCACATGGTACAGGCTCTGCTGGATGCGGTCCACGGTGCTGGACACCGGGTCCACCTTGACAAAGGCCGGGTCCCGCAGGATGCCGGCGGCCAGCTGCTCGATCTCGGCGGGCATGGTGGCGCTGAACATCAGGTTCTGGCGCACCTTGGGCAGCTTGGCGATCACCTTCTTCACATCGTGCACGAAGCCCATATCCAGCATACGGTCGGCTTCGTCCAGCACAAAGATCTCCAGATCCGACAGGTCGATAAAGCCCTGCCCGATCAGGTCGTTCAATCGGCCCGGGCAGGCCACAAGGATGTCCACGCCCTTTTTCAGGGCCTCCACCTGCGGGGCCTGGCCCACACCGCCAAAGATCACGGTGCTGCGCTGGTTCAGGTACTTTCCGTAGGCGTCAAAGCTCTCGCCGATCTGCAAGGCAAGCTCCCGGGTGGGGGTCAGGATCAGCGCGCGGACGGCCCCCTTGCGGCGGGGCGGGTTGGCAGTGAGGCGATCCAGCATGGGCAGCGCAAAGGCGGCCGTCTTGCCGGTGCCGGTCTGGGCACAGCCCATCAGATCCCGGCCGGACAGCACCGGCGGGATCGCCGCCGCCTGAATGGGCGACGGGGTCTCATAGCCTGCCTCCTGCACAGCGCGCAGAAGCGGGGCGGACAGATTCAATTCTTTAAATGTCATGGTTCTCCAATAATTATTCCGTAATTTTCCGGCACTCCACATAGTACCGCTTTTCTTCTGCGTGGCCCATGCTGAAGGTCTTGCGCGGCAGCACGCCGCCCATCACAACGCCTTTGAACAGGTCACTCTTGGCAAACGGCGGCATCAGGAATGCCACAGCACCTTTTTTGCACAGGGCGCGCACAGCAGGCTCGTCGTGCACATAGTCCACGCGGGCTTCCTTGTGGTGCTCAAGATAGTATTCGATAAATTCGTCAATGGTGCCCACGGTCAGCGGTGCGGTTGGGTCCTCAAAGCTGAGCACGTTGGACATGTGCGGCCCGGCCAGCGTGAAGGGCTGCTGCTTGCTGCCGCCAAAGCTGCAGCCGGCCATATTGGAATCGCTCCACGTGATCAGGCTCAGCAGCACCGCTGCGCAGTCCACATTGAACAGCACGCGGTGGATCGGCTCGATCTCGATCGCAGGCGAGTGCACATTGCACACCTCGGCCAGACACCAGCGGGCCGGATGGTTTGCTGCCTGCTCCGGTGTGAGTGTCTTTTTCAGCTCCTCCCAGCAGGCCTTTGCAGTGGCCAGCGAGTGGTTGCCGTCGCCCACGGCCAGCGTCAGCGGGTCGCGGCGGGTGGCATCCGGATACTTTTTGTCGAATTCTTCCTGACTGCCCAGCACAGCCAGCGCATCTTCGATCTGCGCAATGAGGGCAGGGTCTTCCACAGCCCAGCCCGCAATGTGGCCGCCGTTCAGCATCAGCTCACCCTCGTATACCTTGGGCAGTTCGGCTTTATGCGCCGCCACCGGCTCGATGAGGGTGCAGCCTGGGTCGTCCGCCAGCATCATGATATGGGGCGTTTCCAGCGCGGCACCGGTGCGCACCTTCATGCGGGGCGGGATGCGGCTTTCCACGGTGCTCTCGCTGGGGCGCACCGTGCATTTCTCGCCCCGGCGGTAGCTGTAGGCTTCCAGATCCACCATGCCCACAAGGCCCTGCCGCACCTTGCCGCTCTGCTCGGTGCGCTCCACGTAAACAAAGCCGTCCACCGCGCGGGTCAGCACGTTCCGGGCATAGTCATCCATGGTGGCATGGATCTTCTCAATGCGTGCATCGGCATCGCCGTCTTCCAGATAGACCTCCGGCAGGATCATGTTCAGGGTGCTTGGGCTGCCTGCCGCGGCAGCCTCGGCTTTCTGCCAGTAATCCCGGTCACTGGTGAACTGATCGCAGGCAATGCAGCCCCACTTTTCCAGTGGGATCTGCTCCGAAGGCAGAAGGATGTGGGCCGGTGCAAAGCAGGATTTGGTATTCATAGCAGATTCCTCCCTCTTATAAAACCAGAGACGTTACTGGAAAATGTCGGCGCTGTGCAGCACCAGATGCTGCACGCCCTGTCCGGCGGCAGACTGCTCCAGTGCGGTGCGGCTGTCGGCGTCCATCGCCTTGTCTGCCGTCACCAGCAGGTTGTCCATGCCCAGCGTCACAGCGGGCACATCCAGCGACACGCTGTTGGTATTGCACTGATCCAGCGTGTAGCTGAACCACAGGGTCATGCTGCCCGCAAAGCGGCTCTGCAGGGCGGCGATATCCGCCTTGAGCTGATCCGCGCGGGAAACGCCGCTGGTCTCGCCGTAGTCCTGTTTGCGGCTGAGCTTCGGGAACTGGACATTGGTCAGGACTACCTGCTCAAAGCCCATGCCCTGCACCTCGGCTACCAGATCGCCTACATATTCCACTGCCGCAGCGGAGTAGGGATTCAGCCATGCATTGCCGTCCTTCTGGGCGTCCAGCCACAGGCCGTCGCCGTAGTGGATGGCCATGCTGCGGTCGGTGCGGGAGGAGATGGGGTCCTTGAAGGCTGCAAGCTGGGCCACAGGGATCACGCCCTCTTCCCGGAAGATGGCCGCGATGCGGGCCGGGTCCACGGTGGTGTCGGCAATGCTCTGGGCGGCAGCCGGCACCTGCGAAGCGTAGCAGATGCTGCCATCCGGTGTTTTCAGGGTCACAAGGCCGTAATCCGCTCCCTGCGCCTTGAGCTGCTGCGCCGCTGCACGGATGGCCGCATCATCGGCAAGGGTGCTCACATCCACTGCGGCCCAGCTGCCGCCGGTAATGGCCTTGCCGTCCAGCTCCTTGGGCTGTTCCGGCTCCGGCTGGGACGAAGCCGCTTCCTGTACCGCCGAGGATGCAGCTGCTTCGGACGAGGCGGCTGCGCGGGATGCCGATTCAGCTTCCAGATCACGGTTCTTCACCACAGTATACCAGGTGTGGGTAGCCCAGTCCAGCACGTGGGGTGCTGCCAGCCAGGCTGCGCCCAACACCGCCAGCACCAGCACCACGATGCCGATGCATTTTTTGATGCGTGTACCGCGGCTGTAGAAGCTGCGGCGGTAGCGCTTGACCTTCTGACGTTTATACTTTGCCATTGTCGATTCTCCTCCCTGCCAATGTTACAGGATCACAGAATGTCCGGTGAAACCATAGATCGCCAGTGCCAGCACGCCGATATACACCAGCGTGATGGGCAGGCCGCGGAATGCTTCCGGGATGGCCTTGCTGCGCAGGCGATGGCGGGCTTCCGTTACCAGCAGCACCGCCAGCACATAGCCAAGGCCGCTGCCAAGGCCAAAGCCAAGGCTCTGCCCCAGCGTAAAGCTCTGGGTGCGCTCCACCAGTACAGTGCCCAGCACACAGCTGTTCAGGCCCGCCAGCGGCACGATGCGCAGCAATGCGCTGCGGTGCGGCAGGCCCTTCGCCAGCCACAGCACGGCGTGCTCCAGAACGCACACCACGGCAATGCTGGCAATATACACCAGCGGGCGCAGCTGGGCACGGTTTGCCAGCGGCGCGATCCGGCTGCCGGCATACCACGCAAACGGCGTTACCAGCACCTGCGTGATGCACAGCTGCATACCGAACAGCCAGCTGCTGGTGCGGTCATCGCCCACCAGCTGCACCAGACGCGAAACGCCCAGTGCACGGGTAAAGACGGCGTTCTGCGCGAACACCGCCAGCAGTGCATAGCTGAAGAACACTGCGCTTGTTGTTACAACATCTCTCATTGTTCGCGGTCCGCCTCCTTCTGGGAATGCACATCCACAAGGTTGCGTGCCTCTTTGGTGAGATATGCCTTGCGCTTTTGGGCCAGTGCACGCCATACGGCGCACAGCACGCCCAGCACGATAAAGCCGCCTGCCGGCATGCTTGCCATGGGCAGCACCGGGCGGCTGACAACCACACCGAACATGGTGCCTGCGGCCAGCCATTCACGGACGCAGCCCAGCAGCACCAGCAGCAAAGCATAGCCCACCGTGATGCGCAGGCCCTTGGAGACAGCCTTGCGCACCGTCTCCTGCACGCGGCCAAAGCGGTAGGTCAGCAGCGGCTCCACCGTGAGCAGGGGCAGGTAGATGCCAAGGCTCAGCAGGCTGGTGCTGAACAGCATATTCAGGATGGGATACACCGCCAGATACACCACCGCCGTGCTGAAGCCGTACACCAGTGCACGGGGCAGCAGCTTTTTCTGCAGCGTTTCCGGGGCGGGGTCCTCGTCGTGCAGGGGCACAAGGCGGCTCAGCAGACAGGCCAGCACGCGGGAGGGCACCAGCAGCAGCGCCACCGCCACCGCCAGCATCACCGCATTCTGGCCGCTGGTGGCAAGCACCACCAGCGGGGCAAGGCCCATGCCCTGCATGACCACCGGGTTATTCAGGAACACACGGTCGTGGTGGGCAAACTTGTTGGGATCTTTTACGATCAGTTCAGCCGTTGCGCGTCTCATTGTGCTGCCCCCTTTCCGGCATCTGCCTGCAGATGGGTCAGGTGATACAGCTTTGCCTCGGTGCGGTCGATCCATGCCGACACACTGTTGACCGCCAGCAGCGCAAAGCACACACCGGTCTCGTACACGCCATAGTAGCGGAAGCCCATGCTCACAACGCCCACCAGCACGCCGTACAGCACACGGCCCATGCGGTGGTGCACGCAGGTGTAAGGCTCGTTGATCAGGAACACCGCGCTGAACAGGATCGCGCCAGTCAGCAGCTCATCCCGCACACACTGCAGGCGGGGCAGGATATTTGACAGCACGGCACTGTCGGCAAGGCCCGCCTGCCGCGGGAAGAAGAACGCAATGACCGCACAGGTCACAAGAAAGCTGATCGATGCAGACATGTGGGCATCCTTCTGGGTCCACAAAAACAGGCCGCAGGCAAGGATCACCAGCGCAGCGCCGGTGCCCATGGGAGCAGCATATTCGCCCAGACCCAGCGCCAGCGAGCCGATGTTCAGCATGCCGCCGCTGCGCAGGGTGTCCTCAATGGCGCTGGAGACCGGCACCATGGAGGCGTCCCACAAAGGGATGTTCGTATAGGGCTGCGGATAGCGGAACACCTGTTCCGGCCATGACACTGCCGCCACCACATAGCCCACAGCAGCCGGGTTGAAGGGGTAGCTGCCGTAGCCGCCAAAGATCTCCTTGCCGATCAGCACACCGGCAAGCACTGCGGCGATCAGAACATAGATATCCACCGTCACCGGCATCAGCAGGGCAATGACGAGCGCAAAGCTCTCGTTGGAAAAGTCACTGCCCTGATACACGCGGCGGCGCAGCAGCGAAACGAGACGGTCGCACAGGTTGCCGGTAAGCACCGCAATGCCGCACAGCAGCAGCGGGCGCACACCGTACAGAAAACAGGCCATGCACAGCACCGGCACCGCCATAAAGCAGATATGCTTATAGTAGCGGCCGGTCTTCTGGAGCTGTGCCTCCTGCTCCCGGATCAAAGATTCATCCATAAATGGTTATCCTTTCAAAGGCTGGCGAGGTGCTGCACGGCTGCAGCAGGGTCTGCTGCGCCGAACACTGCACTGCCCGCCACCAGAATATCAGCGCCCGCTTCCACGCACTGGGGCGCGGTGGCATTGTCCACGCCGCCGTCCACTTCCAGCAGATAGTGTGCGCCGCGCGCTTCGCGCTCTGCCTTGAGCCAGTGCAGCTTGTCCAGCGCCGAGGGCATGAACTTCTGCCCGCCGAAGCCGGGCTCCACGCTCATCACCAGCACAAGATCCAGCTGGTCAAGATACGGTGCCAGCGCCTGCGGCTCGGTGCCGGGCTTGATGGTCAGCCCCACCTTGCAGCCCAGCGCCCGGACGGCATCGATGGTGGCCTGGATATCGTCCTCGCACTCAAGGTGGAAGTTGTACAGGGTGGCACCGGCTTTGATGAAGGCTTCCGCATACTGCAGCGGATGGCTGATCATCAGGTGCACATCATAAAAGGCATCCGGCAGATTTTTGTGCAGGCTCTTGAGCACCGGCACGCCAAAGCTGATGTTGGGCACAAAGTGGCCGTCCATCACGTCGTAATGCAGCATCTGTGCACCGGCATCCAGCACCATGCGGCAGTCTGCACCCAGTTTGCCAAAATCAGCGGAAAGGATCGAAGGACTTACGATTGCCATATTCTATCTTTACGCTCCGTTATTTTATAAATTCTTATTCCCATTTGTCCCATTGTACTGGCGGTTTCAAACCGCAAAAACAGCATGGGCATGGTTATCTTTTAGTTTACATGAAAACGAGCAAAAAATCAAACCCGCCAATGGCTTTTTCACGGAAATGACGTATTTGGAAAGATCTGTCCATTTGCGAAGTAAACTTCCTCAGTCAAAGCCTGACGGCTTTGCCAGCTCCCTCGGAGAGGGAGCCTCTGGCACGCCCGGAAGATTTGCACTTTAACCGGAAGCTTTACCGCCATGCCAAGGGCCCCATCCCAGAGGGGGCTGGCATTGAGCGCAGCGAGATGACTGGGGGAGTTTCATCGGCGGCAAAGTTTCCCCACGCCAAAACAGCCAGACCGCCCCGGGTCCGGGGCAGTCTGGCTGGAAGTTCATTCTACGGGCTTCATGCTTGCAGGGTCTTCCACGGTGGGTTCACCGCCGGCTTCGTCCGGCAGGCGCTTCATGCCGCCGGGGTTCGGGGCCACCGTGGGCAGGGTGAACACGAACCGGCACCACTCGCCCTGCTGGCTCTCCACCCGGATCTGCCCGCCGGAAAGGTTCACCAGCACCTTGCAGATGTTCAGGCCAAGGCCAGCGCCCCGGGCGTGCAGGCCGCGGGAGCGGTCCTCCTTGTAGAACCGCTGGAACACGTATGGCAGCGCTTCCGGGCTGATGCCCTGACCGGAGTTCCAGATGGAGATCTCGGCTTCCGGGCCAAGC
>OLVY01001994.1_pt1 | contig 11906 bp, 11 predicted proteins | sample 1674261 | NCBI WGS metagenome assembly OLVY01 (sample SAMEA103958155, study PRJEB25191) | human gut metagenome | biome: human-associated habitat [ENVO:00009003]; feature: intestine environment [ENVO:2100002]; material: feces | place: Germany | collected 2013/2015
GACTTTCTCTTACAAGGCCGACGCGCTCGTCGGTCTCCACTGCAAACTTCTTGCTGACTGCCACCAGAGCTACGCCGATCAGAAGTCCGATTACGCCTACTACCAATGTCGCTATAATAACTTCCTGCATATTCTCCTCCTTATGACAGCGCCAGACCGCTGAAGCCCATGAACGCAAGCGCCACGAGAGCCGCAGAAACAAGGCATATCGGGAATCCCTCGAAGCACTCGGGATACTCTGAGAACTCAACGCGCTCACGCACGGTGGCAAACAGAACGATAGCGAGCATGAAGCCGAGACCGCCGGTGATGCCGTAGACGAGAGACTCGATGAAGTTGTAGTGGTTCTGGACGTTCAGCAGAACGACGCCGAGAACCGCGCAGTTGGTGGTGATAAGGGGAAGATAGATACCCAGTGCGGAGTAGAGTGAGGGAACCATCTTCTTGAGGAACATTTCGACGAACTGCACCAGAGCGGCGATGACCAGAATAAAGGTCAGCGTCTGGAGGAAGGCAAGTCCAAGCTGGACGAGCACGAACTGGTCAATGACCCAGCAGATCGCCGAGGCAAGACCCATGACGAAGGTAACGGCAAGACCCATACCGACGGCGGTGTCGCTCTTTTTCGACACACCGAGGAACGGGCAGATACCCAAGAACTGCGAGAAGATGAAGTTATTCGTCAGGATCGCGCCGAGGGAAATAGCAAGTAACTTAGTCACACTCATTTTTATTTACCCTCCGTTTCTTTCTTTTCCGCGTTCTTCTTCTCGCTTCTGGCAAGCGCCCACTGCATGATGGCGATCAGCGTGCCGAGGCAGAGGAAGCCGCCGACGGGCAGCGTGAGCATACCAGCGGGAACATAGGAAGAAGGCATGACCTGGATGCCGAGCAGCGTGCCCGCGCCCAAGAGCTCGCGGAACGCGCTCAGGATCAGCAGCACCACCGTGTAGCCGATGCCCTGGCAGATGCCGTCCACCGCGGAGGCGGCAACGGAGTTCTTGCTGGCAAAGGCCTCGGCGCGGCCGAGGATGATGCAGTTGACGACGATCAGCGGGATGAACACGCCAAGGCTCTCGGCGATGTCAGGGACAAACGCCTGCAGGCACAGATCAACGATCGTAACGAAGCCCGCGATGACGACGATGTAGCACGCGATACGCACTTCGTTGGGGATGATCTTGCGCAGAAGGGAAATAAAGATGTTGGAAAGCGTCAGGATGATGAGAACGGAGATGCCCATACCAAAGCCGTTTGCAACACTCGTGGTGATGGCCATGGTGGAGCACATACCGAGCACCTGCACCAGAACGGGGTTTTGGTAGATCAGACCGTCTTTGAGCTGTTTGTTGAAATTCATAGATCGTTCCCCCTTTCTCAGTTCATGGCCTCGGCGGCAGCCAGAGCGGCGTTGACGCCCTTGGTCACGCCCTTGGTGGAGACCGTCGCGCCGGTGACGGCGTCGATGTTCTGCTTGACGACGAGCGTGCCCGCGCCGGACTTGCCGACGAACTGATCGAGCGCGCCGGTGCCTGCGGAGGTCGCTTCATTGTCGATGACCTTGGAGCCGATGCCTGCGGTCTCGGAAGCCTTGACGATGGAAACGCCCGTGACGGTGAGGTCGGTGTCCACGCCGACGATCATCACGATGTTGCCCTGAGAGCCGCTCGCGGTGACCTTGAAGGCATAGCCGATGGTGTCGCCGCCGGACTGCACCTCATAGACCTCGCTCAGCTTGCCGCCCTGTTCGTTGGCGGCGTCGATCATGGCCTGCGGGATCTCCTCCATCGGGGGGAACTCGCAGTCGGCCGCAGAGACGACCTTGGCGAGCGCCGCCTCGGTCTTTTGCTTGTTGATGGCCGCGATCTTGTCCGCGGTCAGCATGTTGGTCAGGCCCAGCAGCAGCGCGACGACCAGCGAGATCGCCGTCAGCGTACCGGCTACCTTGAAAATGAATTTACCTTCGATCTTCATTTCTTTGCCGCCTCCTTCGCTGCTTTCTTATCTACGCCGAAGCGGGTGGGCTTGGTGTACTTGTCAATGATCCAGGTGCAGCAGTTCATCACAAGGATGGAGTAGCAAACGCCCTCGGGATAGGAGCCGAAGTAGCGGATGAACACCGTGATGAGACCGCAGCCGATGCCGAAGATCAGCTGGCCCTTCTTCGTGACGGGGGAGGTGACATAGTCGGTGGCCATGAAGAACGCGCCGAGGAACAGGCCGCCGCCGAGCACGTTGTAGAGCATCCAGCTCATCGCATCGTTGCCCTGGGGGAAGAGGAACGTGAGGACTGCCACCGTGCCGATGTAGGCAACGGGGATCTGCCAGGAGATGACCTTGCGGAAAATTAAGTACAATCCGCCGATGAGCAGCATCATCGCGGAGATCTCACCGAGAGAGCCGCCGATGTTGCCGATGAACATGTCGGACAGGCTGTACTGTGCCGTCACCTCGGCAAACTCGCCGCCCTTCATCATGGCGAGCGGGGTGGCCGCGGTCACGACGTCAGCGCCGCCGAAGAGCGGCGCCTTGCCGGAGGCCGGGTCGATCCAGGAGGTCATCTGGCTCGTGTAGCACGCGACGAGCGCGGCACGGCCGGCCAGCGCGGGGTTCAGGAAGTTCTTGCCAAGGCCGCCGTAGAGCTGCTTGACAACAAAAATTGCGAAGAAGTTGCCGACGATCAGCATCCAGTAGGGAAGCGTCACGGGGCAGACGAACGCGAGCAGGACACCGGTGACGGCGGCGGACAGGTCGCCGAGCGTCTGCGTCTTGTGCATCAGCTTACGGTAGAGCCACTCGAAAAACATCGCGGAAACCACGCTCACGAGCACGGAGATCAGCGCGCGGAAGCCGAAACGGATGACGCTCATGATGAGCGCGGGGCACAGCGCGATGATCACGTCGAGCATGATCGAGCGCGTGTCTTCATTGTTGCGGATATGGGGGTTGGAGGAAGCGATGAGCTTCAGACCCTTATAATCATTCAGCATCTCTTAAGCCTCCTTCTTTGCTTCTTCAGCAGCCTTGGCAGCCTCAGCCGCGGCCTTGGCCTTGGCGGCGGCTTCCTTGACTTTCTGCTTGCCGACCTTGAACGAATGCGTCAGGTGCAGGCGGCCCGGGCAGATGTAAGAGCACGCACCGCACTCGATGCAGTCCATGACGTGGGCCGCCTCGAGATCCTCGATGCGGTTCTTCTGCACATATAAATAGAGGTACAGGGGCTCGAGGTGCATGGGGCACGCCTCAACGCAGCGGCCGCAGCGGATGCAGGTCGGGTCCTCGGAGACCTTGTTCTCATTCGCGGCGAACGCCAGCACCGCGCCCGTGCCCTTGGCCACGGGGAAGTCGGCGGAGGCCTGCGCCATACCCATCATCGGGCCGCCGGCGATGAGCTTGAACGTCTCGTCCTTCAGGCCGCCGCAGGCGTCGAACAGGAGCGAAACGGGCGTGCCGATCGGGCACTCGAGGTTCTTCGGCTCCACAACGCCGCTGCCGGACACGGTGACGACCTTGCGCACCACGGGCATGCCGTCCTTGATGGCATGGTAGATGGCGATGGTGGTGTTGATGTTGAACACGGCGCAGCCGATGTTCGCGGGAAGACCTCCCGGGGGCACCTGCTTGCCGGTGATGGCCTGGCAGAGCTGCTTTTCGCCGCCCTGCGGGTAGCGGCAGCGCAGCGACTCGACCACGACGGGAGCCTTCTGCTCGGCGATGACCTTGTTGAGGGCCTCGATGCCGTTTTTCTTGTTGTCCTCCACGCCGATGACGACCTTGCTCACGCCGAACATCTTGGCGAGGTAGCAGCAGCCGCCGATGATCTCAGCGGGGCGCTCAAGCATCGCGCGATGGTCGCCGGTGATGTAGGGCTCGCACTCCGCGCCGTTGATGATGACGGTATCGACCTTGCCGATGCCGCTGGAGATCTTCGTGTGCGTGGGGAACGTTGCGCCGCCCATACCGACGATACCGGCCTGCTTGACCATTTCGACCATTTCCTCCACGCTCAGCGCGTCGGGGTCGGCCGGAGCATGGACTTCCTCGCTCAAGTCGTCCTTGAAGTCATTGTCGATGACAACGGACATGACCTTGCCGCCCATGGAATAGGGACGGGGCTCCACCGCAGCGACCGTACCGGATACGCTTGCGTGAATGGGAGCGCCGAGACCTTTGAATTCGCCGATCTTCTGTCCAAGCTTGACATAGTCGCCCTTGGAGACCGTCGGGGTGCAGGGTGCGCCGAAGTGCATCGACATGGGGATCACCACCTGAGCAGGGGCTTGTAACTGCTCGATGGCCTTTTCATTGGTAGCAGCCTTCATATCATTGGGATGAACGCCGCCAAAGAAAGCTTGTGCCATAGTCTTCACCTCATCTTTATACTGCCAGAGCAGCGGAAACACTGCTCCATAATCGGATAGATTATATCCCCTTTCTTTTCTCTTGTCCAGAAAATATTCTTCATGACCATCATTTTCCTACATAATTTATCAGATTTCGTCGCCATTTTCTCGCAAAAACAGCATTTTGCCAAACAATTTGCCTTTCGGCGGCCCGCGGAGGGAATCACCCATTTTTCCGCTTCTTGACGTGTCCCGGACGCGATGCTATAATTATGTATTATTATTTTTATGAATTTCGTGCATTTTCCGCACATTGCCGTCTGTTTTTCCCCGTTCCGGCAAGAAAGGAGCTTTTTTATGCCCATGCAGCTCGATACCGGCGCGATCAAGGCAGAATCGCGCTCGCTTCTGCGCACCGGCAGTGTCAACCCCTTCCGGATGACGCTTTTCTATCTTCTCATCACCCTTGTGCTCGATATGATCAACTCGGGCGTGAGCTATATGATCGACTCCGCCGGCGGCTTCACAGTGCTCTCGTTCAGCTTTGTGAGTATTCTGATCGGTCTTGTTTCGCTTGTTCTGAACGCAGGCTACTACTGCTACTGCTTCGGCATCCTGCGCCGCGAGCAAATGCCGTATGAGAGCCTTTTTGACGCGTTCCCCTTTGCCGGGAAGGTCATCCTGCTTTCCATCGTCGAGGGCGTTTTCATCTTCCTGTGGTCGATGCTTTTCGTCATCCCCGGCATCATCGCGGCCTACCGCTACTCGTTCGCCATGCTGAACCTGTGTGAAAATCCCGAGCTCGGCGTGATGGAGGCATTGAACCTGAGCAAGCAGCAGACCTTCGGCTACAAGTGGCAGCTGTTTGTGCTCCAGCTCAGCTTCATCGGCTGGTCGCTGCTGGTGCTGGGCATTTTCCTCATCTACGAGCTGCTCATCGCCGCCCTCCTGCCCGACAGCTTCCTCGGCATCATGTTTGGCTCGCTGCTGCTGAGCGTGCTCGCCGCCGGTGTGGGCGTTTACCTGACACCGTATCTGAATCTTTCCATCTGCCGCTTCTACCTGCTTGCCACCGCGCCGCAGGTAAACGAGCCGCCGCACTTCGACTCCTGGAACGGCAACTTCTGAACGCAGCAAAAAAGAGGGATATCTCGCATGAGATATCCCTCTGTCATTTTTTGTTTTACTTCAGCACGTAGACGCTCTTGATGCCGAGCAGCGCGCAGAGATTGGTCTTTTCAGCGATGTCCGCCTCGCTCTCGTACCAGACGACGATCGTGGAGCCGTCCTTTTCCTTACAGAGAAGGTACGAACTGTCGAAGCGGCTCGAGCGCGATTTCTGCACGGCGCTGTCGTCCAAATACGCGCTCAGCTCGTCCTGCGTCAGCTCGCGCAGCGCGCCCACCTTGCCGCTTTTCACGCTCTGCGCCGCGGGGACGGCGTTGATGACCACGCTGCCGCCCTTGCCGGCCTTGACCGCCGCGTCGTAGACCTGCTCTACCGCCGCACGCGGGGACAGCGGCACCGCACCGCTCGTGCCCGTCAGGCTCTCAACCGGCACCGCGCCGGAGGGCGCCGCGCTCACGCTCGTCACGCTGACTTTGGCCTTGAGGCCGTGATAGGCGCGCAGCAGCACCGCCGCGGCCTGCTCGCGCGTCGTGTCGTTTTTCGGCGCGAACGTCGTTAAGTTCATACCCACCACAAGGCCCATGCGCCAGGCGAGCGTGATATAGCCGGGATTCGTCGAAACATCGGTGAACGGGCACTCATCCTGCACCGTGCCGGAAAGCGTGCTGTACCCCAGTGCGCGGACGGTCATCGCGGCCATCTCCTCACGCGTGATGGGGTCGTTCGGTCGGCAGGTCGTGCTGTGGCCGGAGAACACGTCGTGCGCGCTCGCGGTCTCAATGGCGCTATAATACCACTTTTTTGCATCCTGATTGTCGGTATAGCTGCCCTTTTCGGGCGTGACGGTCTTCCATCCCATCAGGCGGCAGAGCGCCGCGGCATAGGCCGCGCGCGTCATCTTCTGCCCGAGGCCGAACTTGCCGCCTCCGATGCCCTGCAATAAATTGTACTGCTTGCACTGCGCGATGCTTTGGCTCGCCCAGTTCTTGTCCGGCACGTCGGAATAGCCGGATTTGTTGGCGGCAAGCGCGAGCGTCGTGGTCATCACGAGCGCAAGAAGAAGCGCCGTCAGGCGCGTTGCGATCTGTTTCATTGGTATTTTCCCCCTTTTAGGTGGTCTTTCTGCCGTATTGTAGCACAAAGTCGCGTGGATAGTCAAATTTCCTCTTTACCTTTGCGGTGGTCTTTGTTAAAATAATAGATTGTATTAGTATGATGAGGCAGTATTGCCTGAGATAGTATGTCCAAAAGTTCTCAAAAGAAAGAAGGTGAGCCGAAACATGAAGTACGAGCACTGGCAGATCCCCGCCGCGCCGGAGGATGCCATCAAGACGCTGATGGACGCGGGATACCCCTATCTTGTCTCGTCGGTGCTGGCCGCGCGCGGCGTCACCACGAGCGAGCAGGCCGCCGAAGCGCTCGAGCGCGAGAAGACGCTCGCCCACTCCCCGTTTTTGATGAAGGACATGGACAAGGCCGTCGCGCGCATCTCGAAGGCGCTTGAAAACGGCGAAAAGCTGGCGGTCTTCGGCGACTACGACGTGGACGGTATCACCTCGACCTGCCTTCTGACCGATTATCTCCGCTCGCGCGGGGCGGATGTGACGATGCACATCCCCCGCCGCATCGAGGAGGGCTACGGCCTCGGCTGTGACGCCATCCGCGCACTTTCCGAGTCCGGCGTGACGCTGATCGTCACGGTCGACTGCGGCATCACGGGCGTGGACGAGACGGCCTACGCCGCGACGCTCGGCGTCGATCTTGTCATCACCGACCACCACGAGTGCAAGGAGCAGCTCCCCGCCGCCGTGGCCGTCGTTGACCCCCACCGGCCCGACTGCCCGTATCCCTTCAAGCACTTGGCGGGTGTGGGTGTCGCGCTCAAGCTCGTTTTGGCCCTTGGCGAGGGGCGCGAGGATGCGCTGTTTGCGCGCTACTGCACGCTTGCCGCCATCGGCACGATCGCCGACGTCATGCGCATGGAGGGCGAGAACCGCACCATCGTGCAGTGCGGGCTTGAGAGCATCGACCGCAGCGACTTTACGGGGCTGCACGCGCTGCTGCGCGAGGCGGGGCTCACGTCGCGCCCCATCTCGTCGATTCAGATCGGCTTTGTGCTCGCCCCGCGCATCAACGCCGCGGGCCGCATGGGCCGCGCCGAGCTGGCCGCGGAATTGTTGCTCACCGACGATCCCGTCCGCGCGGAAAAGCTCGCGCGCGAGCTGTGCGAGCTCAACCGCGAGCGCCAGAGCGTGGAGCAGGACATTTTCCGCCGCGCCATCGAGCAGATGGAGGACCTTCCCGAGAGCGAGCGCAGTGCGCTCGTGTTGTCCAGCGAGGACTGGCATCAAGGCGTCGTGGGCATTGTGGCGTCGAGACTTTCCGAAAAATTCTCCTGCCCGAGCTTTATGATCCACCTCTCCGGCGGGTCGGGTAAGGGCTCGTGCCGCAGCTACGGCGGCTTTAACCTCTTCAATGCGCTCGAAGCGTGCTCCGACCTTCTTGTGAGCTTCGGCGGACATGAGCTCGCCGCAGGCTTTACGATTGAAGAGCGCAACATCCCCGCGTTCCGCACGCGGATGAACCAGTATGTGCGCGCCCACACGGGCGAGCATCCGCCGGTGTCGATGCTCGACGTCGACGTCGACTTGCAGCACCCCTCGCTCATCACGCTTGAGGAGGTCGAGGCACTTTCGCTCCTCGAGCCCTACGGCGCGGGCAACAACCGCCCCGTCTTCTGCCTGCGCGGCGCAACGCTCGAGAGCGTGCAGGGCGTGGGCCAGAACCGGCACTTAAAGCTGAAACTACAGAAAAGCCGCGTGAATTTCGACGGCATTTTCTTCTCCGTCACCGCCGGCGAGTGCGGCGTGTGCGCGGGTATGCGTGTGGACGCGGCGTTCTATCTGCAGGTGAACGAGTTCCGCTCCCAGCGCTCCATCCAGCTCCAGCTCATCGACCTGCGCCCCTCGCTCGACCCAAGCGGGCGCGAGAATGAGGCGCTTTCCCTCTGCCGCGAGCTGATTAGCGGCGGCACGCTCTCCCCACGCGACGCGGCGCGGGCGCTCCCCTCGCGCGACCAGTTCGTGCGCGCGTGGCGCGTTCTGGAGCGCGAGGTCGGGCCTGACGGCGTCAGCGAGCCCATGCTGCCGCTGCTGCGGCATTTGAGCTCGGAAATGGTCGGTGCGGAGACGTTTCTGCGCACGGCGATGTGTTTGCAGGTCTTTGCCGAGCGCGGACTTCTTTCGATCGAGCGCAAGGACACGACCCTCACGCTCCGCCTGACGGCGGACGGAAAAAAGGTTGAGCTTGACAAGAGCCCCTACCTTTCCGCCCTGCACGGCTTTCTTTTGTAATTAAAGGAGACGATTCGGATATGACAGCACAGGATAAAGCATTAAAAGAGAATACCGCTTCGGCTCCCCTCCAGATCGTCGCGCCCGGCACCTGCGTGGAGACCGGCGAGCAGGCGACGCTCGTGCTCGGCATGTACGACCACCTTGTCGAGACGATCCACCAGTACAACCCGAGCGCAGACTTTGCCCAGATCGACAAGGCCTTCCGCTATGCCGACACGCACCACAACGGTCAGCTCAGAAAGGACGGCTCGCCGTTTATCACGCACCCGCTCGCCGTCGCGCAGATCATCGCCGAGGAGTTGCGGCTCGACTCAGAGTCCATCGAGGCCGCCCTCATGCACGACTGCATCGAGGACACCTCCGCCACGTATGCCGAGATCGCCAAGGAGTTCTCCCCCGCGGTCGCGGACCTGGTCGAGGGCGTCTCCAAGCTGACGCGCGTGCAGTACGCCAGCAAGGAAGAAGAGCAGATGGAGAACCTGCGCAAGATGCTCATGGCGATGGCCAAGGACATCCGCGTCATTCTCATCAAATTGGCCGACCGCACGCACAACATGCGCACCATGGAGTACCAGACGGCAGAAAAGCAGCGGCAGAAGTCGCTTGAAACGATGGAAATTTACGCGCCCATCGCCCACCGCCTCGGTATGCAGCGCATCAAGTGGGAGCTTGAGGATTTGTCCCTCAAGTATTTGGATCCCGTCGGCTACGACGAGATCACCCGCTCGCTCGCGGCCAAGCAGTCCGAGCACGAGGCCTTTATGGACCGCGTGCAGGCGCAGATCGAAGAGCGCCTGAAGGAGCAGCACGTCCCGTATCTCAAGGTCTACGGCCGCATGAAGCATCCCTACAGCATCTACCGCAAGATGTACGCGCAGAATAAGACGATGGACGAGGTGCTCGACCTCTTCGCGTTCCGCGTCATCGTCGACACCGTGGCCGACTGCTACAACGTGCTCGGCATCATCCACGACCTTTACCGTCCCATTCTGGGCCGTTTCAAGGACTATATCGGCACGCCCAAGCCGAACATGTACCAGTCGCTCCACACCACCGTCATCGGTGCGGACGGCATCCCGTTCGAGGTCCAAATTCGCACCGAAGAGATGCACGAGATCGCCGAATACGGCGTCGCCGCGCACTGGAAGTACAAACAGGGCATCTCCGGCAACGCAGGCGAGCACAACTACGAATGGGTGCGCCGTTTGCTTGAAAATCAGGAGAACACCGACGCCGAGGAATTCGTCCACACGCTCAAGGTCGACATGTTCGCCGACGAGGTCTTCGTCTTCTCTCCGCGCGGCGACGTGACGAACCTCCCCGCCGGCGCGACGCCCATCGACTTTGCCTACTCCATCCACTCGGCCATCGGCAACCGCATGACGGGCGCGAAGGTCAACGGGCGCATCGCCCCGCTCGACTATCAGCTCAAAAACGGCGACATCGTCGAAATTCTGACTTCGAAAAACGCGCACGGCCCCAGCCGCGACTGGCTCAAGATTGCCAAATCGAGCGAGGCACGCAGCAAAATTCGCCAATGGTTCAAAAAGGAGCGCCGCGAGGAAAACATCATCAACGGCCGCATCTCGTTTGAAGCAGAGCTCAAGCACCTCGGCATCCCGATGAGCGACGTGCTCGGCACGGACATCGAGGCCGCGCTTCTCAAGAAGACGTCGTTCGGCTCGATGGATGAGATGTACGCCGCCATCGGCTACGGCGGATTTTCCGCGCAGAAGGCCGTCAACCGCATCCACGACGAGATCGTCAAGCTCGAAAAGCAGCGCAAGGAGGAGCGCGCCGCCACCGTGCCGGTGGACAACTCCGGCGCGACGCGTCCCGCCGTCCCCAAGCGCACGAAGAGCGAGCAGGGCATCGTGGTCGAGGGGCTGTCGAACTGCCTTGTCAAATTCTCCAAGTGCTGCACGCCTGTCCCCGGCGACGAGATCGTCGGCTTCATCACGCGCGGCTACGGTGTGTCCGTCCACCGCTGCGACTGCCCCAACGCCGCCATTGAGCGCAGAAAGCCCGAGGAGCGCGGCCGCTGGATCAAAGTGAGCTGGGGCACGGACGTCAAGGAGTCGTATCAGACCGCGCTCGACATTTACGCCAAGGACCGCCTCGACCTCGTGCTCGACGTCTCCGCCGCGCTCTCGTCCTCGCAGACGCGCGTGGCGTCCATCAACGCGACGACGACCGCCGGGGCGCAGCTGCGCAACCTGGTCATTATTGTCATCTGTATCGCGCTGCTGGCCGGAATCAACGTGGTTTTCAATGACTACATTGTTCGTGTCATCAGCACCATTTTTATCTTTATTCTCATGAGTAATATATCTGGATTATTCGGGCTAAGACCGCCTACCGCAGATTATGGAACGACACTGGCGTTGGGACTTATCACCTTTTCGCTTATCCATATCTGTCAGATAAAGTACCAGAAACCAAAGAAAATCTGGGAAGATATGTGTTCGCCGTTACCACCATGGCTGCCATTGTGGCTGCCAATCAATATCATCAGCGAGATTGCCGTGCCGATTTCCCTGTCACTTCGTTTGTTTGCAAACGTATTATCAGGAACCGTAATGATGGCATTGGTCTATGGACTGTTGTCCAAGATTGCAATTGTCTGGCCGGCAGCGCTTCATGTGTACTTTGATTTGTTCTCAGGAGCAATTCAGACGTATGTATTCTGTATGTTGACTATGACATATGTGAACCAGCAGATGGAAACAGAATAGAACAGTATAAGGAGGATTTATAATTATGAACATTACAGGACAGGATTTAATTTTAGCATGCTCAGCAATTGGTGCAGGACTTGCAGTTATCGCAGGTATCGGACCTGGTATTGGACAGGGTATTGCAGCAGGACACGCAGCAGCAGCTGTAGGCCGTAACCCGGGAGCAAAAGGAGATATTATGTCAACCATGCTTCTTGGACAGGCAGTAGCAGAGACTACCGGTCTTTATGGTCTGTTGATTGCAATGCTTCTGCTTTTCGTAAAACCACTGGTATAAAGTGCGAAGGAATGATTACGAAAAGAAAGGAGGCACAGCAGGAAGAAAATGACCAGATTATTTA
>OLVY01002026.1_pt1 | contig 11799 bp, 10 predicted proteins | sample 1674261 | NCBI WGS metagenome assembly OLVY01 (sample SAMEA103958155, study PRJEB25191) | human gut metagenome | biome: human-associated habitat [ENVO:00009003]; feature: intestine environment [ENVO:2100002]; material: feces | place: Germany | collected 2013/2015
GCCGTTGGGGAACTCATAGAGCTTGATGAGGCTGAGGATCTCCGCCATGGCGATGAAGATGGCAGCCTCACAGATCATGCGTGTTTTGCTGACTTTCATGTGTTTTTCTCCTCCGTGAAAAAAATATCCGCATCGCGGGCCGCGCAGGCGTCGCAATGCGGATACAAAGCGGTATGGTCGCATTCCTACGCCGGCATTACCCGGATCAGGTCTGAGGGACCGGACGGCAATACGTCGCATCTCAGCCGGCTTGCGCCAGCACCCCTTGGATTGTGATAAGATTTTATCATGCCCGGCGATCTTTGTCAAGATATAAACGCACCGGTCCGGTAGGAAAAGCGCCCCTCCTTACCGCACCTGAACACCCTCCGCCACCTGGGCCAGGTCGTCCACGGAGAAGCCCTTGCCGGTGACGGTCAGAACGGAGCTCCAGTCATCCAGCGTGCACACGACGGTGGACATCCCGTTTTTGTGGGTGGTGAATGCGGGATAGCCGTTGATGGTCAGCCGGTGCATATCGGCGTCCTCCGTGTCCACGCACATGACGCCGTCGCCGCTGAAAGCCATCAGCCTGATCTCCAGCCAGCAGCCGTCGCCGTCGGCATAGCGGTAAAACCAGATCCCCTGGCTCAGGTTTGTTTCCGTCAGGGTCACCCCGGTAGGCAGCCGGCCCACCGTCAGCCCGGAGGGAAGGGAGGACCCGCCGCTGCGGTCCGTCCGGGACCCGGGGCGCAGCAGGGTATGGGTGTCGAAGGTTTCCACCACCCAGCGAACCGTCTGGGACCGCAGGGTCGGGGACACGGCAAAGGCTACCGAGAAGCACAGCGCCGCCACTGCCAGAATCACCGCTGCCCGGCCCGCCAGCCGCCGCAGCACCCGTCCGGCGGAGCGCAGATCCCGGCGCAGAAGGCCCCGCTGAATGGTCTGCATGCACCGCCGCTGCGAAAGCGCAGGCACCGCAGCCGACGGGTCACGGGCCAGGCGCTCCATGGCCTCCCGGGCCTGTTGGTTTTCCTGCCGCGCGACCTGGTCCATCAGCAGCGTAAACAGAGCCTCCTCCTGCTTGCTATTCCTCTCCTGCACGGTGCACCCCTCCTTTTCGCAATTTTGCCCTTTTTTACAGATGTATCTATATACGTAACACCGTAATCCGCAAAATGCAACCGATTTTTTTCGTTTTTCTTGTTTTTTTCAAAAAAACTATTATAATATAAAATGTTGAATCCTTTGAACATCTTGCCGACTGCGCGAAAGGGGGGACCATATGCTGCCGATTTGCATCCTTACCATCCAGGATGAGGACGACCGCGCGTATATGTCCCGCCTGTTTGTGCAGTATCATCGCCTGATGTATCAGTGTACATATGAGGTGCTGGACGACAAATGGGCCACGGAGGATGCCGTCCAGACGACGCTGCTGCGGCTCATCGACCGGATAGACGTTGTGCGGCAGCTGGACGAGAGCAAGCTGCCGGGGTATATCGCCGCCGCATGCCGCCACACGGCGTACAACGTGCTCCGCCATAACCGCCGCCACCCCCAGGTGCCGCTGGAGGACGCGCCGGAGGCGTCGTCCGCGCCGGACATGGATGAGCTGCTGTCCCGCCGGGTGGAGCTGAATGCCCTGGCCCGGGTGTGGCCCCGGCTGGATGAGGACACCCGCTGGCTGCTGGAGGCCCGGTACATTCTGGACTATTCGGACAGCGAGCTGGCCCGGGAGATGGGCGTAAAGCCCACCAGCGTCCGCATGGCCCTGACCCGGGCCCGGAAAAAGGCCCGGGCTATGCTCCGGCCGGAGCTGGAGAAAATGTGATAAAAGGGGGAGAATTCTATGCTGACCGGTCTGACGGGCTTTTTGCCGGAGTCAACCTTGACCCTATACGATAACCTGGAATTTCTGTTCCGGATCCTGCTGTCCGCTGCCCTGGGCGCGGCCATTGGCCTGGAGCGCACCAAGCGCCAGAAGGAGGCGGGGGTGCGGACCCACTGCATCATTGCCTGCGCCTCGGCGGTGTTCATGATCCTGTCCAAATACGCATTCATCGACACTGCCGCTCTGGACGGCTCCCGGGGGGCGGACACCGCCCGCATTGCCGCCCAGGTGGTCAGCGGCATTTCCTTTCTGGGTGCCGGCGTCATCTTCAAAAACGGCAGCTCCATCCGGGGCCTGACCACTGCCGCCGGTATGTGGGGCACCGCCGCCGTGGGCATGGCCATCGGCGCGGGTATGTACTGGCTGGGCCTGATGGAGGCTGTGGTGCTGGTGGTGATCCAGCTGGTGCTGCACCGGTTCCGGGTGGGCGGCGATGCGGAGATCACCCAGGAGGTCACGGTGCACATGACGGACAGCGACGGCCTGATGCAGGCCTTTGACTGCCTGGTCCGGGAGCACCGGGGCAAGATCACCGACAGCACCCTGACCCGGGAGGACAGCATGCTCTGCCTGGAGGTGTCCATCCGGCTGCCGGACCCCATTACCCATGAGGAGGCCCTGCGTTTTCTCAGGGAAAACCCCGGCGTCCGCAAGATTTCCGTATAACAGAGGAGGAAGCCATGAAGATCGTATGCCTGGGCGACAGCCTGACCACGGGATACAACCTGGCCCCCGGAGAAGGCTGGGTGGACCTGCTGAACCGGGAGACGCCCCATCTGTGGGTCAACGCCGGCGTGGCCGGCGATACCTCCACCGGCCTCCTGGTCCGGCTCCAGAGCCAGGCCCTGCCCCAGAAGCCGGATATGGTCCTGTTTATGGGCGGCGACAACGACATTATGCTCACCGGCTCCGCCGACCAGGCCAAGTCTGCCGTCATGGCCATGGTCCACCAGTGCGTGGCCGCCGGGGTCCGGCCGGTGGTGGGCATTCCATATCCCGTGCGCACCATCCCGGCCCAGTGGCAGCCGGTGTGCGACATGGACCGGGCTCTTGAGGCCTCGGCGGAATACGTCCGGTGGCTGCGCAGGCTGACGGACGCCATCTCCCTGCGGCGGGTGGATTTCGGCGCGGCCTTCGACGCCGCCGGGAACACGGCGGACCTGTACCAGCGCGACGGCATGCACCCCAGCCGCCTGGGCAGCCGCGTCATGGCGGACGCCGTGCTTCACGACCTCCACTTGGTCAGATAGCCCAAAGACGGACCTCCGTTTTTTACCATTTATCCAAATGTTACCCGGGCCCGATGTTTCGCGTTGACACCATTTCCCGCCCCGTGATAGAATGGACGTGACAACGGAATAGGGATCATCGGTGGATGGACTCGGGAGAGACCGTGCTCTGCGCGGCGCCGAAGGGGAACGCAGAAGCTCTCAGGCAAAAGGGACCGGGTCCGGACGATACTCCGAAAAGGCCGGATATGTCCGGCCACCGAAGGTGCAACTCGCCTCATCCGGGGCGGGGAATCTCTCAGGTTAGGATACGGGGGCGCAAGGCAACGGCTTTGCGCCCTTTTTTGCTGCCCAAAAACAGGAAGGAACAACTTTGAAGGAGGAGCTTAGAAAATGAGCGAACTGAAGCGCACGCAGCTGTACGACGTGCATGTTTCCGCCGGGGCCACCATGGTGGACTTCGGCGGGTGGGAAATGCCCATCCAGTATCCGTCCGGCATCATCGCCGAGCATCTGTACACCCGCCAGGTGTGCGGCCTGTTCGACGTGTCCCACATGGGCCGCCTGCTGATTGAGGGCCCCCAGCGCAAGGAATTTCTCCAGCATGTGCTGACCAGCAACGTCAGCGCTCTGGACCTGAACATGGCCCAGTACTGCATCATCCCCAACGAGAACGGCGGCGCCGTGGACGACGCGTATCTGTACCTGTTCCAGGAGGACAGCTATCTGCTGGTGGTCAACGCCGCCAACATCGACAAGGATCTGGAGCATCTGAACCGGGCCCTGTCCGGCTTCGACTGCACCATCACCAACATCAGCGCCGAATGGGCCTCCATCGCCGTCCAGGGCCCCAAGAGCAAGGAAATGCTCATGACCCTCTCCGGCGGCGAGTCCCCCACCAAGGAGCCCACCAAGAACTCCCTGGGCACCGTGTCCCTGGAGGGCCGCCAGGCCCGCATCGCCAAGACCGGCTACACCGGCGAGCCTCTGGGCTACGAGGTATACGTCCGCAGCGAGGACGTGGTGTGGCTGTGGAACCGTCTGGTGGAGCTGGGCGCGCGGCCTGCCGGCCTGGGCGCACGGGATACCCTGCGGATGGAGGCGTCCTTCCCCCTGTACGGCCACGAGATGGGCATTGCCCCCGACGGCACCGAGATCCCCATCTTCGCCGTGCCTCTGGCCAAGTTTGCCGTGAGCTTCTCCGCCCAGAAGGGGGATTTCATCGGCCGTGCCGCTCTGGAGCGTCAGCACCAGGCATTTATCCGCCACATGGACCGGGACTTCTCCGACATGTCCGCCCTGCCCCGGAGGATCGCCCCCATCGCCCTGCTGGACCGCGGCGTCATGCGGGCCGGAATGGAGATCTACAAGGGCGATAAGCTGGTGGGTTGGGTCACCAGCGGCACCATGGTGCCCTATTTCAAGACCCAGGGTGAGGGTCTGTCCACCGTGATCCTGGAGGCCAGCGGCAAGCGTGCCATCGGCCTGTGCTATATCGACAGCGACGTTCTGGTGGACGACACCGTGGAGGTGGATATCCGCGGCAAGCGCCTGAAGGCCGTGATCCCCGCCCGCCACATGAGCGTGGGCGCTCCTCCCTTCGCCCGCCCCCTGCTGTACGGTGAGCAGGAGGAGGTCCGCACCGTGGCCGGCGGCGACCGCACCGGCAAGGCCCTGACCCTGCTGCACAAGGCCATCGAGAACCACGTCTGGCGTCAGGAGCAGTGCGTGAACCTGATTCCCTCCGAGAATACCCCCAGCCGGGCCGTGCGCCTGCTGTCCGGCAGCGACCCGGCCTGCCGCTATGCCGAGCACAAGAAGATCCTGGCCTTTTATGAGAAGGAGGTGTTCTATTACCAGGGCACCAAGTTCATCGACCAGGTGGAGCGTATGCTCACCGAGGAAATGCGCGCCTACTTCGGCTGCACCGAGGTGGAGACCCGCACCCTCAGCGGCCAGATGTCCAACATGGCGGTGTTCTCCGCCCTGACGGACTGGAAGAACCGCTTCGACCGCAAGAAGGATGCCAAGCGCCTGGGCTACGTCATGAACAACCACATCATCAAGGGCGGTCACCTGTCTGCCCAGCCCATGGGCGCCCTCCACGACTATATCGCCGTGGACCCCGTCACCGAAAAGCCCGCCGTGGTAAACTTCCCCGTCTGTCGGGACAACCCCTATAAGATGGACGTGGAGGAGACCAAGAAGCTCATCGACCGCTACCGTCCCGAGCTCATCATCTTCGGCAAGTCCATGGTTCTGCATAAGGAGCCTGTGGCCCAGATCCGGCAGTTTGTGGATGAGCAGAAGATCCCCACCACCATTATGTACGATATGGCCCATGTGCTGGGCCTCATCGGCGACCATTTCCAGAACCCCTTCCAGGAGGGCGCGGAGATCGTCACCGGCTCCACCCACAAGACCTTCTTCGGCCCCCAGCGCGGCGTCATCGGCGTCAACTATAAGGAGGAGGACCTGAAATACGGCCTGTGGAAGACCATCGAGAGCCGCACCTTCCCCGGCAGCGTCTCCAACCACCACCTGGGCACCCAGCTGGGTATGCTGATGGCCGCCTATGAAATGAACCAGTTCCGCGACGCGTATCAGAGCGCCATTATCCGCAACGCCAAGTCCTTCGCCCGCAGCCTCAGGAGCTATGGCCTGGACGTGGTGGGCGATCCCGCCATCGACTACACCGAGACCCACCAGGTCATCGTCTCCGTGGGCTACGGCGAGGGCGCGGAGATCGCCGAGCGCCTGGAGCAGAACAACGTCATCGTCAACTACCAGGCCACCCCCGATGAGGAGGGCTTCACCGCCTCCGGTGCCCTGCGCATGGGCGTCAGCGAGATGACCCGCTTCGGCTTCGAGGAGAAGGACTTCGACCAGCTGGCCTCCCTGATGGCCGACTGCATCCTCCGGGGCCGCGAGATCAAGGCCGATGTGGAGCGGCTCCGGGCCCGTCACACCGAAATGCGCTACTGCTTCGACGATGCCGCCATCAACGACGCGCTGGAGCAGCTGGCCGGCAAGCTGGACATTTGAACAAACAACAAAACATATTAAATTTGGAGGTAAATCACAATGCTGTATCCGACTGATCTGAAGTATTCCAAGTCCCACGAGTGGGTGAAGATGGAGGACGGCGTGGCCGTCATCGGCATTTCCGACTTTGCACAGGACGCCCTGGGCGATGTGGTGTTCGTGAACCTGCCCGGCGAGGGCGACGACGTCACCTGCGGCGAGGCCTTCGGCGATGTGGAGTCCGTCAAGGCCGTGTCCGACCTGGTGTGCCCCGTCACCGGCGCCGTCTGCGCCGTCAACGAGGACCTGCTGGACCAGCCCGAGCTGCTGAACAAGAAGCCCTATGACGCCTGGATCATCAAGGTGGAGAACATCACCGACACCGAGGAGCTGCTGGACGCCGCCGCTTACGAGGCATTCTGCGCCGAGGAGGGCTGAGCATGGGCAGCTATGTCCCCTCCACCCAGGCCCAGCGGGAGCAGATGCTCCGGGCCGTGGGGCTGGAAAACATCATGGATCTGTACCGGGATGTGCCGGAGCAGATGCTCCTGCGGAAGCCCCTGAACATCCCCGACGGCATGAGCGAGCTGGAGGCAAGCCGGGCGGTGTCCGCCATGGCCGCCGAAAACCGCACCTACGCCACCGTTCTCCGGGGCGCAGGGGCCTATGACCACTACATCCCCTCCATCGTCAAATATATCCCCGCCAAGGAGGAGTTCCTCACGGCCTACACCCCCTATCAGGCGGAAATGAGCCAGGGCCTGCTGCAATCCATCTTCGAGTATCAGACCATGATCTGTGAGCTCACCGGCATGGACGTGTCCAACGCCTCTGTGTACGATGGGGCCACTGCCGCCGCCGAGGCGGCGGCCATGTGCCGCGAGCGCAAGCGCCGGGTGACCCTCATTTCCGGCGCGGCCCACCCCGACACTATCAACACCGTCCGCACCTATTGCTACGGCACCGGCGACGAGCTGCGCGTGGTGCCGGCCAAGGACGGCAAAACCGACCTGGAGGCCCTGACCTCCATGCTGGATGAGGAGGTTGCCTCCTTCTACGTCCAGCAGCCCAACTTCTTCGGCCTGTTCGAGGACGCCGAGACCCTGGGCCAGGCCGTCCACCAGGCCGGGGCCAGGTACATCATGGGCTGCAACCCCATTGCCCTGGCCGTTATGAAAACGCCCCGGGACTGCGGAGCGGACATCGCCGTGGGCGAGGGGCAGCCCTTGGGTCTGCCCCTGGGCTGCGGCGGCCCGTATCTGGGCTATATGGCTGCCACCGATAAGCTCATGCGCAAGCTCCCCGGCCGCATCGTGGGCGAGACCACCGACCATCAGGGCCGCCGGGCCTACGTCCTGAGTCTCCAGGCCCGGGAGCAGCACATCCGCCGGGAGAAGGCCAGCAGCAACATCTGCTCCAACGAGGCGCTGTGCGCCCTGACCGCCGGGCTGTACATGGCCACCATGGGTCCCGACGGCATGGCACAGGCGGCGGAGCAGTCCATGGCCAAGGCCCATTATCTGGAAAAGGCCCTGTGTGCCCTGCCCGGGGTGGAGCCGGTATACGGCGGTGCGTATTTCCACGAGTTTGTCCTGAAAATGCCCCGCAGCCAGGAGCTGCTGGAGGCCCTGGACCGCCGGGGCATCCTGGGCGGTCTGCCTCTGGGCGACGACCGGGTCCTGTGGTGCGCCACGGAGAAGGTCAGCCGCCGGGAGCTGGACGAAGCCGTATCCATCGTCAAGGAGGTGCTGGACAAATGAAGCTGATTTTTGAAAAGAGCGTGCCCGGCCGCCGGTGCACCATCCTGCCCCCCTGCGACGTGGACGCCGTCTCCCTGCCGGAGTCCCTGCGCCGGGAGACGAAGCCCGACCTGCCCCAGCTCAGCGAGACCGACATCTCCCGCCACTATACGGAGCTGTGCCACCAGGTACACGGCGTCAACTGCGGCTTCTACCCCCTGGGCTCCTGCACCATGAAGTACAATCCCCGCATCGACGAGGAGATGGCAGCCCTGCCGGGGTTCACCGGCTGCCACCCCCTGGCCCCCCGGGAATCCCTGGCGGGTATGCGCCATGTGCTGGACACCGCGCAGGAGTACCTGTGCCAGATCACCGGCATGGACGGCATGACCTTCCAGCCTGCCGCCGGAGCCCATGGCGAGTTCACCGGCGTCCTGCTGATCAAGCAGTACCACGATGCCCGGGGCGACCACAAGCGCACCAAGATCATCGTGCCCGACTCGGCCCATGGCACCAACCCCGCCACGGCGGCTATGTGCGGCTATGAGGTGGTGAACATCGCCTCCGGCCCGGACGGCTGCGTGGACCTGGACAGCCTGCGCTCTGCCCTGGGGGACGATACCGCCGGTCTGATGCTCACCAACCCCAACACCGTGGGCATCTTCGACAAAAACATCCTGGAGATCACCCGTCTGGTCCATGAGGCCGGCGGCCTGTGCTACTACGACGGGGCCAACCTCAACGCCGTTATGGGCATCGTCCGCCCCGGCGACATGGGCTTTGACTGCATCCACATGAACCTGCACAAGACCTTCGCCACGCCTCATGGCGGCGGCGGTCCCGGCGCAGGCGCCGTGGGCTGCAAGGATTTCCTGATCCCCTATCTGCCCCATTCCGCCCTGGCGGAGGAGCCCGGCCATATCCAGGTCCGCAGCTTCATGGGCAACTTCCTGGTGGTGGTCCGGGCGCTGACGTACCTGCTGACCCTGGGCCGCCAGGGCATCCCCGAGGCGGCGCAGAACGCCGTGCTCAATGCCAACTACCTGCAGGAGAAGCTCCGGGGCACCTTCCAGCCGGCCTATGACCGCATCTGTATGCACGAGTTCGTGCTGGATCTCAGCGGCCTGAAGAAGGAGACCGGGGTCAGCGCCCTGGACGTGGCCAAGTCCCTGATTGACGAGGGCATTCATCCGCCCACCATGTACTTCCCCCTGATCGTCCATGAGGCCCTGATGCTGGAGCCCACGGAGACCGAGGGACCCGAGGTCCTGGACCAGGCGGCGGAGGTGCTGCGGATGCTGTACCAGCGGGCCTACGATGACCCCGAATCCATGCACGATGCACCCCACCATATGCCCATCGGCCGTCCCGACGAGGTAAAGGCCGCCCGGCACCCGATTCTGCGTTGGAGGAAACCATGATCAAGCACCTGTATACCTATTCCGGCAACGGAACCGATCCCTATCGCAACCTGGCCCTGGAGCAATACCTGACGGAGCATGTGGCGGACGACGCCTGCATCCTCTACCTGTGGCAGAACCAGAACACCGTGGTCATCGGCCGCAACCAGAACGCCTGGCAGGAGTGCCGCACCGGCCTGCTGGAGCAGGAGGGAGGCGCCCTGGCCCGCCGTCTGTCCGGCGGCGGTGCAGTGTTCCACGACATGGGGAATCTGAACTTCACCTTCTCCGTGTCCACCGGGAATTATGACCTGCCCCGCCAGCAGCGGGTGATCCTGGAGGCCTGCCGTCTGCTGGGCATCCAGGCGGAGCTGTCCGGCCGCAACGACCTGCTGGCCCAGGGCCGGAAATTCTCCGGCAACTCCTTCTACAATCACGGCGGCCGCTCCTTCCACAACGGCACCCTGCTCATCGACGCGGACATGACCAAAATGGGCCGCTATCTCAGCCCGTCCCCGGCCAAGATCGCCAGCAAGGGCGTGGCCTCCGTGGCGTCCCGGGTGGTGAACCTGCGGGAGCTGTGCCCCGGTCTGACGGTGGCGGGCATGACCGACGCCATGAACCGGGCCTTCCAGCAGGTATACGGCCTGACGGCCCAGCCCCTGGAGGAGAAGGATTTTGACCAGGAGGCCCTGGAGACGCTGTACAGGCAGTTCAGCAGCCGCGACTGGGTATACGGGGCCACGTTCCCCTTTGATTTTTCCTGCACCGAAAAATTCCCCTGGGGCGATGTCAGCATCCAGCTGCGGGTGGAGCAGGGCATTTGTCGCCAGGCGGCGGTGTATACCGACGCCATGGATGCCCACCTGTTCGACGTTCTGACCCGGAAGCTGGAGGGCTGCGCCTTCTCCGGCGCGGCGTTGTGCGGCGCGGTGGAGTCTGCGGACCTGCCAGCGGACGTAGCCGGGGATCTCTGCGGCCTGATCCGCAGCCAAAACCTATAACGAATAACGGAGGATGGACCAATGTCCGATTATCAGCTCATTGTCATCGGCGCGGGGCCCGGGGGCTACACCGCCGCCCTGCAGGCGGCCAAGCGCGGCCTGCACACCGCCGTGGTGGAGCGCCGGGAGGTGGGCGGCACCTGCCTGAACCGGGGCTGCATCCCCACCAAGACTCTGCTCCACGCCTCCCAGGTGTACCGGGACGCCATGGACGGAGCCCCTGCCGGGGTCCACGCCGGAGATATCACCTTTGACCTGGCGGAGATGTTCGCCTATAAGCGCGGCGTCTCCGAAAAGCTCCGGGGGGGTATCCACGCCCTGCTGAAGGGGGCCAGGGTGGACCTGCTGGAGGGGACCGCCCGCATCGACGCTCCGGGCCGGGTCACCGTCACCGGCCCGGCAGGGGAGACTGCCTACACCGCCGACCGCCTCCTGATCGCCACCGGCTCCGTGCCGGTGCGCCCGCCGATTCCGGGGCTGGACCTGCCGGGGGTCATGACCTCCGACCAGCTGCTGGAGGGCAGCGACACCCTGTATGAGTCCCTGGTCATCATGGGCGGGGGCGTCATCGGCGTGGAGTTTGCCACGTTTTATGCCAACCTGGGCTGCCGGGTCACCCTCATCGAGGGCATGGACCGGCTGCTGCCCACCATGGACCGGGAGCTGGGCCAGAATCTGGGCCAGATCCTGAAAAAGCAGGGGGTGGAGGTGCTGACCTCCGCCATGGTCCAAAGCGTGGAGCAGGCTCCCCAGGGCCTGACCGTCCATATTGACCAGAAGGGCAAGGAAAAGGTCGTCACCGGCGAAAAGGTCCTGTGCGCCATTGGCCGCCGTCCCTGCTGGGACGGGCTGTTTGCCCCGGAGCTGGTTCCCGAGACCCGGGGCCGCAGCCTTCGGGTGGACGAGGATTTCCAGACCAGCATCCCCGGCGTATACGCCATCGGCGATGTGTCCGCCGTGATCCAGCTGGCCCATGTGGCCGCCGCCCAGGGCATTGCCTGCGTGGACCGCCTGTGCGGCGCGGCCTCCGCCACGGATCTGAACGTGGTGCCCAGCTGCATTTACAGCAGCCCCGAGATCGCCGTGGTGGGCCTCACCGAGGCCGAGGCCAAGGAGCAGGGCATCAACGCCGTGTCCGGCAAGTGCACCATGTTCGGCAATGCCCGCACGGTCATTGAGGACCCGGGCCGCTGCTTCATGAAGCTGGTGGCCGACCGGGATACCGGACGACTCATCGGCGCGCAGCTGATGTGCCAGCACGCCAGCGACATCATCAGCCAGCTCAGCGCCGCCCTGGTCAACGGTCTGACGGTGCGCCAGCTGCTGGCCGTTATGCGTCCCCACCCCTCCTTCGAGGAGGCCATGACCGAGGCGCTGGAGCGCCTGGCCGAAAAGCTGTAACTTCTCTATAACAAGAGCATGCCCTGGGCACAACGCCCAGGGCATGCCAGTCTGTCAAAAAAGTAGGATTACCCCCGCCTTCGGAAAGGAAGATAGTTACGAAAGAAACCCATCAGGGGTGTCTTTCGT
>OLVY01002031.1_pt1 | contig 11781 bp, 9 predicted proteins | sample 1674261 | NCBI WGS metagenome assembly OLVY01 (sample SAMEA103958155, study PRJEB25191) | human gut metagenome | biome: human-associated habitat [ENVO:00009003]; feature: intestine environment [ENVO:2100002]; material: feces | place: Germany | collected 2013/2015
TAACTCATTCAATCTTTTTCTACCCCTCCGTGTCTACTTTTACGAGTGCAGCAAGTTGGACAAGATTTACAAGTCTTTTCCCTTTATTTATCTCGTATAGCCTTAAGTTGTTCCATTATAGGTTCAATTATTTCGGGTATCGAAGTGGTAATTGGGATATGAGCACTTATCCGATACTTCTCTGGCACATCGTACCTGTCAAATACGGACAATCCTTTGCGTTGGAGAAATTCTTTCACGTTGTTGTATGAATCCAGTTTTGAAACATCTCTGTCCGAAGGCGCCCAAAAGAGTACATTATATGTCCGAGTATCGCACCAGACATCCATCTTGAAATACATTCCGTCGATTATACACTCTTCGAAGACAGTGTCTGTCTCACGATATATCCATACTTTTGTGAAAGGATAACAACGTTCCGAGTATACGTCGAAGATGCGCTGAGCAAGGTACTTCGGCAAGTCATTCATCATCGATACGAAAGAGTTCGCGGTGTCCAGATGATCGTCGGATAAAAGATAATTGTACAGTTTGTCAAAAAAAATCTTGTCCATATTGAAATTGCTAATTTTCTTGATTAGATAGATATACTGCCTTAGAGTTGATGCGACATCTTCATTTTCGCACAGTGAGGCAAGAGGTGTCAGCCAATCCGTTGTCAAACTTAATTCATGAATGTCGGATACTGCCGGAATGACGACAACTTTTTGCAGCCAACGATAATCGTCCTCTTTCCATGTTGATTTGTCCGGAGTCTTGTATTTGAGCATCGGAAGGTATATGGCAGCATCAATTGTATAACCTTGTTCTTCGAGAATATCACAATATCGCGGGATCTGGCGGTCCATATCTCCGGCGTTGTTCATCTTGTTCTCAACAAGAATGGCATGTTTAGAATAGTCATCCCTAATTAAGATATCAATACGCTCCTGTTCCCTTACGACCATCGCATCTTCATAATACTCCGCACTTATCTGCCAACCTGTCCGCTTGATGACTAAATTCACAAGTAACTCAATTCCTAGAAGACCCATGCCGTGATTTTGAACGGGATCTAGGAAGAATGCAATCAAGTCGCTATGGAAGTTCTCCCTATAATAAAGGCTGGAGATAATCTCAAAAACGGTAAACGCTTTGCTTTTATTGACCTGCTCGATAGTCGAACTGTGTTCAGCCAGGAGACTCTTCAAAGACCTGTCGCATAATAAATTCTCATAGCATGATTGGCGTTCATTTAGAAATGAGCCCCAGTCGTTTACTAGAGATGTAAAGTGCAAATAATCCATTATTTGAAAGCCGTTGTACTTGCTTAAAACACAAAGATACGGTTTTTATCTGCATTCAGTGTTATGAATTGACGCGGATTTGGAAAGTAAAAAAAGACTGAAGCTGTGTTAATTTTGATATTCTTGAAAATAGAATCCAGATATGAGGACAAACATACATTGATTATTTGTAATTGTAACTATTTGTTAATCAGATATATAATCACTTCCCGATGCACCAACTTATAACAGATTGATTGCGAAGAACTTACGCAATAATGGCGAGACCTGCCGGTGATGACCATCGATACCGAAGGACCACAATCCCGCGCCGGAAAACAGTCAGCGGCAAGGCTGGACAAATATAGATAAAATTGACGTGAATTGAAATAATCGAATCAATTCCAGTGTGATTAACCTTGCATTATTTCAATTTAACTTTTATATTTGTGAAAATTTCACAAATAAAGTTGTTTGGCTATGCTTTTGGAGTTCTCATTCGCAAATTTTCTATCTTTTAGAGACAAGGTTACCATCTCAATGGTTGCAACGGCCTTAAGGGACAGAAAGGCTGATATAGGCGATGCTACATTCGGTGTTGGAGAAGATTCCGCCATTTCCTTGAACAGGTGCTGCACCTTGTTCGGGGCCAATGCATCCGGCAAGTCCAATGTTGTCAAGGCATTGGCATTTTTCAAATGGTTTACTATGAATTCTTCGAAGGATGTGCAGGCCGGCGAAGAGATTCCTGTCAGGAATTATGTCCTGTCAAGCGTTTCTGCAGCCGAGCCTAGCCTGTTCGAGATAATGCTCTTTGCTGACGGCAACACCTACAGATATGGCTTTGAGGTTAACACGAAAGAGGTGTGTCGCGAGTGGCTGTATATCAAAAGCGATAAGAAAAGGTCAAAGGAAATAGAACTGTTCTACCGAGACGGCAAGCGTTTTGAGATTCATCCCAAGTTCTCGATCGGAAAGGAACTTGCGGATAAGAATATGGTGAGGGACAATGCCTTACTGTTATCACTGGCCGGACAGTTCAATGATCCATACGCCAAGACAATAATGAACTGGCTTAATGATACGACCATCATAACTGCAAACTCCGAGACGGAAATATGGGCAATAGCTTTGAAAGCAATGGAGAATCCGGAAACCAGGAATAGAATGGTAGAATTCTCCCGATATGCTGACCTGGGAATCGAAGATATCAGTTTGAGCGAACTAGGTGTGCTCACATCGCATACCCAGTATGATGATGAAGGCCGGGAGACTGCGTCGGTGACTTTTTCAATGAAGGAGAGTGAGTCAGAGGGAACGGTGAAGTATTTCTCCCTGGCATATCCAATTCTTGACACTCTGGAGCACGGCAAGCGCCTCATCGTTGACGAATTCGGCTCAAAACTGCATACTCTGCTGATAATGAGGGTAATTTCCTTGTTCAACACAAAGGCAGGAAACCCGAACAAAGCTCAGCTGATGGTGACGCTTCACGACACCAATATACTCAATAACAGTCTTTTGAGACGCGACCAGATATGGTTCACCCAGAAGAATGGCCGTGGGGAAAGCGAGCTGTATTCTCTGTCCGATTATAAGGTGCGCAGCGACGCCTCTTATGAGAAGGACTACCTTTTGGGCAAGTATGGAGCAACGCCAATCATTGAGGATCTTTCCAAAGCATTGAGATATGAGAGCAAATTATAATCCCAGGAAGGAACATTCTATCAGGAAGAGATACGGCTTCAAGAATCCCAAGAAGTCATTCTTGATTATTTGCGAGGGGGAGAATACAGAACCGGACTATTTCAATGCATTCCGCCTCTCCTCAGCTACAGTCAAGGCTGTCGGCAAAGGTCTTGGAACAATGAATCTCGTAAAGGAGGCCATCATCATAAGGGATCGAGAGAAGAATATGGGCAAGTCGTTTGACTACTGCTGGGTGGTATTTGATAAAGACGATTACCAGGATTTTGATGAATCCATTTCTTATGCGGAGAATAATGGCTTTAACGTTGCCTATAGTAATGAATCATTCGAGCTCTGGTTCCTCCTCCATTTCAGCTTGTTTGTAAATCCTGTTACAAGGGGGAATTATGCCAGGCTTCTCAGCAAATATCTCGGTATTCCATATACCAAGCTGAGCAACCGTAGCGATAGCGGAGGATGCTGAACTTGACTGCTTTTAATATCTTTTAACAGAAAAGATAGTCGTCGCCTCGGAATAGATTCGTATCTTTGCTATGGACAATTAATCGGACATTCGTTATGGATTACGCACTTAGACAGGCCCTTAAGAAATTTGATGCACGTAGGACAGAGAAACTCGGACCTTCCGAATCAGCAGTATTCACTCCTGATGAGAAGGGTGCGGCAATGATTGCCGATGTATTCTTGCCGATAGCCAAATATGTCATATATGGCGGTCATTTTCATGTTGAATGTGTGAAAGGTGATGATTGGTTTGGCTATGATATCAAGTTCAACAAAATTGAACTGTACTACCATGATGAGATTGAGGGTGGTCACATTGACCCAATTATGTACCACACCAATCTGCATACGCCTTACTACCTGAAGGATCGTGGCATCAAGACTTATCCATACTACGAATTCGGAGCGCTCAATCTTCATACTTCCGGTATTGATGTATGCTTCGAGAACGAGTCAAAGCAGTACAGGGCGTCTTTCCTTATCAGGGACTTCACTGTATATGATACCAAGAATGGCGGGGTGATATCCAAAATCAAGGCAGATCCGTATTCAACTCATGCTTTCGATTGGTTCTTTCCCAATGGCATCAACGAAGCGACAATGAAGCAGCTTACATGGATTGAGGATATTCCGTACGAACAAACCGAGAAACGCAGTGTCGGTCAGGATGTGCGTCAGAATGTTCCTCTATACGATGAGCACAACAAGAAGATTCCCCAGACACAATGCCAGAAGAAATGGCAGTTTATCAGAGTAGAAGAATAAATGCAGGCCTAAGGCAGGTCACGGTTCGGGGTATCGTAGACGGTCCAGCTTGCACAGTTTAGACCACCTTCGTAGCGGATGAGATCAGTTGCGTCCACCATCTCAATGCGACTCTTGTAGTGGGGCATGAGCCTTGATATCTGATCGTACGCTTCCTGGTCTTCGGGAGCGCCGAATTTCGGGAGAATCAGCACCCTGTCTGTCTGCAGCCAGTTGATGTAGGCCCAGCTGTACTTGTGCGGTTTGACGGCTTTGAAACTGAGCTCATGCACGTTCTCGAAATGGGCCTCCAGGATGCGTCTGAACCTTGCTGCCATATCTGAATCAAACTGGGTATAGTTGGTCATAAGAACTGTGTCTTCATCGATGATGCGTACTATGCCGTCTGTGTGGCCATAGATTTCGTTTGCATCCCATGGAAGTATGATGATCTCGGCGCCGAAGATCCTTGTAAGCTGCTCCAGCAGTTTTAACGGAGCATAATTGAAATTCTCTTCGAATACCTTTGATGTCATGATTACCTTGCCATAGCCAGAAATGATGTTGCCGCAGTCAAGTTTGATGTGTCGGCAATCATGAAGGTATGATGTGCCGATGTACCGTGATGCAAGGCTGTTGTCAGTGATAGACGCCTTATGCTCGTCCGTATCCAGCAGGTAGTCCGGCTCATATCTGAACAGGGTGAACCTGTTGCCCATAATTTGGACAGGCATATAATCTCGGCACCAGATGTCCTTAGTGCCTTCAATAAGTTCGCTTTTCACACCGTATCTGGCGAGAATATCTTCCAGTCCTTTGAACGTCTTATAACAACGTTCTGGCATGAGACCTGAGAAGTACACCATGTTGTTGCATTCCTCATTTACCATCGCATTACTCATCAAAAGGTGGTTCTACTTCATTGTACTCTTCATCGGACTCCCATGGAAGCCGGGGCTTCTCCATTCCGTCGGGATAGACCTCTTCAACAACGCGTCCGTCATGATAGATGACTTTGACTCCATAGCACGGAAATTGGGCATTATCCAGCTCTTTTCCACCAGCCTTTGGAGCGTTCTTTATCTCCTCAGCGGTGTACTTTGATTTTTCTTTGTTTTCCATAAATTGTATTAGAAAAATTAGTTAATAAATAATTGTAAATTAACTAGTTACGCGCAACAATTACGGTGACAAAGATAAGGCTGGAAATAGCAGTTCGCCAAACTTTTTCTACTAAAAATTGTTAAAGTTTCCGAAAGAGTTATTTATTTGATAATCAATAATCTATAATATGTTATTTGCAACTTAAATTAACAACTTACAACATCAAAATTAGAGACTATGGACAAGTACACATTCGAGATGATTCCCGGCCTGATTGGCGAGATTGCTGAGTTGCTTCGCAGCATTAACACGAAGCTGGACAAACTGACTGCAGAGCCGGAACCTGCAAGCGCATTTCCGGAATGGTTGAACATCAAGGACCTGACGGCCTTTATGCCGACGCATCCTGCTGCGCCTACGATTTATGGGTGGGTCAGGGAGAACTTAATCCCTTACTACAAGAGGGGAAAGCATCTTTTTTTCAAACGGTCAGAGATTGAGACCCGGATGTCCGATACGCGCAATAAGACAGATGAAGAGATTGAAAGGGACGCGATGGAGTATTGTGCCAAACACACGATAGGTGGCGGTCGGAGAAGGTAGGGAAGCCCTCGATAAACAGGAGCGCGGTGGATTACGTATAGCGCAGCTTGGCAGATTACGAGATCTGGTGGCTTAAGATGTCCGAAATTATCGGACAACTGTCTGCAACCGTAAGGGAACGGAGGAACGGAGCGTACTGGAAGTCACAGTCTCCCATACCTTCTTGATATTAACCTGCTCGATGGTGGCGGCTCCGCCGACATCATGGAGCATCATAGACCAAGCAAGGTGAGCATCCGCAGCGCCAGCGCAGGGAATACGCAATCAGTCTCACTGCGCGTGGCAAATGAGAAAGGTCAGCGAGCTGGACCTGCTCATGCAGGGACTGCTGGCTGACACCTTATAACACCTTGATACGGCGATATTCAAGCCGATTTACGATCAAAGATATGGGATAGATTTCAGGTAGGCTCCATTTCAATTTCAATGATTCATCGGCAGTTTTGATGCAAACAAATGAACACAAATGAAAATATTTGAATGACGAAGGGGCTTTTTGACACAAGTTTGTGAAATAATTTGTAACTTTGTTGATTAAGCAAGAAAACAAGCACAACATATGTTCAAGATAATTTGGGATAAGGAGTATAATGGCATTAAGCTAACTATGTCTTCAGCTGGTGAAGCATTAAATACACCGCCACGTCCCGTGTTTTGGGAAGAATTGGATCTTCTCGGTCTTAATACACTTGGATGGATTTATCCCCATATACAGCAGCCCCTCTTGTGGGCATGCGATAGACGATATTTCTACAAAGGAAATTTCGTTCTTGAAGTAAAAGGCGGCAATATATTCGATAGTCCAGATGTCCAAATTCAAGAAGGGTACGAGGGTTTAGTGTTATCTCCTGTCGATATGGCTAGACTTCGAAAAGTGAATGAAGACACCATGTTCATAATTGAGCATGAGGCTATGGATTTCATCAACCAGACTTATCGTAGATATAAAAACATCCGTGAAGTATCAGAGAATAATCCTGATATTGACTTTCATCAGCTTGCGGAAAGAGTTGGAAAGAAGACGAAAGAAGAGCATGTTGTCGTAAAAGAAAGTTGCGATTCATTTGACATAATGCCTTTAAGTCAAGCAGAAGCAGAAGGCAGAGCCCCTATTCTAAATAGCAAGATTGAGATGTTTGTAGCCTCGTTTTCTGGAGGAAAAGACTCTCAAGTAGTCCTTGATCTAGTAAGTCGTGTTATTCCACCGACTGATTTTCTTGTAGTATATTCTGATACTGGATATGAACTGCCACCATCATTGTCTCTATATGGTGACGTGGAAAAGTATTACAAAGAAAAGTATCCTCTACTGAGGTTCTACACAGCAAGGAATCATCAGCCACTTATGTATTACTGGGATGAAATCGGCACTCCAAGCAGAATCCATAGATGGTGTTGCAGTGTAATGAAATCGGCTCCTCTCACTAGGTTATTAAAAGAAATCGATGGCAAGGGTAAGCAACCTAATGTCATCTTGTTTGAAGGAGTGCGACATGAAGAAAGTGTCAACCGTCAATCACGTTCACGTATAGGTAAAAATGTTAAGCATAACAACGTAATCAATGCGAGTCCAATCTTGGAGTGGAATGCCACAGAGACTTATTTGTACATTCTCTTGCACGGTCTTCCTTTCAATGATGCATATCGCCGTGGATTGTCTCGAGTTGGATGTGTAATTTGCCCTTATTCGTCTGGATGGAGCGAGGATCTTTGCGGTCAGTTATACCCTGAAACGCTAAAGCCATTTGTTGATAAGATAAGAACAAGTTTAGAAGATGCTAAGATAAGCGGTGTTGACAACTACATCAAGACTGGCAAATGGAAAATGCGTGCAGGAGGCCGATACATCAAGAACAAGTCGCACGTTAACTTTGTTAGCACTTCTCCTGATTTTGAAGCCATTATATCAAGCCCTAAGGAAAACCTTATGACCTGGATTTCCGTAATTGGTGGCGTTATTGTTAAACAGGAAGGCAATCAAACCTACTGCGATATAAAATATCGCGGTAACATTTATAATGCTGTAATCACCGAAAATGGCGAAGACCTGAATTTTAAGGTAAAACACGTTGATTTTAAGGATGTCGTCTTTATAAGCCATCTTAAGAAGGTGATTTATAAATCAACATACTGCGTTCATTGTGAAGTTTGTGAAGTCGAGTGTCCGACCGGAGCACTTTCCGTGACTCCGATTGTCTCCATAGACAAAAGCAAATGTGTTCATTGCTTAAAGTGCCTTGATTTTGATGGTAAAGGCTGTCACACAGCAAGTTCAATTACAACTGCAGACGCAAACATAATGACAAATCAGAAAAACAATATGGCACAAGGAACAAAATCCGGAATCAACCGATATAATGACGGTATGGGACTCCGCGAAAACTGGTTACGAACCTATTTTGACACGTACACCACATTCTTCGACAATAATGATCATGGTCTTAATCCCAAGTATCAGCTTCCTCCATTCATTAATTGGCTAAGAGAGTCACGAATCTTGAGTATCGACGGAAAATCAATTACTGAAGAAGGAAAATGTATGGTAAACGCATACGATAGATCTTCTCGTACTGTATGGGAGTTGATATTTATCGGCCTCTGCGAGAACTCAGAGGTGTGCCATTGGTTCCAGTCTGCGATTGATTTCAACAGAGAGTACACAAGAGATGAGCTCGATATAATAATTCAGGATTCGTACCCTGATTTAAAAGATCGTACGTTAAAAAATCCGCTTAACTCCCTTATAAACACCTTCAAAGAGAGTCCACTCGGAAGTGAAGAAATTCCAGTTGCAAAGATTTCCAAGAAAGGTAACAGCTTGATTCTTCACAGATCTTCACATAACAGTCTTTCTGTTGTTGCGGCTGCATACTCTATATATAGGTATGCAGAAGCAAAAGGACGACACCAGCTTACAGTATCTGAATTCTATGAGCAAGAGCAAACTGAAGGCATATATAGACAGTTTGGCATTGATAGGCAGAACTTGGAGAATCTGCTTCGTAGTATTCAGGAAGAAAAGAATCATGTGCTCCGTGTTGAGCTCAATATGGGCTTGGACAATATTATCCTTCGAGAAGATCTTACTTCAACCGACATCATTAAACTGATGCTTTAACATCACAGACTATATGGCAACAAAGTATTCAGACTTCATAAAAATTCAGGATTTCTTACCTGTATATGACATAACTAGTGAGCTTCCTGGTTCCTGGCAAACATTTATACCGACTAAACAGTTTACCGACCTCCTCACCAAGAGCGTATCATGCATTGTTACTGATGACCTTAGTAAAAGACGCTCAATCTGGGTGAGAGGAACATTCGGAACAGGTAAAAGCCACGCAAGTAGTGTAGTTAAGCATCTACTCTGTGATCCTTCTGAGGACATAGAAAACTACCTTGACTCGTTTACTGATATTTCTCTGAAAGAACGAATCAAAAACATCCGTGCGGAAAAAAGATATTTTCCGGTCGTGCTTAAAGGAGTTGAAGGAGCATACAGTATACCTCGTTTTTCTCTAACACTCCAGCGAGCAACCAAAGCTGCCCTGAGCGCTGCCGGTCATGATGATTTTGTTGTACCTAGTGACTTTGAAGTTGCAACCGAATGGGTGAAAAAATTCCCTTCTAGAGTTTCAGCTGCAATTGAAGAGAATGAGGATCTTCGTGATGTTGCATCAACGCCTGAAAAACTGTTGGCACTGCTTTCTATAAATGATTCTGATGCATTTATGGCACTGGAAGAAGCTTTGGAGAAGGAAAATACATATCTAAATTCAAAGTCCATAAGTGATTGGCTCGTAGAAGTCGAAGCGAAAATTAGAGAGGATAATATTGCTGATGGTCTGATTATTTTCTGGGATGAGTTTACGTCAGTTGTCGACACTCTTAAGAGTGATAGGATTGATGTCCTTCAAACAATAGCCGAAAAATCTAAACACTGTAATCTCTTCCTGTATCTGATATCGCACAGGGTAGAAACAGCTGTAATGGACCTAAAAGGCAAAGACATCACTCGAATGGGTGACAGATTCGAGAATGTAGATTATCAGATGGATGAGATATCTACATATAGAATTCTGAGACATACCTTCCGCGTTGACAACACAACCGCATACGCAACATATAACTACAATACAACACACAAACTTGATAGCCTTGTAGACTATCTTTGTGAAAGTAATACTGCAGAAGAACACGAACACATCAGCAATCTGTTCCCTCTTCATCCGTTTACCGCATACTTGTGTTCAAAAATGTCGAATTTGCTAGGCTCTGCGAATCGTAGTGTGCTCAAATTCATGAATGATGACACAATTGGTTTCAAGCATTTCATTAATGACGAAAACACTTGCGAACAGCACCAGTTGTTGACTGCTGATTGGCTATGGGACTTCTTCTTCGGCGAGTTTGATAAAGATCCTCAGTGTGCTATTTTCTGTAATACATATAGCACTCATCTGCCTAAGGTGGAAAAAATGAGCGATCTACATGTCAAGGTATTTAAAGTAATTCTTCTTTTGAATGCTCTTGGAACTCGTTTCCAGAAAAATGCAAACCCTGAGAAACTTGCTCCAAATGACAAAAACCTAGATTATCTCTTTGCTGGTGAAATGGAACAGGACCAGCTTAAACAGATTCTTGACTGGTTGGATAGCAGCAAGATAATTGCAAGAGACATTTTTGGTGAATTCAAGATTTCTGTTTCAAGCTACAACCCTCAGGAAATATCGAAGGAGAGGGAGAAACTTGCCAGCCAGTATACCATGGCAACAGACTTCCTTAGATATTTCTCAGCTGGAGTGCCTACACAGATTGCAAAGATTTTCACTGTAGGTGAAACTGGCGGTCTTTTCCGCAAATGTAATCTGCAGATTTATTCATGCGAAGAAAGTGAGGCTGTACTTCGAAGCAAATTAAAGAAATACACTGCTGAGAATCCGAATTATCTTCATATAGTTTTGATTCTTTCTGTTACCGACGAGGCAAGGGACGGCATTGAGAATCGTATAAAAATGTTTTCAGGCGAATTCCCTGACACAATTTTTATTCTCCCTAGCGAGGTATTTACTGAAGCCTATAAAACAGATTTTATTACTGCACTTGCACATGCTACAGTATCTCAAAATCATCAGAATTCAGAAAGCGCAAACGGATTCAACAGTAAAGCAAGAGAGTATCTTGTTACATGGATTAACCGTATGCTTGGAGGTACTTATAATCTATATTTCAGGGAAACACTTTATACGGAGGGTATCGTTAGCCAGGTTAGCTCCTTCATTAACAAGAAGCTGAGTATGATTGTTTTCCCTAATGGTATGGAGAGCGTCAAAGCCCTTAGGTCGGAGACCATGACTTACTTTAAGAATAAGTATTATCCTGCGGTTGCGCTTCAAATCCTCCAAGCCCAAACTAGGGACAAGATGCTGGCCTTCGGAGGAGAGTTCGTTCCTTCAAGATACATTTTCATTGATGGCGATAATAACTTAATAGATGATACCTGCCATCTAACAGCAACTGCACTCAATGGTGAAAGCTGGCTTGTCAAGGTATGTCAAGAAGTTGACAGGATTATGAGTGAAGCACAGCAAACATACCAGGACAAATTCTCACTTTGTGAGGTATTGAGCCCTTTGACTAGACCTCCTTTTGGTTTCTTCTCAAATAAAGCCAACTGGGTTGCACTGTCTTATGCGTTAAGGAGATATAGCGACAATCTATTCCTTCCAAGCACTTCACAACCAGTGTCGGATGAAAAACTACAACAAATGCTGACTTCAGTTTTCAAACTATCAATACTTCGGTAAAAATATACCGTACTAAAAAGTTAAACAATGGAAGCCGGGTG
>OLVY01002032.1_pt1 | contig 11780 bp, 7 predicted proteins | sample 1674261 | NCBI WGS metagenome assembly OLVY01 (sample SAMEA103958155, study PRJEB25191) | human gut metagenome | biome: human-associated habitat [ENVO:00009003]; feature: intestine environment [ENVO:2100002]; material: feces | place: Germany | collected 2013/2015
CCGGCACCGATGCCGTCGGCGTCCACCTGCTTCTTGCCGATGACGGTGAGGGGCTGCTTGAGTTCGTGCGCGACCATGCTCGAAAGAAGGCCCACGGCGCTCGCGCGCGTCAGGCTCTCGATCTGGACGGCGTTCTGCTGGGCGGCGAGCTCGGCGCGAAGCTTTTCGTCCATGGCCTTCTCGAGCGCGCGTGCGCGGTGTGAGGCCAGGCGCGCAAGAAGAAGCGTGTTGAGGAGCAGGATGAGGAGCACGCCGCCCGCGCCCACGACCCAGGGCAGGATGCGCCTCACGAAGCGCCCGAAGTCGTCGGGATTGCCGTAGGGCACCTGCAGGACGCGGAACACCTCGAAGAGGCGTCGGTTGTCGTTCGAGATCGTCCACTGCGTGCCGTCGGGTGCGGCCGGCACGTCGAGCAGCGTGGCGGTGAGCGTTCGGGCGACGGACGTGGGGACCGAGGGCTTGATCGAGAAGAACCAGTTCGGATAGAGCTCGGTCGAGTGGCGGCAGGCGACGAGCCTGTCGGCGTGCTCGCCGATCACGCGGAAGTCCTTCTGGTCGATCTGCCCGCCGCGGGCCATGCGCTCGAGCAGGCACGTCGCCACGAAGCCCACGTCCACCTCGCCCGACTTCACCTCCTGCACGATGCGCGTCATCGGATAGCCCGAGACGCGGATCTCGGAGAAGAAGGCCTCGGGGTCGAGCCCCTTGCGGACCATCTCGGAGGCGGGAATCTGCCAGCCCGCGAAGGCGGTGCGGCTCATGATGGCGACGCTCCTGCCGCGCAGGTCCTCGAGCGTCCTGAGTTCGGGACGGTCGGCGCGCACGATGATCGCCGCGCCGTTGGCGTAGTTGGGGTCGGGCGCCTCGTCCGAGACGACGGCCGCAAGCGGCAGCCCGCCCGTGCGCTCGATCATGAGGCTCGTGAGGCCGCTCGAGGCGATCGACATGTCGAAGCTTTCCTTTTCGGCCGCCTTCAGAAAGCTGTCGGGACCGTAGATCTTCACGTCGATCTCGATCGGAGTGAGCTTCTCCTTCACGGCCTCGATCGTGCGGCTGTAGTAGTCGTCCATGATCGACATGCCGTAGGAGTTGACGATCGCAAGCCTGAGGCGCTTGACGGACGCAGTCTCCGACTCGGCGGCCGCGTGGGCGCTGTCGGGCACGAGCATGCCGTCGTCGGACGCCGCAGAGACGCCGGGGACGAGCATAAGGACGAAAAGGAGGCCCGCAAGGGCTCTGGATAAGGGACCGGACATCGTGCCTGAGGAGAATGACGGGAAGGAGAGAAGAGGGACGGTTCGATTCTAACTCGCGCCCCCGAAACTTCGCCAAAAGGAGGAGGTGGAGGAGGAGGGGAAACGGCCGCCTAGTTCTTTGGAACTAGGTAAATAGGTGAATGCTATTGTCGCCATAGGGTGTTTCGTTTATAAGGGTTAGCTCGGATTGAAAGGGTGGTTTTGGGTATAAACACCTGCAGGACGCCCGTTTTCAGGCAAAACCATGGTGTTTTTGGGGATTTTTCACCGATTTCAGGCTGATTCGCTGTTCATATCTGGAATAACGGGGTAGGGGAGTATGGACAAATATCCAATAGGGGTAGTACCGAAGGCGGCTCCCTCCCGTCCCGCATAGCGGACAGAATCTGTTTCTGCGCGGCTCCCGCCCCGTTCAGGGGAGCCGTTCGTACAAAACACCAAGGAGAACAACGAATGGCAGACACCATTGTCGACCTTCGAATGTCGCGTCGCGGGCTGATCAAGCTCGGCGGTGCGGCTGCCGTCGCCACGACCGGCGCGGCCGGCGCCATGTGGCCCATCGAAGCACAGCTCAAGGAGCTCGAGCACCAGGGCTGGAGCCGTCATCCGCTCGCCTGCTGCATGTGCGGCGCCTTCTGCGGCCTCGTGGCCATGAAGAAGATCGGCGAGCCGACCTCTGAAAAGACGGTTCGCATCTTCCCGAATCCGGATCACCCCCAGCGCGGCTACTGCGGCCGCGCCGCCGCCACGATGTGGATCTGGAACCACCCGCTGCGCATCAGGAAGCCGCTCAAGCGCGTGGGCGAACGCGGTGAAGGCAAGTTCAAGGAAGTCTCCTGGGACGAAGCCCTCAACGACATCGCCGCGAAGCTCAAGGACGTCGTCGCCAAGCACGGCGAGCAGTCCGTCGTCTCCACGTCGCACTCCTTCTCCTCCTACTCCAAGTGGATCACGTTCCCGCTCGGCTCCCCGAACGACATCGGCCACTCGAGCACCTGCAACTCCGCCTCGATCGCCGGTCGCGACTGGGTGTACGGCAAGGGCTTCTCGGGCGCCGGCAAGATCGAGCCCGACTACAAGCACCTGCGCTACCTGATCCTCATCGGCCGCTCCATGGGCTCCGCCATGGGCTGCCTGCACTCGCTCAACGAGGCCCGTGAACGCGGCGCCCAGGTGGTGAGCGTCGACCCGCGCATGCCCGACATCGCCTACGGAGACGCCAAGTGGGTCCCGATTCGTCCGGGCACCGACGCCTCCTTCGTGCTCGCGATGATGAACGTCATGCTCCAGGAAGGCCTCGCCGACCTGAAGTTCCTCGCCAAGCACACGAATGCCGCCTACCTCATCAAGGCCGACGGCCGTCCGCTCACCGAAGCCGACATGAAGGCCGGCGGCCGCAAGGACCGCTACGCCGTGCATGACCTCAAGACGAACCGCATCGTCTTCCAGGGCGTCGTGCTCGACGAAAAGGGCGCCGCCGTGGGCTTCGACGAATCCGCCGACACGGACGCCAACCTGCACTTCGCCCAGGAGGTGAAGCTTGCCGACGGCACGACGACCGCCGTGCGCACCGCGCTCGACATCCTCGCCGAAATCGCCGCCCGCCACACCCCCGAGGCCTCCCAGAAGATCACGGGCATCCCGGCCGACGAACTCGTCAGGCTCGCCCACAACTTCGCCAACCTCAAGGGCGTCGTTGACGACGGCTGGTATTCCTCCAAGAACGGCAACGACATCGAGCTCTATCAGCTCATCAACATCCTCAACGCCTTCAATGGCAACGTCGACCGCGAAGGCGGCATCGTCGTGACCGCCGGCGGCGGCTTCAAGCGTCCGGGCGTCGCCGCGGGCAAGGGCCCCAACGGCGAGAAGTGGGACATGGTTGACGCCAAGCGCATCGACAAGATGCTCTCTCCGGAATCCGCGGGCAACCTCTGGGCCGCGCTCGACGCGATGATCACGGGCAAGCCCTATCCGATCCGCGCGCTCTTCACGGTGGGCACCACGCTCTTCCACCGCGAGTCCGACTCCACGCGCCTTGCCAAGGCCCTCAAGACGCTCGACCTTCTCGTCGTGCAGGACCTGCTGCCGCACGAGGTGTGCGACTACGCCGACTACGTGCTGCCGGCCACCTACTTCCTCGAACGTCGCGAAACCGCCGGCGTGAAGTGGGCGCTTGACGGTTCCGTGCACATGAACGACGCCGGCATCCGTCCGCCCGAGGGCGTCGAGGCCCGCCACGACGTGTGGATCCTCCTCGAAATCCTCCGCCGCGCCTATCCGGAACGCGCCGAACGCGTGGGCTACAAGGAATGCAAGACGGCCGACGAGTTCGACGCCTGGTGGAACAAGTTCGACGACAAGGGCATCGCCAAGTTCGTCAAGGACCAGGAAGCCAAGAACCCGGGCTCCGGCGAAAAGATCCTCGCCGACTTCAAGACCAAGGGCTGGACCACGGTCAACAAGAAGAAGTACGGCGTCTATCCTTGGAAGAAGCCCTTCGGCACGCCTACGGGCAAGATCGAAATTTACGGCTTCAAGTCCTTCGCAAAGCCGGGCTACGAGAAGATAAAGCCGATCAGCGACTACTTCCCGGCTCCCGCCTACACGGCTCCGAAGCCCCAGAGCAACGAGTTCGTGCTCGTCTCGGGCAAGAACTGCACGTCCTCCTCGGGTCTCAACATCTTCGCCGCGACCACCCGCTTCACGGGCGACCGCACCCTCTGGATGAACCCGTACGACGCCGAGCGCCTCGGGATCGCCAACAAGGAAAAGGTCATGGTCGAAGGCGTTGACCGCGAGTACCAGGCCGAGGTCGTCGTCACCGTGACGAAGAAGGTCATGGCCGGCAGCGTGTTCGCCTTCGGCTTCTCCGGCGGCGTCCGCACGAAGGAGTTGGTCAACGATCCCCGCTTCGACTTCGTGAAGGAGGGCATCAACTCGCACTGGTTTGCAACCGGCTATGCGCAGCCCGTCGTCGGCAATCTTGCCAACAACAGCTGCATCCGTGTCAAGCGCATCAAGGGATAAGTCACCATGAAGAAAGTCAAGAAACAGCTGGCGCACCTCTTCGATGCGACCCAGTGCATCAACTGCGGCGCGTGCACGACCGCCTGCGCCCAGACCAACTATCCGGACCTCATCAACGAGTTCATCCCGGCCTGGAACACGGTGTGCAACAACATCCGTCAGGTCAAGGTCGAGAAGAACCGTCCGATGCAGCTCCTCGTCCAGTGCCAGCAGTGCTCCGAAGCGCCCTGCGTCACGACCTGCCCGTTCGGCGCCAACTACTATGACGAGAACGGCCTCGTGCGCAACGATCCGAAGCGCTGCATCGGTTGCAACTACTGCGTGGCCTCCTGTCCGTACGACGCCCGCTGGTCCAACCCGAAGACGGGCCTGCCGAGCAAGTGCATGGGCGAGGGCTGTCTGGAGCTCATCAAGGGCGGCAGCCTGCCTGCCTGCGTGACGGCCTGCCCGGCGGGCGCCCGCCTCTTCGGCGACACGCTCGATCCGCAGTCCGAAATCTCCCGCAAGATCGCCTCTTCCAAGACCCAGACGCTCCTTGAGAGCCACGGGACCAAACCGAACTTCTATGTGGTGGTGCAGAAATGATGGATCTCTCCGACTTCACCGCGCAGGTCCAGGCCGCCCACTGGGGCTGGACGATTGCGCTCTTCCTCTGGCTCGTGGGTCTCTCGGGCATGGGGATGTTCCTCAACAACTGGGTGCGCGAGAAGGCGCTCGTCTACGTCTGCACGATCACGGGCATCGTGGGCACGCTTCTCGTCGTCAGCCATCTGACGCGCATCCTCAACCTGCCGATGGCCGCCATCTCGGCCCTGCTTGAGATGAGCTTCAACTTCGGCAGCTGGATGTTCATCGGCATCTGCCTGCTCGTCGTGCAGTGCTGCCTCACGCTCTTCTACTCCTGCGTCTTCGCGGGCGTGATCTTCAAGGGCGAGTGCTGCCGCAAGCTCGTTGCCGGCGACTGGTTCAACTGGATCGCCGCCGCCGTCGGCGTCGCCGCCACGATCTACTCGGGCTTCCTGCTCACGCAGGCTGTCGGCGTCACGCTCTGGAACACGGCCCTGATCCCGCTGCTCTGGATCATGTCCGGCATGGCCAGCGCCATGGGCTGCATCGAGCTCCTCGCGATCTCGGGCCGCATCCCGCATGAAAAGGTCCTCTGGAGCCGCCGCACGTCCCTCTGGGTCGAGGCCGCCGAGCTCTTCACGATCTTCGCCTTCGTGCACGTCGCGACGAGCTCCACCTCCGCCGCCGCCCGCGCCGGCGCTGAGGCCCTGCTCTCCGGTCCGCAGGCCATGATGTTCCTCGTGGGCGCCGTCCTCTGCGGCTCGCTCATCCCGTTCGCCATCAACCTCACGACGCGCAGCCACAAGGTTGTCGCCGTGGGCGCGGTGCTCGGCATCGTCGGTGCGCTTCTCCTTCGCGCCTCGGTGCTCTTCGCGGGCTACTACGAGCCGATTCTCCTCTAACGGCCCGTTGACTCCGGTCCCGCCTCACGGGCAGGCAGGACCGGAGGCCCACGAAAACAAAGAGCCGCTTCGACGCACAGGTCGTCGAAGCGGCTCTCTTTTTGTCCGGATTCAGCAAAGCCGAAGGAATCGAAAGGGAAGGGGATCCCCGGGCTCACTCTCCGTCGGCGGGTGCGGGCGCGCCCGTGATCGCGTCGGGATCGATCGTCATCAGCATGCGCGTGATGTCGGCCGCTGTCCTCGCGCCGAGCTTCTTGCAGAGCGAGCTTCTGTGCGCAATCACGGTCTTCTCTGAAATGTTGAGCTCATAGGCGATCTGCTTGTTGAGAAGCCCGCGCGCCACGCCCGTGGCCACCTCCTGCTCGCGCGCCGAGAGCCTGCGGAAGGCCGCTCTGGCCTGCTCGAGCGCCGCGGACTCCGTGCGGATCCTCGCATCGCGCTTCACGGCCTTCTCGATCGCATCAAGAAGCCTCTCGGGCGTCACGGGCTTCGAGAGGAAGTCGTCCGCACCGTCCTTCATCGTCTTCACGGCCATGTCGATGTCGCCGTGGGCCGAGATGAAGATGATGGGGAGCGTGTCGCCGCGCAACTTCATCTCATGCTGGAGTTCGATCCCGCTCATCCCCGGCATGCGCACGTCAAGCACCAGGCACCCCGGCGTGAAGGGACTGTCCTTCTCGAGAAACTCGAGCGCGCTCGCGTACGTGAGTACGTTCCAGCCTTCGCCCTCGATTACGAACTGCCAGGAGCGCCTGACGTCGGGATCGTCGTCCACTACGCGGACAATCGCCTGGGACTGCGTGTTTGCGGTCATCGTTAGTCCTTTTTTCGGATTTGTTGTATCTGCAGAAAACCATTGTAGCCAATGCGGGCGTCCCGAGGGGCGGAAAACGGCCCGAAATCACACCCCGCGAGCACAGGAACGAAATTCAGAGAACGTGCAAAACGGGGCCTGAATCGGTCAAAAAACGCGTTTTCTGGGCGAAAAATCTGCAAAAACGAATGGGGGCGAAATTCGTGTCACCCTGATTCTCAGGCACGTGAACGATTCGTTCCCGACTGCGCGGAAAATGCGGAAGATCCGTCTCTTCGCCTCGCTCACAGGCGGCGACGGCGGGTGCGCCCGTGATGCGGGAAAGGGGAGGGGGCCGCAACGCCTCGGACGCCGTCGTTTTCATGATCCTGAAGGCGGATCAGGCTTTTTTGCGGGGGCGAGCGGAGGTGCTCCGATGAAAAAAGCCCCGCCGGGCGGCGGGGCTTTGTGCGAGCGGATGCTCCCGTCGCGGAGGACGGGAGGAAGGTCCGTTATTTGGCCTGCCTCGAGTAGATGTAGGCCTGCTGGCCGGCGATGCGGCCGAAGGTCACGATGTCGGCTTGGGCGTTGCCGCCGAGACGGTTGCCGCCGTGAACCCCGCCCGTGATTTCACCCGCGGCGAAGTAGCCCGGGATGATCTGGCCCTTGGTGTTGTAGACCTGGGTCTTCGGGTCGATCTTCACGCCGCCCATCGTGTGGTGGACAGCAGGCGTCACCATGATGGCGTAGAACGGAGCCTGATCGAGGTTGCGCGGCATGTCGGCGCGACCGAAGGCGTCCTTGCCCGCAGCCTTGCCCTGCTTCCAGGCTTCAAGGGAGGCCTTGAGCTTGTCGGCGGGCACGCCCATCTTGCCGGCGAGTTCGTCAAGCGTCTCACCCTTGAGGCAGTAGGACTGCTTGATGTAGTTGTTCGTGGCCTTCAGGGACTTCTGCATGTCGGAGTCGAAGAAGAGGTAGGCCACGCCGTCCTTCTGCTTGAGGATGGCGGCGGAGACCGCATCGCGGGTGTTGAGCTCGTTGTAGAAACGGGAGCCGTCCTTGTTGATGAGGACGGCGCCGTTGCCGCGGACGGCTTCGGTGATCATTTCGCCGACGTTCGGAACAACGGTCGGGTGCGTCTGAATCTGATCCATCTGAATCAGCTGAGCGCCGATCTTTTCAGCCAGAAGCAGACCGTCGCCGGTGGCGCCCGGATGGTTCGTCGTAGCAAAGCCCTTCAGACGAGGTACATACTTGGCAACCATTTCGTTGTTGGCGCCGAAGCCGCCGGCCGCGTCAACCACAGCCTTGGAGTGAATGGTGTACGTGCCATCCTTGCCCTTAACCTTCAGGCCGACCACACGGCCGCTCTTGTCGGTCAGGATCTGTTCGGCATGCGTGTTGGTACGCACGTCGATCTTGAGGTTCTTAGCAGCCGTGTAGAGCGTGCGGACAACTTCCGGGCCGACGAGCGCACCGCCGGTCGGACGATGCGTACGGGGCTGAGAGGCGCCGGCCATCAGACCAACGTCGCGGAGATCGCCGCCGTGAGCAAGCAGCCAGTAAACGGAAGAGGCCGATTTCGTGACGAGGGTGCGAACGAGCGCCGGGTCATTGAGCCAATGACCGCCCTTCATCGTGTCATAGAACATGATTTCGACGGAGTCTTTCGTGCCCTTGGCCTGCTGCAGAGCAGTGCCAACAGCATTCAGACCGCCCGCGGCACGGACCGTATTGCCGCCGACCATGGCCATCTTTTCCACTACGACGACGTTGGCGCCGAGTTCGTGAGCCTGAACGGCGGCGGACAAGCCTGCACCACCCGCACCGATCACGGCAACGTCAACGGTGATGTCTTCAGCGGCGCCGGCCGTGCCGAAGCAGGCCATCACAGCGGCAGCAACGAGAATCTTCTTCATGTTGGATATTTCCTTTTTTTTGTGCTTGCTGGGCGTTTGCTCGCCATTCCGAGGACGCCCATAGACTCAAACCCGGGTGAGGACACCCGTGATTCAAGCGGTGATCTTAACCCAGGCCCAATAATCTAAGATAGTCTTTTCGTTTAGGCGTACCTCATTAAGGGCAAAAATAAGGTCAACTTTACAAACAAGAACTGACGCCTCAAAACCGTGATATTCCGGTTAACGAGTTGTGTGCACTACAAAATCCATGCATCCTTTCTATAAGCCTAATGGATTTGTTTATGTCTATGCTGCATCGTGTACGGTGTTAGTTCCTACTCCATTAGAGTGAGCGACGGCATGTCTTTTCTTGTGATTTTTTGCGAATAATGAATAAGAGGATGGATCCATCCATCTTCTGTGTGTAACAGTCTCACTCCATTGTGAGTGCTGGCGCGGCATGTGAAAATATGCATCCGGCTTGACCGCCGAGCTGATTAACACGGATTGTCCAGAATTAAAAGAGGCTGATCACCATGTCGAAACTTTCTCCAGAAACCTTCAAGGCCCTCTTGGCGCTTGAGTCAGCTTTCGGTCAAGTGGAAAGTGTTTCGGAACTGAAGGCGGAGCTGTCGGCGACATTTCCTGACGGCGCTCGTGCGCTGCGCTTTGGCAGTGAAGATTATCCTTCGGTGCTTGAAGATCTGGCTGATCCTCCAAAAGTACTCTGCGCCCGCGGTGATCTTTCGCTTGCAGAGCGGCAGCTTCGAGTGTCAATTGTGGGTTCGCGTGATGCATCTTCTGATCGATGCGAAGCTGCCGAACTCGTCGCAGCTGATTTGGCGGCCCGCGGAGCCGTTATCGTTTCTGGGTTAGCCCGAGGCATTGATGCCGCGGCTCATCGCGGGGCTCTTTCCGCTTGGACGCCCGAGAAACGAGCCGGCAGAACAATTGCCGTTCTAGGGACGCCGCTGTCTTTTCCCTGGCCGCCGGAAAATGCGCGTTTAGCCGATGAAATTGCCGAGTCTGGTCTGATTCTTTCGGAATGTCCGCAGGCAGAAGGCCGGCGCTTTGATCCTGAAGCTCGTGCGCGTTCACTGAAGCGCAGAAATCGTTTGGTGGCGGCTTTAGGCACTGGAACGCTGGTTATGGCTGCTCGTCCGGGGTCAAGCACGCTGATTGAAGTTCAGGCTGCGCTTGCCATCGGACGCCCCGTCATTCTTTGGCAGGCTTGTACCCAAGAATCTTGGGCGGAGGATTTGCTGAAGAATGCGCCAAAGGATGCTGAGGGGCGATCCTTAGTCGCGGCAGCAGGCAGTGCTCGAGAGGTGGAGGCACTGCTTTCGCCTTGGGCAAGAGTGTGGTGGCTGTGATGTCACGCACATCAAGCGAACGCTAGAGGAAAGCGAAAAAAAGCCGTTCGAACATTCGATGTTCAAACGGCATGAAGAGAAGGAGAAGTTTTTGCTGCGGCCGGCGGCTCCGAGGCGCCGCTCAGTGAAGACTCAAGCCTCAATTAAGGCACTTTGAAATTGAATTCGTGGCACTGATTGCAGTAGTTTTCGCTTTCCTGATGCATCAAGTGGCAGTTCGTGCACTCGAGCGTTTTGCCGTAATGCGGAGAGACGTGAGGATTGACGGGCTTCACATTCTTCGTCTTTTCAACCAGCTGATCAACATTGTGGCAGCCCGTGCAGGTAGCCATTTCAGGCATCTGCGGGTTCTTCATGTCAGGACCGTGGCAGGTCTGGCACTGCAGGCCCTTGGCGATATGCTGTTCGGCGAGTTTCTCGCCGGCTGAAGCAGTGCCTGCAAAGGCCAGCGCAGCGGCCAAGCAGAGCGCGGTAAGCGTGCGGTTCATGGCGGGGTCTTCCAAAAGGGAGTTAAGAAGCAGAGGCGCTGCCTAATCTTGGGGGTCGGCGGTGCTTTGCTTTAAGAAATAGGTTTCGCCGGAATGAAGTGCTAAGAAAAACCTTAACGATTGGAATGGGCGAAAGTCTGAGGTCAGGAGCGGGAAACGAATAGTTCAACACTGCTTTAGACGGTTAACTATTCTTTGTTTACCGAACGACCCGCCTGACAGGAAGCGCGCGGAGCGCTTGGTCTGGACAGGCGGGTTTTCTTTTAAGCCTGAATATTCAGGCAGGCATTACATCGCAGCGAAGTGTTCGCCGGCGATCATGCCGAACGTGAGCGCATCGATCACGGCAACCGTGCCCAGACGCGAAGCGCCATGCACGCCGCCCGTGATTTCGCCGCCGGCGTAGAGGCCCTTGATCGGGGCATGGGTCGTGGCGGAGATCACCTGCGAATCCGGGTTGATCATGACGCCGCCCATCGTGTGATGGATCTTCGGAGCGACTTCAATGCCGTAGTACGGGCCCTTGGCCAGGTTGAGGCCGTTCTGGAACTTCAGGATACGGTGGAATTCCGGGTCTTCCTGCTTGGCGACGAAGCCGTTGAAGCGTTCAACCTGTTCGAGGAACGGAGCCTTGTTGATCTTGAAGTAGTCGGCAAGTTCTTCGAGCGTATTGAACTTCTTGACCGTGCCCATTTCAATCGGCAGCTTCACAAAGGAAGGATTAATAGCCTTGACGATCTCTTCGCTGGCAATGGCGATCGGATAATTTTCATCCTTGCCGATGACGGCGAACATGGCTTCCGTTTTAGGCTGGCGGCCCGCGAGCTCGTTAACGAAACGCTTGCCCGTCTTGGGATTCACGATGATGCCGTAGCGGTAGCAGGCGTGTTCGATGAAGTTTGCCGAAATGCCGTACCCGGGCTCATCAGGATTGCATGACGGGAGGAACTGCAGCCAAGAAATCTGAATCGGGGCGGCACCAATGTCTAAGGCGGCGGTGAGCGCCCCTGCAGTGGCGCCGGGCTGGTTGGTTGAATCCATGGTCGGCTGCACGCGCGGATCCTGCATCTGACGGAACCACGTATCGCGGGAGAAACCGCCTGCGGCAAGCATCACGCCGCGCTTGGCACCGTAGAACTTTTGCTCACCGGACGTATTGTCTGCATCGTCGCTCGCAAGTTTGGAGTTGAAGCTGTATTTGGTGCGCGCAGCGATGCCCGCCACTCGGCCGGTATCATCGATCACAAAGGAATCCATTTTCGTGCGGTTCATGATCGTGACATTCTTCATGCCTTTGAGCGCTTTGAGCATCGGCAGGACATAGCAGGAACCGTCGCTTGTCGTTGACTCAATGATTCGGGCCGCAGTATGACCGCTGCTGATGCCAAGATGGGAATCATCTACCGTGCAGCCGTATTTGCGCAGGAGCGCCACGACATCGTTGCAGCGGTCATAGATGACATCGAGCAG
>OLVY01002053.1_pt1 | contig 11690 bp, 8 predicted proteins | sample 1674261 | NCBI WGS metagenome assembly OLVY01 (sample SAMEA103958155, study PRJEB25191) | human gut metagenome | biome: human-associated habitat [ENVO:00009003]; feature: intestine environment [ENVO:2100002]; material: feces | place: Germany | collected 2013/2015
GGGCCGCGGCGCGATTGTCATCGGCCTTGCCGCCGTCATCATCGGCGAGGTCATTTTCGGTAAGTTGTTCACGAACTTCGGACTCAAGTTGTTCGCCGTTTCCATTGGCGCTGTGATTTATTATTTTGTGCTCCAGATCGTGCTGCAGCTTGGACTGAATACGAATGACCTCAAGCTGATCACGGCCCTGATCGTTGCGCTCTTCCTCGCTATTCCGTATTGGAAGAGTAAAATGTTCCACGGAAAGACCAAAAAGGAGGAAACGCGCCATGCTTGAACTTATCAATGTCTGCAAGACCTTCAATCCCGGCACAGTCAACGCAAAAGTGGCGCTGAATGACCTGAATCTGACCTTGAACGACGGCGACTTCGTCACCGTCATCGGCGGCAATGGGGCAGGGAAGTCAACCATGCTGAACGCCATCGCAGGATCTTTCCAGATTGACAGCGGCAAGATCGTCATTGATGGCACGGACGTCACCGGTCTGCCGGAGCATAAGCGCGCTGCCCTTTTAGGCCGTGTGTTTCAAGACCCCATGATGGGAACCGCGCCAACCATGCAGATCGAAGAAAACCTCGCCCTTGCTGCCCGGCGCGGACACCACCGGGGGCTGAAATGGGGTATCACAAAGGCGGAGCGCGCCGAGTACCGGAAGTGCCTCCATGCGCTCAATCTCGGCCTTGAGGAGCGCATGACCGCGAAGGTCGGTCTGCTCTCCGGCGGCCAGCGGCAGGCGCTGACGCTCCTGATGGCGGCGCTGCAGCAGCCGAAGCTGCTGCTTCTCGACGAGCATACCGCCGCACTCGACCCGCGCACGGCAGCCAAGGTACTTGCCCTGTCTGACCGCATCGTGCAGGAGCACGGGCTGACCACGCTGATGATTACGCACAACATGAAGGACGCCATTGCCCACGGCAACCGTCTCATCATGATGGACGCTGGGCAGGTTGTCGTGGATGTATCCGGCGAGGAAAAGAAAAAACTGACCGTCCCGGATCTTCTCGCCATGTTCTCCCGCGCCAGCGGCAGCGACGAAGCCAGCGACAAGATGCTTCTGTCCTGAAAAACCGCCTCCGCAGCCATTCCGTGCTGCGGAGGCGGTTTTTATCCGCTTTTGCAGCAAACCATGGTTGAACTCCGGAGAAAAGCGCGCTATACTGTAAGCAGACAGATACAAGAAAGGGAGCCTGAACCATGAAACGAGTTGGAAGATGGACATGGATGCTGCTGACGCTGCTTCTGCTGCTGTGCGGAACGGTGTTTGCAGCCAATGAAAAGACCTATATTGAGCTGGATCAGCCGGTAGAACTGACTTTTTCAGACAGCGTGAGCCGTTATGAGCTCTATCTGGACGTACCGGTCGCCGGAACGCGTGTCCTGCTCGATTCACAGAGCTTCGATTGGAATAGCAATTCCACTGGTTTTTATATCGGTGGCAGCGACTCGGCAAATGTAGCGGGAAAGCGCATTTTCAGCGTAAACGAGGCTGGAGAGCAACTGGTTCTCGTATCCTATTATAATTTGAAGCAGGGAGAAACACAGAACGTTCAGTTTACGCTGCGTGAATATAAAAATGACGAGCAGGAACCGAACGATGTAACGCCGACCGAGCTGCACGACGGCGACACCATCAGCTTCACGCTTGACAGCGGCGATTGCGATAAATTTGCAATTACGACAACAAAGCCCGGACAGGATATCGTGCTGACCATCGGCGGCTTTTCCTATGCCAGCCGAGGCAGATTTGACATCCAGTGGCAGAATAATGACAGCCTCATTGTGGAAAAAAACGGCGTATATTATCTGCACACCGGGCAGCCGGGCCGCTACATATTTACGCTGAATGGGTGGAACAACGATTCACTGAGTATTAGGAGAACAATGTCTGTGCAGTTGCTGGACGGAGATAGCCATGAGTTGAACGATACGGTGCAGACGGCGACATCGCTGCCGATCGGCACGGATGAGACGTTCAGCCTCGGCGGTCTCGGCGATGAGGACTGGTTCTGCTTTGAAGCTGCTCCGGAGGACGGACAGACGAAGCTCTATACGCTACGTCTGCTGGATTTTGACCTTGAAAACCCGGAGAACGTCTGCTATGAGATCTACGCGCCGGATGGAACAGTCGTTATTTCTGAAACAGCGGTCAGCTCCCGGCATGCGCGCGTTTTTTCATGCAGCCAGCAGGGGCAGTACGCTGTCAGACTATACCCGAATTGCAGGCATGAATATAATTATGTATATGATGTTTCAATCCAGCGCGCGGCGCTCCGCATCCGCGTGGAGGAGGGCGGCGACGATCCCTATGAAAGCAACGATACCTGGCTCGACGCAGCCTATATCGAGCCGGGCCAGCTGATTTCCCATGTCCTAAACAGCGGCGACGCGGATTGGTACTGCTTTACAGTCCCAGAGGATCACATGACACTGCATGTCAGCTCTGACTGCGCGGGAATGCGTGCAGAGGTTTATACCGGACAAGATCTTACAGAATATGGAGAGTCTGCGAGAGCAATTTTGGATGAAGTATATGCAAGCGCCACTAATCTGTATTGGAAGCTTGACGAAAAAGGCCTCTATTATATTAAATTGGATGGCGGATCCAGTGAAAAAATCTGCTCGACGACGATCTCACTGATTCCGCCGGAAGCGATTGAGGACAACGACACATGGTACCGCGCTACGCCGCTCTATGAAGAGTTCACGCAGGCGTTTGACATTTCCGCGGAGAATGACTCCGAATGGTTCCGCTTTACTGTGCCGCAGGGCAGCCGGAAAGCCGTGCTGTTGAACATTTCCGTGATAGAATCCGGGCGTGGATGGAGTGACCTTTCCTTGTATCGGAAAGCATATTTTGACGGGCAGGATGATGAGAGGATTCAATGGTGGGATTCGTTTCTTGGTTCAACAAAGCAGACATACGAGTTGGAACCGGGTATCTATTATCTGGAAGTATCTGCTCGTTCGTTTGGAGACAGACAAAAATTAAGTATTTGCTACAAGCTGGTACCCCAGTTGGATAACGACGTAATTGCGACTGCTGCGCCGCTGACAGAAAGAGTGTGGCAGGATGTGTGGCAGGCAGGCTATTTCTCCATCGGCGAGCGCAAGGCCGGCGAAGTCGTACAGATTCAGTACGATAACAGAGGAAGCAAACCTAAAGAATATATTCATGTCTACGACGCTGATGGAAAAGAGATTACTTCTTCGTATCGTGCCAATTTAAACTTCCGAATTCCCACAGACGGAGTCTACTATCTCAAAGTACCTGAATGTGATGTAAATGTGAATGCAGAAAACGAACCCATGCACCTGGCGCACATCCGGTACTATACCCATAATGACAAAATCGGAGCAGTGGAAAGCGTAACCATGCGCCCGAACGAATCCGTATTCCTTGATCTGTGGTTCAGTCCGGAGATTAGCAGCCGCTTGGAAGTCGAATCCGAAGATGAAGCACTGACATATGATTCAAAAACGGGATATCTGACTGCACCCAACACTCCGGAAGGGAGCGCCGACCTTGTCTTCTCCAACGGATATCCGGAAGGCGATGAAAGACGGATCGAGGCGGTCACGCACGTTATCTGGTCGGAAAATCCGCTGTCAGATATTTCGATTTCCAATGCGCCGCAGTCCCTTACCATCGGCAGCTCGGCAATGCTGGAAGCAAATGTGGACGCTGACAGCTATATTAAGTACGTTTCTTGGAAAAGCTCCGACCCCTCTGTTCTCCGCGTGCTCTCCAACGGCAAGGTCGTCGCCGTCGGGCAGGGCGAGGCGGTGATCACGGCGAGCATCGGCGAAGCCACTTCGTCCGTCACCATCACCGTCACCGGCGAACAGCCCGGTGAGTCGGGCCTGACCGGTGTCTCGCTCGACCGCTATACGCTGACGCTCTACGCCGGAGAAGAGGCCGAACAGCTGACCGCGACGCTGAAGCCCGAGGGCACAGAAGCAACCATCCGCTGGACGTCCAGCAACCAGACTGCCGCCACTGTCAGTCAGGACGGCAAGGTCACGCCGCTTTCTGCGGGCGTTACCGTCGTAACGGCGGCAGCGGGGGACTACCGCGCCAGCTGCATCGTGACTGTCCAGCCCGAACGCGTCCGCGTGACCGGCATCCGGTTTGACGAGCCGACGCATACGCTCATGATGGGCAGCACCGTCACGCTCCAGCCCATCATCGCCCCGGACGACGCGACCGTCAAAAATCTGACATGGGTCAGCAGCGACGAGCAGACCGCGACCGTTTCCCGCACAGGCATCGTAACGGCCCTGTCCGTCGGCGAAACAACAATCACCGCTACAACGGTTGATGGCGGCTATTCCGCCGAGATCAAAATCATCGTCACTGCAGCCGCGCAGCTTGGTGACGTAAACGGCGACGGCTATATCGACGCTGCCGACGCGCTGCTCTGCCTGCGTGCATCCGTTGGTCTGATTACGCTCACGCCGGAGCAGGAAGCTGCTGCAGATGTCAACCATGACGGTCTGGTCGATGCAGGCGACGCGATTCTGATCCTGCGCTACGACGCAAGACTCATCCCGAACCTCAACTGACGGGGGCAGCGCTATGAAAAAAAGACTTTTCCCATTGCTTCTCGCCCTGATGCTGCTGATTACACTCTGCACGCCATTCGCGCAGGCTGCGGGCCGCGTGCTTACGGTCACTTCGGTCAGCGGCCGTGCAGGCGAAACAGTTTCCGTACAGGTCCGTCTGACCGGCAGTGTGAACAGCGGCAGATTTGAACTTGCCTACGACTCGGCAGAGATCGAACTGCTCCAATGGAGCGGCGTGGAAGGCGCAATGTGCGTCTTCAATCATGAACAGCCTGGTCTGCTGCTCATGGCATTCGTATCGACAGCTGTACTGGAGAATACAGACTTGTGTACGCTGCAATTCCGCATTTCCAAAGCGACGCCAGAAGGCGGCAGTTCCGTTACTTTGAAAAACCTTCGCCTGTACGGCGAAAACGGCGCTTCCGTTGCGGCTGCTGTAGAAAACGGAACTGTTTCCCGCAGCACCGCCCGGCTGATCCTCAGCCGTGAACAGACGGCAGAGCGGCAGTCCGTCCGCATGGCGATTAAGCTGGAAGGAACGTTATCTCCGGCAGGCGGGAATTTTACGCTGCAATATGACCCCTCCTGCTTGCAGCTGACCGCTGTTCTGAAGCTGCACCCGTCAGCAGATCTTTTGACATGGAATGAGCCGGAACTAGGAACGGTTCACGTCAGCTTCAGCGGCAAGCAGCCGATTTCCGCAGGAGAACTTTGTGCAGCCATGTTCCGAACGGTCGGTACGGCGGGAGAGACGTCTGCCGTCACGCTGACGAACGTGCGCATGTACGACACGGATGGGAAGCCGCTTGATGCGTCCGCAGAAGATGGCAGCGTCGATGTTGTACTCCCGTCTGACCGCGCACCCAAGCTGTGGGCCGTCGGCGGCGCAATCCAGGCAGACGGCTCAGCAGTTGTGTCCGTCATTCTGCAAGGGCGCGGCGTCGTCTGCGGCGGAAGCTTTACACTGACTTATGCTCAGTCCCTTTCTGCGCAGGCGGAGCCAGAGAGCAACTGCCAGATCAATGCGGAACCTGGCAGAATCCGCGCTAGCTTTGCCTCGGCAACGCCGGTCGCAGACCAAATCGCGCTTTTAAAAATCACAATTCAAAACGCTGTGCCCGGCAAGATTGATCTGTTGGACGCCGTATTTCTTGATGACGACGGCAGCCGCATTGCCGTTGCGGACGTTCGGCCCACAACGCTGAGTCGAACCAGTTCCGCTGCGGCTTTCGCCGGAACGCTGCGGGCCGATACGGTCGGCGGACAGACACAATATCTGCTGGATGTGGACGTGAGCGACATGCACGCTGGAACCCCGGAAGCAAGAACGGATTTCACCTGCCTGTTGGCTCTGTATGACAGCGAAGGTGTGTTAGAGGGACTTTCTATTCAGAAGATCATTGCAGCGGACACTGGCGTGAATGAGTTGACTCTCGCCGCCAGTACGTCTAAAGTGCCGTCATATGCAAAGGTCTTCCTTTTGACAGACTCCTCCGCATGTCTGCCGCTCTGCGGTGCGCTGCAGGCTGCCTTTGAACGCGAATGAAAAACAAAGCAAGAACTGACCACCATTTATTCGGAGGGGTCACGGATGTCTATCTTGCACTGATGCTGAGCGTGTTTCTCCTCTGGCCGGGAACGGACGGATATACAAAGATCACGGCAGCAAAATATCGATTGTTTCTGATTTTGACAATCGGCTACTGTGCAACCAACGCATTGCTGTATCTGGAACTACTCGTAATGCGGCAGATTAGAACGGTTCCATTTCGTGAACTGTTGCGTGCCGTTAGGCCCGCAGAATGGCTGATGCTAGGCTATGTGCTGTGCAGCCTACTCTCCTCACTGCTTTCACCATGGCGCAAAGACACATGGCTCGGCCTTCTCCGACGAGAGGGATTTTTGACGCTTGCGCTGTATGGTGTAATCTTCCTGCTGCTTGGACGGCTTGCACGTCCGAAAAAATGGCTGCTTGACGTTTTTGGAGCGGCAATGAGCCTGTGCTGTCTGCTGTCGCTCTGGCAGCTGGCAGGTGGAAACCCGCTTGGTCTGTATCCGAATGGACTGAGTTATTCCGACGCTGGAACAGCCTACAGTGGGGCATATCTCGGGACGATTGGCAACGCGGACCTGTTGGCAGCTGTGATGTGCGTAGCTGTTCCTGCGTTCTTCTATGGGGCATGGAAGCTTCGGCGCCACTGGCTGCTTGTGCCGCTGGCACTTTGTGTGACCGTCAGTATCTGGATGGATGTTTCTGCTGGACTGCTCGGCATTGCGGCGGGTCTTGTCCTGCCGCTTCCGCTGGCGTTGGGTGAAAAAAAGCGCCGCGCAGCGGCGATTATGATCGGATGCAGTCTGGCAACAGCTTTTTTTGCGATACTTTTGCTCCCAGGATTGCCCGGGATGCTCGGCGAAGCGCATGAGATCTTGCAAGGCCGTGCAGAAGACGAATTCGGCTCCGGACGAGTCTTCATCTGGAAAAACGTCTGGCAGGCAGTGAAGGAACGGCCGCTGTTTGGCGGCGGTCCAGATACGCTGTCACATCGCATCACGGCGTATTTCGAGCGTTATGATGAGGCAACGAATATTATGCGCCGTTCCGGAATCGATACGGCACATAACGAGTATCTGAATATCCTTGCAAATCAGGGGATTTTTGCACTTCTCTGCTGGCTGGCCGCACTCGGATACTCTGCTGTTCGATTTGTCAGAACGGCAGGCGAGGAACCTGCAGTTCTCATCTGCGGCAGCGCGGTACTCGGGTATTGTATACAGGCATTCTTCGGCATTTCCATGTGCTTGTCAACGCCGTTTTTCCTGATTGCATGGGCAATATTGGAGAATCGTGAAAGTTGCCGAAAGAAAATTGAATAGATAAAATGACCGCGCTGGGAGGCCCAGCGCGGTTTTTACATCTTAAGCGAGGGGTTATTGCACGCAGCGATAACAGACTTCGGTATCCGATGCAGCTTCGTCGCGCTTGAATTTCAGCAAATTGTCTACCGTTGTCGCCGCAATGTTATTCAGCGCCTCTCGAGTTAAAAATGCTTGATGAGACGTGACAATCACATTGGGCATCGAAATCAGCCGCACCAGCACATCGTCTTCAATAATGCTGTCCGAGCGATCCTCGTAGAACAGGTCGCTCTCCTCCTCGTAAACATCCAGGCACGCAGCGCCGATCCTACGGCTTTTAAGTCCGTCAATAAGCGCTTCTGTGTCGATCAGCGCACCTCTGGAGGTGTTGACGATCACGACGCCGGGCTTCATTCCAGCAATAGCGGCAGCGTCAATCATATGCTGTGTCTCGCTAGTCAGCGGGCAGTGGAGCGAAACCACATCCGCCTGCGCCAGCAGTTCCAGCAGCGGCACATAGGATAACCCATTATCAGGGGATGGAAATTTGTCATATGCCAGAATCCGCATACCGAAGCCCTTGCAGATCTCGGAAAACGTGCATCCGATTTTGCCGGTTCCCACAATGCCGACTGTCTTGCCGTGCAGATCAAATCCGGTAAGACCGGAAAGGCTGAAATTAAAATCACGGGTGCGGATATAAGCCTTATTGGTATGCCGGTTGACTGTGAGCAGCAGTGCCATTGCATGCTCTGCCACAGCGTAAGGTGAGTACGCAGGGACACGGAATACCCGGATTTTCCCGAAACATGCTCGGATATCTACATTGTTGAATCCCGCACACCGCAGGGCGATCACTCTGACTCCAAACGCATGCAATTCACGAACAACGGCATCATTCAGCGTATCATTGACGAATACACATACGCCGTCAAACCCGCTTGCCAACGAAACAGTATCTTCGTTCAGCTTTGTCTCAAAATACTTCATTTCCAGCCCCGTCCCAGCTGTGTATGCGTCAAAACCCGGACGGTCATACGGCTTGGCATCGAAAAAGGCAATTTTCATACCTGCACCTCACCAGATCAAATTTTCTCTAGTTTTTGCACAGATACAAAATATATTCCAATCGAGACAATTATCTGTGGACGGGGCGGAGCGTGATATTGTCTGTTATGGCAAGCCCGCATTCCGAAAGAAGTGCTTGATACGGCGCAAACGAGTCCGGCTGAAAGAAGCAGTTTGGGTCGTGCGCATCGATACCAACCACAATCGTGCTGTCGCAGGCTTTCGCAATATGGAAGAAGCGTGCCGAAGGGTAGGTACGGTTTGCGCGCAGGCCCAGAAGGTTGAGTTCCAACGGAATGTTCCGCTCCTTTGCAGCGAGACACAATCGCTCCATCTCCTTGCGGTAGAGCGTTTCGGCGCCGGTGAAGTTGATCAAATCCGGATGTGCCAGATAGGTATACAAACCGGTGTCCAGTCCTGCAATACACTGATCCACATAAGCTTTCAATATTTTGGGATCGTCCGTCGGTTCGTAGACATAGGCGCCATCGATCTCATTGTGGATATAGTGCTGGCCGAGCAGCAGATAGTCAACGGGATACTGCGTGATACGCCTGAGAAAATCGTCAAAAAAACGGGGATAAAACTCTGCCTCATAGCCAATCAGGATCTCAATGCGTCCGGCGTATTCTGCTTTCAGCGCCAGCAGTGTCTGGATATAGTTCTCCAGATCCTCTGGAAACATATGAAAATAAGAGATATAGCCATCCGGAAACCGGTATGGCGCATGCTCGGAAAAACCTAGCGTTCTGAAACCGTTTTTTATAGCAGACTCAATATATTCGCGCTCCGTTCCAATGGTGTGGTGGTTGCGGAACGTGTGCGTGTGATAATTATGAAGCATAGCACACCTCGAGTAAATTCTTAAGCCAGTATACCACGCAGCCGCGGCAAAAACAATGGCGCTGTCACAAAATCGCGCTTTTCTGTATATTCTGGATTAGAAACCGGAAGAACGGAAAGGGGAGTGGCGCCCATGGAAAAACAGCGGGTGGGCTTGGATGCGCTGCGTCCGGGGCAGCGCGGGATTCTGCGCGAAATTTTGATGCCGGATGATGCAAAGTCGCGCATGGAAGAACTGGGGCTGCTGCCTGACACAGAACTCAGCTGCCTGTATCGCGCACCACATGCGTCGCCTGTGGCATATGAGATCGGCGGCGCTGTATTTGCACTGCGGAAAACGGATGCGGCACAGATTATTGTGGAGGCGGTCAGATGAGCCGGAAGGAAACTAAGCCATATCCCATTGCACTGGCTGGAAATCCAAATGTAGGAAAGAGCAGCATTTTCAACGCGCTTACCGGACTGCATCAGCATACAGGAAACTGGCCAGGGAAGACGGTCGCAGTTGCACACGGCACATACTCTTACGCAGCGCAGACATATGACGTAACAGATCTTCCGGGGGCATACTCGCTGAAAACTGGATCAGAGGAGGAGCGCATTGCAGCGGAATATCTGTATACGCATACAGATGCCTGCGTAATTGCTGTCTGTGATGCGACGTGCCTTGCCCGAAGCCTGTCGCTTGCGCTTCAGTTGATGTTGCGGTGCAGAAAGCTGGTCATATGTGTCAATCTAATGGATGAAGCGCAGGCAAGAGGAATCCAGATTGATCTTCGTGCACTACAAATGCTGCTGGGTGTACCTGTCGTTGGTACATGCGCAAGCAATGCGGAGGATATCCGCCATCTGCAGCAAACGATTCGCGACGTGACGGACGGCTATATTACAAGTACGACGCATCTGTCAGACCAATTTACACCTGCTGACTGTGTCCGCCATGCAAGGCAGCTTGCAGCAGAGGTTGTTCAAACAACAGGCAACGGAGGTTCACAGCGCAACATACGAATAGATCGAATCCTGACAGGAAAATATACTGGCACTGCCGTATTTCTTTTTTTGCTGGCCATTTTATTCTGGCTGACATTGGAAGGCAGCAATGTTTTTTCAATATGGTTGCAAAACGGATTTGACTGGCTGCAGCAGGTTTTAATTCGTGCCTGTTCACACTGTCCGCAGCGGCTTACAGATGCGCTGATAAATGGCATCTATGCAACGACGGCGCGCGTCACAGCCGTCATGCTGCCGCCTGCAGCAATTTTCTTTTTCCTGTTTTCCGTTCTGGAGGACGCAGGATATCTTCCACGCGCCTCATTCCTGACCGACCACAAATTTGCGCGCTGCGGCACCTCTGGCCGTCAGGCCCTGACGATGTGCATGGGGCTGGGATGTAACGCAGTCGGTGTAACAGGATGCAGAATCATGACAACACGCGAGGAAAAGCTGATCGCGGCCTGCACGAATGCGATGATTCCGTGTAATGGCCGGTTTCCGATGCTTCTGACAATGGGAACAGTCCTGCTGAGGCATGAAAACAGCGTTCTGCTGGCGTTGATCCTGCTAGCGGCAGTCTGCGTGGGCGCAAGCGGAAGTTTACTCGTTTCGGCGGCCATCGGAAAAGCGCTGCGCAGAAAAAGCAGTGCTCCGTTTGTTCTGGAACTTCCTGCGTATCGCCGTCCGCGGCTGAAAAAGATCCTGAATGACGCGATATTCGTAAAGACACTACATGTTCTTTCTCGCGCGTTGCTGGTTGCTGCGCCTGCGGGATTGCTCCTGTGGGTGTTTGGCGTGTGGCAGATGGGCGGAAAGAGCCTGCTGCAATGGATTGCACATGCGCTGGATGGAGTTGGACAGTTGATGGGCATGAACGGTGCGATTCTTCTGGGGTTCCTATTTGCAATTCCGGCGAATGAACTTGCAATTCCCGTGATCCTGATGTTGCTTACACAGCAGAATACGCTGAGCGGTGCACAGGGGCTGGACGCTGCCATGCAGTTGATAAACTACGGCATAACCGGAAAAACAGCTATCTGCTGCCTTATTTTCTGTGTGTTTCACTGGCCGTGCAGCACTACATTGCTTTCTATCAAACGTGAGACAGGGAGTATCTGGTGGACATTGCTGTCCGCTGTAATCCCAACGGCAGTTGGTGCGTTACTTTGCGTCGTCATTAATGTCGTTTTTTAAACTGAAAAAAACCGGACTGCACCCGTGCAGTCCGGTTTTTGGATGAGCAACAAGTAAACTTACTTGACCTCGACCTCTGCGCCAGCTTCCTTGAGTTCGGCAGCGATCTTCTCGGCCTCGTCCTTGGAGACGCCTTCCTTGAGGTTCTTCGGAGCGCCGTCGACGAGTTCCT
>OLVY01002054.1_pt1 | contig 11685 bp, 8 predicted proteins | sample 1674261 | NCBI WGS metagenome assembly OLVY01 (sample SAMEA103958155, study PRJEB25191) | human gut metagenome | biome: human-associated habitat [ENVO:00009003]; feature: intestine environment [ENVO:2100002]; material: feces | place: Germany | collected 2013/2015
AGCCCCAGTTGTACTGCCGCAGCAGCGGCTTTGCCTCGTCCACGCTGCCAAAGTCGAAGATGGGCATCAGCTGCACATAGCCCACGCCCAGCCGCTTGAGATAGTTCAGGCAGGTGGGGTGGATGCCGTCGCCGTGCAAGGTGGTGCCGGTCTGGGTAAAGGCCAGAAATTTGCCCCGCCAGGCCGGGCGCACGCCGCTGGCCGCATCCTGCGAAAAGTCGCGCACGCTCACCTCCCACACTGACCGCCGGGCCGGGGGGATCACCGGGCGCACGTCCCGCTCCCACCCGGCAGGGGCGGTGCGGGCCAGGTCCACGATCATGCTGCGCAGGCCGTTCAGGCCGCCAGCGCGGGCGTAGGGGTCGCCGGTCTCCCGTGCGACGCCGTCCACCGTGACCGTAAAGGTATAGTAATGCCCATGCTGGTCGCCGGGCAGCCAGATGCTCCATACGCCCTGCGGGCCGCGCTGCAGCGGCAGCGTGCCGATGCAGGGGCTGTCGTGCCCCTTGCGGTACAGGTTCACCGCGGCCTGCTCCGCGGTGGGGGCCCACAGCTGCAGCCGGGTGCCGGCTGGGGTGTACTCCGGCCCAAGCGGGCCGTTATAGGTGGTTTCGCGGGCAAAGCGGGCGCTCTCGTACAGGGCGCGGCGCTGTGCCGGTGTCATAGTACCCATGGTTTCTTCATTCCTTCTTGCGAGATTTCCGCATATTCACACATTTGTAGTGTAAACAACCGGCGTGGATTTTGCAAGAGGCAAAATCCCTTGCAAAACGGGCCGGGGTACACTATACTGGAAGAAAACTGCAGGGAGGGCCGCACAATGGCATATACCGACGATTGGGAATCCCTTATGAACGGCGTATTCGGCGCAGGCGGGCGCGTGAAATTTGGTTCCGGAGCTGTGCAGCAGGACACAAAGGCAAAGACCGGGGGCCTGCCGGACCTGAACGCGGCCCTTCTGGAGCAGCAGAAGCAGCTGGATGAACTGCTGAAAAAGCAGAATGCCCAGCTGAAAAAGCAGGATGCCGACACCCAGACGGCGCTGGAAAACAGCCGTCAGATGCTGCGGGACATGGAGAATGACGGCCTGCTGGCCAAAGGCACCGCCGACACGAAGCCGGAGCATCTGGGCAGCTTTGAAGGGCTGGCGACCGAGGTCAAAAAGACCGTGCTGGGGCAGGACGCCTTTGTGGACGGTGTGGTGCGGGCCATGCGGCGGCCCTTTGTGCTGGGCACCGAGGCCCCGGTGGCCCGCAACGTGATCCTGCTGAGCGGTGCGCCCGGCACCGGGCGGCACTTTGCGCTGGAGGAGACGGCCCGCATCATGGCGGCCCGCGGCCTGCTGCAGAGCGATAAGACCGCCGTGCTGGACCTGGCCCTGTACCCGGATGCCGGGTCCGAAAAGCTGTTTTTGCAGGACCTGTATGCCGCTCTGCACGCCCCCGGCGAGATCCTGATCTTTGAGCACTACGAGAGCTGCTACCCCGGCTTTTTAAAAACCATCGCCGACCTTGCCACCAGGGGCAGCGCACCGCTGTCCAGCCGGTATCTGGTCAACAAGGAGGGCATTCTGGTGGATGCCGGTACCGCGCTGGCGCCCGGTGCGGTGAGCCGCATCGACCCCTGCGGAAAGTACCTGATCTTCTTCTCCCACAAGGGCCGGGAGGTGCTGGCCGACAAGTTCGGTGCGCCCTTTGTCTCGGCGGTGGGGGACGTGTGTACCACCACCGCCTTTGCACGGGAAGATCTGGCTGCTATGGCGGCGCAGGAGCTGAACGCGCTGGCCCAGAAGGTGCGCACCCGGCTGGGGCTCACCCTTACTGCCGGGGCAGACGTGCGGGACTATGTGGCCGCCCAGTGCTCCAAGGAGAAGGGCGCGGCAGGCCTGAAACTGTGCTGTGACCGCATCTTCCGCGCCCTGAGTGAATACTGCCTGCAGACTGATACGGCCCTTACCGGCACCGTGGCCCTGACTGCCGTGCCGGAGGGGCTGCAGTTTGCCCTGAACGGGGCCGCCCCGGCAGACCTGTTCAGCCTGCTGCCGACAGAGTACACCGGTGCTGTGGACAAGATCCGCGCCGAGCTGGACGCGCTGGTGGGCCTTGCCCCGGTCAAGGACTATGTGTTCGGTCTGGCAGACAACCTGCAGGTGCAGCAGCGCCGCGCCGCCGCCGGCTTCAAGACGGCCAGCCTGTCCATGCATATGATCTTCACCGGCAACCCCGGCACCGGCAAGACCACCATCGCCCGGCTGGTGGCAAAGTACCTCAAGGCCATCGGGGCGCTCAAGGGCGGCCAACTGGTGGAGGTGAGCCGCGGCGACCTGGTGGGCCGCTACACGGGCCATACTGCCCCGCTGACCAACAGCGTCATCCAGAGTGCACTGGGCGGCGTGCTGTTCATCGACGAGGCCTACAGCCTGTACCGCGGCGAACAGGACAGCTTTGGGCTGGAAGCCATCGACACCCTTGTGAAGGGCATGGAGGACCACCGCGACGAACTGGTGGTGATCCTGGCCGGTTATACCAAAGAGATGGAAGTGTTCCTCACCGCCAACAGCGGCCTTGCCAGCCGCTTCCCGAACAAGGTGGAATTCCCGGATTACACCGCCGACGAGCTGCTGGACATTACCACCGTGCTGGCCAAAGGCAAGGGCTACCGGCTGGACGAAAGCTGCACCTTCCCGCTGCTGGGCTACTACAAGCGCCGTCAGGCGCTGGACAGCCGCACCGCCGGCAACGGCCGCCTTGCCCGCAACACGCTGGAAAAGGCCATCTTCAACCAGAGCCGCCGCCTTGTGGCAGAGCCCAACGCCCCGCTGGACCTGATCTTGCCCAGCGACCTGGAATTTGACGAATGAGAAAGAATTATTTATAACGAACGAACCCCCGGCAGGCTGCGGCCTGCCGGGGGTTCGTTGATTCTGGATCAGTTGTGCTGCTCGGCCAGCTCCTGCACCATGTCGTGCAGGCCCTGCCGTACTTCGGCGGGGGAGGTGACCTCCACCTTGCCGCCAAAACCGCAGACCCAGCCGTAAAACTGGTCGCTCACGCAGACCGGGACATCAAAGTGGAAGTACCCGTCTGCTTCCGGCAAAAAGAGAGTGTCCTGCCCGAAGCGGTCCCGCATGGCGGCTTCCAGGTCGGCGGTGCAGCGCAGGGTCACCCGGTATTCCGGCCCGCCGAACATGTTGAAATGCTTGCGCAGATAGCTGGGCAGGTCGAAGGCGGCAAAGGCCTCCTTGCCCCGGCGGGGGCGGTCCAGCACCTTGACGTAGGACATGCGGTCCACCCGGTAGTTGCGGATGTTGGCGGGATCCTTTTCATCCTGGTAGGCGATGAGGTAGTAGCAGCCGCCCTCCCAGGCCAGCTGCCAGGGGCTGACCGTCCGGGTGCTGTTGTTCTTGTAGCGGAACTGCACCAGCCGCCCGGCGCTGATGGCCGTGTGCAGCGCGTCGATGCTGTACAGCAGGGTGCGGCTGTCGGCCTTGGGGCGGCCGTCCACATACACCTGACGCTGCAGCTGGGTGCCCTCGTACTCGGAGCACAGGGCCTCCAGCTTGCGGATGAGCTTTTTGCTGGTGCGTGCCGAGATGACCTTGCTGGCCTGCACAGCGTCCACCAGCAGCTTGAGCTCGGAAAGCTCAAAGGCACGGCTGGCCATCCAGTAGCCGCCGCCGCGCCCGCGCCGCAGCTGGATGTCGTAGCCCAGCGCGCACAGGGTGTCGATGTCGCTGTAGATGCTCTTGCGCTCGGCCAGAATGCCCTGCTGTTCCAGCAGTTCCACCAGCTGGGGCACGTTCAGTAGGTGGTTTTCGTCGGTTTTCTGCTCAAAGATGTGCAGCAATGCCAGGAGCTTGGTCTTTTGTCCTTCCTGCTTGGGCATGGCGGAGTACCTCCCTTGTTTTACGGCAGCTTTTTGTCAAAGGCAGCGCGGCGCTGGGTGGACAGGCGGAACATCTCTTCCAGCTTGTCCCGGTCATCGGCCACGAGGGCGTTGCGCATTTCGCGCAGGGCCGCATCGAACTGGTCGATCTCGCTGATCAGGTTTTCCTTGTTCCACAGGAACAGTTCCGCCCACATTTTGTCGTTGATGCGGGCAATGCGGGTCAGATCCCGGAAGGAGTCACCGGTGTATTCGCACAGCGAGGTGTTGTCGTTAGCGCACATCAGGCTCACGGCGATGGCGTGGCACAGCTGGCTGACGTAGCCGATCATTTTGTCGTGCTCCTGCACGGTCAGGGTGCAGATGTGCTTGAAGCCCAGCACCTCCGCCAGCTCCTTTGCCCACTGGATGGCCTCCGGGGTGTTCTTGTCGGTGGGGGTGATGATGAAGTTGGCCGGGGCAAAGTTCACCTCGGCAGCGTGCTCCACGCTGGAGGTCTCACGGCCTGCCATGGGGTGGCTGGCAATGAACTCCACCCCTGCCGGGCACATGGCCTGCACCGGCTCCACAAGGCCGGTCTTGACGCCGGACACATCCGTGAAGATGCAGCCGGGCTTGAGGAGCGGGCCGTAGGCTTTGAACCATTCCAGCAGGGCCGTGGGGTACAGGCCGAAGATGATGTGGTCGGCCTGCTGCACCAGATCTTCAAAATCATGGGTCTTGCCGCTGGCAATGTAGCCGTGGTCGAGGGCATACTGTAAGTGCCCCTCGCTGCGGTTGATGCCGTCCACATGGAAACCGGCTTTGGTCAGCTCCAGGGCATACTTGCCGCCCAGCAGACCAAGACCTACCACGAGATAACGTTTTGTTTTGTCAAGCATATTCTACCTCCACACCCAAAGGCCGGATGGCTGCAAAGAAATTCGGCCAGCTCTTCTGGATGGCTTCGGCGTCATCCACAGTCAGGGGCAGCCCGGCGGCTGCGCTCAGCACCGCAAGGCTCATGACCACCCGGTGGTCGTTGTGCCCGTGCAGAATGCCTTCCGGCGCGTGCAGATGCTCGGCGCAGCCGTGCACCGTGATGGTGCCGCCCTCGCTTTCCAGCACGCCGCCGCAGGCCCGCAGCTCGGCTTCCATGGCGGCGATGCGGTCGCTCTCCTTCAGGCGCAGGCGCTCGGCGTTGCGGATGACGGTGGTGCCCTCACACAGCAGGCCCAGCACCATGAGCACAGGGCCAAGGTCCGGGCAGTCGGCCAGGTCGATGTCCACCCCGTGCAGAGGAGCCTTTGCAAAGGTGACGGTGTCCCCCTCACGGGTGAACTGTGCGCCGCACCGGTGCAGGATATCCAGTATGACTGCATCGCCCTGCAGGGTGTCTAGGGAAAGGCCGGTGACGGTCACCCCGCCGCAGACAGCCCCCAGCACCGCCGGGAAGGCTGCCTGGCTGTAATCCCCCTCCACGTCATAGTCGCAGGGATGATAGTGCTGGCGGCCCGGCAGGGCCAGCGTATTCCCATCCAGCCAGCGGCTGGTCACCCCAAAGGCGGCCTGGACGGACCGGGTCATGTCGATGTAGCTGCGGCTCTCCACCGGCGGGATGAGGTGCAGGGTGCTGTCGCCGTCCAGCAGGGGCAGGGCAAACAGCAGCCCGCTGATGAACTGGCTGGACACGTTGCCCGCCAGCCGGTACTCCCCCGGTGTGAGGGCACCTTCCACGGTCAGACCGGCAGAATTCTGTTCAAACCGTAGATCCTGCTCCCGATACAACGTTTCGTAAACCGACTGGGGCCGCTCCATGAGCCGCCCACGGCCGGTAAAGGTCACTTCCTGCCCGGTGAGGCTGGCAATGGGGATGAGGAACCGCAGGGTGCTGCCGCTCTCGCAGCAGTCCACCGGGGCAGTGAGGGAGGCAAACCGGCCCAGCCCTTCCACCACAGCATCTGCGGGGCCGGTGGTCACCCGGGCACACAGCTGGCCTGCGGCGGCCAGCGTGGCGGAGATGTCCTTACTGAATTCCAGATTCGTGATGTGGGAGCTGCCTGTGGCCAGCGCCGCACACAGCACGGCCCGGTGGGCCATGCTCTTGCTGGGCGGGGCTGTGATGCTCCCGCCGATGGGGCGGGAAGAATGAATGGTTACCAGCATAGGCCGTTACATATCGCGGCCGATGGCCCATGCCACCTGGCGGCACTTGGCCATGGCCTGTGCAAAGGCGTCCGGGGTCAGGCACTGGGCACCGTCGCTCCAGGCGTGGCGGGGGTCATAGTGCACCTCCACCTCCAGACCGTCGGCACCGGCGGCCACAGCGGCGATCATCATGGGTTCCACGAGGTTTGCCTTGCCGGTGGCGTGGCTGGGGTCCACGATGACGGGCAGGTGGGTCTTTTCGTGGATGAGGGGCACGGCAGACAGGTCCAGCGTGTTGCGGGTGTACTTTTCAAAGGTACGGATGCCGCGCTCGCACAGGATGACCTGCTCGTTGCCGCCTGCCATGATATACTCGGCGCTCATGATCCACTCCTCGATGGTGTTGCACAGGCCGCGCTTGAGCAGCACGGGCTTGTGCATCTTGCCCACGGCCTTGAGCAGCTGGAAGTTCTGCATATTGCGTGCGCCGATCTGCACCACGTCCACATACTCCTCAAACTCCGGGATGCGGTCCTCGCTCATCAGCTCGGAAACGATGGGCAGGCCGGTGGCTTCGCGGGCCTTTACCATATCCAGAATGCCCTCGGTCTCCAGACCCTGAAAGGCATAGGGAGAGGTGCGGGGTTTGTAGGCACCGCCGCGGAACAGCGCTGCGCCGCCCGCCTTGACCCCCTGCGCGATGCGCAGAGCCTGCTCGGCGTTTTCGATGCTGCAGGGGCCTGCCATGACGGCGATCTTTTCCTTGCTGCCGATCTTCACGCCGCCGCAGTCGATGACCGAGTCTGCGGGGTGGAACAGACGGTTTGCGCGCTTATAGGGCGCAGACACGCGGGTAACGTTGTCGATCCACGGGTTTGCCAGCACGTCCCGCTCGTCGATCTTGGTGGTGTCGCCCACCAGACCAAACACATTGTAGTCCTTGCCGGTGATCAGGGTCACGTCCAGACCCTGCTTTTCGAATTTGTCAACGATCTTTTCCAGCTCCTCTTTGGGAGCGCCTTTTTTGGTGGAGATGATCATGGGAGGTTGTTCCTTTCCTGTTTTATAAAACCCTCTCCGTCATCGCTGCGCGATGCCACCTCCCCCGAAGGGGGGAGGTTTTATGGCGTGCCCGAGCGGAAAAGCTCCCCCTTCGGGGGAGCTGTCGCCGCAGGCGACTGAGAGGGTTCGTCCTTTACATCACGATATGCGCCTTAGAGGAGCCGTCGGTGCGCAGCAGCTGCGCCAGCCAGATGCAGGCGTGCAGGTAGCCCTGCGGGCCTTCCCCGATAAAATGTCCCTGACAGCCAAAGGACACCACGTCTGTTTTGCGGAAGGGCTCGCGCTCGTCCGGGGCGTCCAGCATCACCTCTACGGCGGGCACGCTGCACAGCCGCAGTGCGTCCAGAATGGCCACGCTGTAATGGGCGTAGCCGCCCGGGTTCAGCACGATGCCATCTACCCGCCCGGGGGCGGACTGGATCTCGTCGATCAAATCGCCCTCGTGGTTGGACTGACAGATATCCGTTTCAATGCCAAGCTGGTCGCAGCCCGCCTGCACATAGTCCATCAGGCCGGTGTAGTCCACCTCGCCCGGCACGCCGGGCTCAGACCAGCGCGCCAGATTGATGTTTGGCCCGTTAAGAATCAAAAATTTCATCCAGTGCCTCCTGTGCAGCTGCCAGCGTCTGGGCCAGCGTGCCGGTGTTGGGAACCACCGCGTCTGCGGCGGCAAGGTACAGCGGGCGGCGCTGGGCTTCCATGGTGCGCAGCGCCTCGGCGCTGGAAGAAAGCGGACGGTTTCCGCCCACAGCCAGCGCTTCCACCGGCCGGTCGATGAACAGCACCACGCCGTTCTGGCGCAGGGCGCGGACATTCTCTGCCCGCTTCACCGCGCCGCCGCCGCAGGAGAGCACAAGCCCTTTTTCCTTGCCGAAACGGGCGATCTGCGCGGCTTCCTTTGCGCGGAAGCCCTCTTCGCCCTCGGCGGCAAAGATATCCGGGATGCTGCGTCCGTCTGCCTTGACGATCTCCTCGTCCAGATCCACAAGCGGTCTGCCCAGCTGCTTTGCCAGCAGGCGGCCAAGGGTGGATTTGCCGCAGGAGGGCATCCCCACAAGGGCGATGTTCAGCGTCTCGCGGCGCAGCGCGGCGGTGATGCGCCGCACCTCGCCCGGGGCGTCCTCAAATTTGCGGCCAAGGAAGTATTCGGCGGCGTACACCGCCTGTGCCACCAGCATCTCCAGCCCGCCTACGGCTACCGGCACACCGGCGTCCTCGGCGCGGAGAATGAGTTCGGTCTTGTTGGGGTTATAGACCACGTCCACCACGGCTTCCAGCCCGGGCATGGCGGCGACGTCCAGACTGCACACGCCCACGTTGGGGTACATCCCGGCGGGGGTGGTGTTGAATACCACCTGTGCGCCGCTGTGCACGGCTTCGGCGTAGCTCAGCTCGCCCTTTTCCGGGTCGGGGGTGCGGCTGACCGTCAGCACCTTGGCAGCGCCCTTATCCAGAGCCACCGCGCGGGTGGTGTTGTGGGTGCCGCCGGTGCCCAAGATGAGCACGGTCTTGCCCGCAAGCTCCACGCCGTGGGCTTCGCACAGGTGGGCAAAGCCCAGATAATCGGTGTTGTAGCCATAGAGCAGGCCGTTTTTATTGACCACTGTGTTCACTGCGCCGATGGCGCGGGCGCGGGGGTCGATGAAGGAGCAGTACTCCATCACCAGCTTTTTGTAGGGAATGGTCACATTGATGGCCTTGAACTGCCGCCGCTGCAAAAAGGCGCGGGCGTCTGCCTCGGTGGGCAGGGGGCACAGCTCGTAGCTGTACCCGCAGAGCAGTTCATGGATGGTCTTGGAGTAGGAGTGTCCCAGCTTGCCGCCGATCAGTCCGTATTCCATCTCAGTCCTCCTTCCGGTAGCCGGTGGGGTCGGTCATCCACCGGGCACCGTACCGGGCGGTGAGCAGATCGCCCACCGCAAGGGCGGCAGCGCAGGTCTGCACAATGGCAGCCCGGGGCACGATGCAGGGGTCGTGCCGTCCCTGAATGGACAGCTGTGCGTCCTTTTTGGCGATGTAGTCCACCGTATCCTGCTGTTTGTAGATGCTGGGGGTGGGCTTGACGGCGGTGCGGAACACCACCGGCATACCGTTGGCGATGCCGCCGTTGATGCCCGCGTTGTGGTTGGTGGCGGTGACTACCGCGCCCTCTGCCGTCATGCGGAAGGCGTCGTTCGCCTCCGAGCCGCGCAGCCCGGCAAAGCCGAAGCCGGTGCCGAACTCGATGCCCTTGACCGCCGGGATGGAAAAGGCCAAGTGGGCGATCTCGCTCTCCACGCTGTCAAAGTAAGGCTCGCCGATGCCGGCGGGCAGACCGAGGATGGCAGTTTCTAGCACGCCGCCCACGCTGTCGCCCTCAGCACCGGCGGCGCGGATGGCGGCTTTCATGGGTTCTTCCACGGCGGCATCCAGCACCGCAAAGCCCTCGGTCTTACTGGCAAGCGTCCCCACCTGTGCCGCAAGGGCGGCGGGGTCGTCCAGCGCAAAGGGGGTGTCTGCGAGCCCTGCGCACCGGGCGATGTGGGTGGTGATATCAATGCCCGCCCGCTGCAATGCGGCAAGCACGATGCTGCCGCCCGCCACGAGGGCAGCGGTCACCCGGCCGGAAAAGTGCCCGCCGCCCCGGGCGTCCTGAAAGCCGTGGTACTTGGCGTAGGCGGTAAAGTCTGCGTGGCCGGGGCGCAGAAGGTCGGCGGTCTTGGCGTAGTCGCCGCTGCGGGTGTTCTGGTTTTCGATCATCAGGGCGATGGCGGTGCCGGTGGTGTGGCCGTTCACCACACCGGACAGCAGCTGCACCGCGTCCGCCTCCACCCGGGGGGTGGAAAGGCCGTCGCCCCGGGCGCGGCGCTTATCCATGCAGGCGGCGAGAAAGCTCTCGTCCACCGGCACACCGGCGGCCATGCCGTCCAGCACCGCACCCACGGCGCGGCCGTGGCTCTCGCCGAAGATAGTCAGCGAAAGGTCGCTGCCAAAGGTATTTTTCATGGGTCAGTCCTCCATGCCCAGCAGCGGGCGCAGACCCTCCACAGGGATGGTCTCGGCGCGCCAGCAGCCAAGGCCGGGCACCTTGATGATGGTGATTTGCCCGTCCTGCGCTTTTTTGTCGTGCAGCATCTCGGCCAGCACCTTTTCCTTATCGTAGGCGGTGCGGGTGGGCAGACCCAAGCGGCGATACACGCCGCGCACCCGCTTTTGCAGGGCTTTGGATTCGATCATGGGCAGCATGCCCAGCGCCACGCACTCGGCCCACAGGCGACGGCCGCTCTCACCTTCATGGATTTTAGCGTTGACGTCCAGCGCGGCGAACAGCGGATAGAACGGGCTGGTGGAGGCATGCAGCATAAAGGCGTTATTCAGCCGCTTGTGCGGACAGAAGCGCGCCTGGCCGCGCAGATGGTTATCCTTTTTATGGATCTGCGACGTCTGTGAGAAGCCGGCCTGCTGCTTGTGCACGGACTGGGTGACAAAAATACCCGGATCGTCGGGGGTCAGCTCCAGCAGCAGCGGCGAGCAGTCGGCCATCATTGGGATAAACTGCTCATAGCCCACCCACGCCGAGTCGAACAAGATGTAATCGCAGAGGTGGCCGATCTTATCCACCACCTGGCGGGCGTTATAGACCGTGCCGTCATAGGTTCCGAGCTGGATCACCGCCAGACGAAACGGGCGAGAGGCCGTGGCTTTCTCTGGCGACGCTTCGCGGATGAGATCCCGCAGGTAATGCTCATCAAAGCAGCGCTCGTCAATGCCGCCGATAAAGCCGAACGGATTGCGCGCAGCTTCCAGATAGACAGGCGTCGCTCCCGCCTGGATCAGCGCCCCGTGATGGTTTGACTTATGGTTGTTGCGATCGAACAGCACCAGATCGCCGCGGGTCAACAGCGCGTTGGTCACGACTTTGTTGGCCGCCGAGGTGCCGTTGAGGACGAAGTAGGTTTTATCCGCGTTGAACACCTTCGCAGCGAACTTCTGCGCGTGCTTGGCCGATCCTTCGTGGATCAGCAGATCGCCTAATTTCACATCGGCGTTGCACATGTCGGCGCGAAAGACATTTTCGCCAAAAAAGTCATAGAACTGACGGCCTGCAGGGTGCTTTTTGAAAAACGCCCCGTGCTGATGCCCCGGACAGGCAAAGGTGCTGTTATCCATCTCGACGTACTGGGTCAGGGTATTGAAAAACGGCGGCAGCAGACGCGATTCATAATCACAGGCCGCCGCCTCCAGCTCCAGCCACTCCTGATCTTTACCGGCGATCACCGCCTGCACCCCCTCCGGCTTGTCGACCGCCGTCTCACTCAGTAGGTAGACCGGCAGGTTAAATCCGCTACGCCTGAGGAGAGTAAGGATGCCGCTGCGACTGTCGGCCACGGAGATGACGACTGCCGCCACATCGGTAAAATCGGTACTGTCCAGCGCCACAACGCGACGGTGGGTGGACAAGCGGGTGACCAGCTCGCAGCTGGCGGCAATGTGCATGGATTTCATAAGCGCAAATGCCCGTATCGGGAGTGTAAAAATCTCAGACAAGGGAGACCTTGCCCAACGATGTGTCCGGGTCTGACGGATTCAGCTCCGACCGCCGGACATCAGTAAAAGCAGACGCGTCCGATC